>Ga0169931_10009999_pt1 | contig 13568 bp, 11 predicted proteins | sample Kivu_15m_20L_FD_129675 | JGI IMG/M metagenome (GOLD analysis project Ga0169931, IMG submission 129675) | Freshwater microbial communities from Lake Kivu, Western Province, Rwanda to study Microbial Dark Matter (Phase II) - Kivu_15m_20L... | ecosystem: Environmental > Aquatic > Freshwater > Lake...
CTGAGAAGACACACGGTAACCGCGACCGCACAGACAACGCCCCCGTGCCCGAGGGCGAAAAGGGATCCGACCCAGGGAGCCAGCGCTGGCCGGTCGCGGTGGGCCCTCACCGCCAGCGCATCGACAATGGCGATGTGATCGGGGTCGAAGCCGTGTCGCAGGCCGAGCAGAAACATCAGCCATGCACCGCTCGTCGCGAGATCCGATGCCGCCTCCACAGTGTCCCCCCGTTGCATGGCGGCCCTGCCTTCCGGGACCGTGACAGGGACTTTACTAAACGCGCAACGGGGTTGCAAATAAGGCGTGCGCCGCCGTGTTGTCAGCGGGCTCACAGCAGGGGTTCCGAGTGTGGGCGGCGTCGATTTCGCATGCGAGTCGGCACGAAATCCTGGAGGGCCATCTCGCATAGGGACAAGGTTCTCCGGATCTGGCGGACCGAGTCGCTGCAATGCCCTTATGCGTGGCGGCAGTGCTCGAATCGTGCACCGACCCGGTGAAGCGTGGTGGCTATGTGCCAATGAGCGTCTTGTCCAGGGCCGCCGCGAGAAAATCCACGAACACGCGCACCCGATTGGTCAGCTGCCGCTGGTGCGGATACACGACGTGGATGTCGGCTTCCGGTGTGTGATGCGCGGGGAGCACCTGCACCAGCCGTCCCGCGCGAAGATGGTGGGCGATGTCCCACTCCGCGCGCATGACGATGCCGTGGCCCTCCAGCGCCCAGGCCACGGCGATCTCGCCGTCGTTGGTCGTGAGTGTCCCGCGCACCTTGACCGTCTCGGGATGACGCCGCGGACGTCCCGAATGGAGCGTCCACGTTCCATACGCCTCGTCCCCCTGGCGGATGCCGATGCAGTCGTGGCGCGCCAGGTCTGCGGGCGTGCGGGGTACGCCGCGCCGCGCGAGGTAGGACGGCGAGGCGCACAGCAGGCGCCGGTTCGGGGCGAGCAGCCGCGACACGACGCGGCCATCGGGCGGGGCGCCGAAGCGTATGCACACATCGAAGGCGTCATCCGTCAGCGGTGGCGGGTCCACGGACAGCTGCAGCTGGACCTGGACTTCGGGATAACGCCTGACGAACCGGGAGATGACGGGGGCGACGTGGCGTCGTCCGAAGCCGAGCGTGGCGTTCACGCGAAGCGGCCCGCGCGGAACCGCGCGGGCCTGGCCGAGCTCGTGCGAGAGCGCGTCCAGTTCCCCGAGAACGCGCCGCGCACAGTCCAGATACAGCTCGCCTTCCGGAGTGAGACTCATCCGGCGCGTCGTGCGCGTCACCAGCGTGACGCCGAGCCGGGCTTCCATCTGCGCGAGCCGCTTGCTCACGGCCGGCGTGGTGACGCCCAGTTCCCGCGCGGCGGCGCTCAGGCTGCCGCACGCGGCCAGCGTGCAGAAGAATCCCAGGTCGGCTGGCGGGATCGCGGATTCCATGGCTCGTCGGATTGTTGACTGAGAGTTAAGACTGGATTCACTGTGCGTGCGCGTCCGCCCGGTTCGCGCATCTTACAGTCACGTTTGTCCACTCGACTCCGGAGCCCCTGCATGACCCGCTATCGCATTGCCACCATTCCCGGGGACGGCATCGGCAAGGAAGTGGTGCCCGCCGGCCGCCAGCTGCTGGAGGCGCTGGCCGCCGCCGATGCCTCGCTCGCCTTCGAGTTCGAGGACTTCGACTGGGGCGGCGACCACTACCGAAGGCACGGGCGGATGATGCCCGAGGACGGTCTGGACCGGCTCCGTGGCAAGGACGCCATTCTGTTCGGCTCGGCGGGCGACCCGGACATCCCGGACCACGTGACCCTCTGGGGCCTGCGCCTGCGCATCTGCCAGGGCCTCGACCAGTACGCGAACGTGCGGCCGACGCGCCTGCTGCCCGGCATCGACGGGCCGCTCAAGCGCTGTGCGCCCGGCGATCTGGACTGGGTCATCGTCCGCGAGAACTCCGAGGGCGAGTACTCCGGCGCGGGCGGGCGCGTGCACCAGGGGTTCCCGATCGAGGCCGCCACCGACGTCACCCTCATGACCCGGGCCGGGGTCGAGCGCATCCTCCGCTACGCCTTCCGGCTGGCGCAGTCGCGGCCGCGCCGGCAGCTCACCGTGGTCACCAAGTCCAACGCCCAGCGCCACGCCATGGTGATGTGGGACGAGGTCGCGGCCGCAGTGGCAGCCGAGTTCCCGGACGTGCGCTGGGACAAGGAGCTGGTCGACGCCGCCACGGCGCGCATGGTCAATCGCCCCGCGTCGCTGGACACCATCGTCGCGACCAATCTGCACGCCGACATCCTGAGCGATCTCGCAGCCGCCCTGGCCGGCAGCCTGGGCATCGCGCCCACCGGCAACATCGACCCCGAGCGGCGCTTTCCGTCCATGTTCGAGCCGATCCACGGCTCGGCTTTCGATATCATGGGAAAGGGACTCGCAAATCCGATCGGCACCTTCTGGTCCGTGGTCATGATGCTCGAACACTTCGGGGAACAGGCCGCGGCGCGACGGGTGATGGCCGCCATCGAGCAGGTGACGGCCAGACCCGCGCTGCACACCCGGGATCTGGGTGGTACGGCCACGACGGCGGATGTGACGGCCGCGGTGTGCGCGGCTGTCGGTTCGGCGTCGCATCGCTGACCGCGGTCCCGACCTCAGAACCTACAAGGGAGAATTTCGATGAATTCCTTATCGCGCCGCGATTTCCTGCGTCGTGCCGGCTGGCTCGGCACCGCGGGGGCGCTCGGCGGACTCGGACTGGCGGGCGCGCGCCCGGCGTGGTCGCAACACGAAACGGGGAAATCCATGGACGGTGTGAAGGCAATGGTGTTCGACGTGTTCGGCACCCTGGTGGACTGGCGCACCTGTGTGGCGCGCGAGTCGCGCATGATTCTCGAGCCGATGGGCTACAAGCTCGACTGGATCGCGTTCGCGGATGCCTGGCGGGCCGAATACCAGCCGGGCATGGAAGAGATCCGTGCCGGCCGTAAGCCGTTCTCGCGCCTGGACGTGGTGCATCGCGGCATGCTCGACCGCATCCGCCCGCGGTTCGGACTCGAGTCCCTGGACGAGGCGACCCTGCGCAACCTCAACCTGGTCTGGCACCGCCTCGACGCCTGGCCCGGCGTCACCGCCGGCCTGCACCGGCTGCGGCGCAAGTTCATGCTCGGGCCCTGCTCCAACGGCAACATCTCGCTCATGGTCGATCTGGCCCGGCGCAACGAGTTTCCCTGGGACGCCATCCTCGGGGCCGAGATCGCCGGCGACTACAAGCCGAAGCCCCGCGTCTATCTCGCGGCGGCCGAGGCCCTGGGCATCGCGCCGCACGAGTGCATGATGGTCGCCGCCCACAGCAACGACCTCGAGGCGGCAGCCAAGGTCGGCCTGCGCACCGGTTTCGTGGCCCAGCCGGACGAGTTCGGACCCGGCACCGGCGAGGCCGTGCCCACCGTCAAGGTCGATATCGCCGCGAGCACCTTCCAGGAATTTGCGATGCGCATGGTGCCCTGAGCGTGATTCCCCGGTGCGCCGCGGTCGCGGCGCACCGGGCGACTTCCGGGTCAGACGCCTGTGCCGGCGGGCCCCTGCCGTGTTCAAAACTGCATTGACATGGCGAAGCGCAGGTTGCGCCCCGGTGCAGGGGCGCCGATGCTGCCGCCGAAGCCATTGTTCAGTTCGTAGGCCTCGTTGGTGAGATTGTCGAGAGCGAGGCGAAACTCGACGTCGCGCGATGGTCGCCAGCCAAAGAACAGGTCGATCAGTTCGTAGCCTTTCTGCCGCCCGACGATCGGGCGGTTGCCCGTGGTCAGGCCGACAACCACTGACCGGGCACTCACGTCCCGATAGCGCAAACCCAGGTCGAACATGCCGTCGGCGATGCGCGCCCCCAGGGTCAGTGCGAGCGTGTCTCCGGGCGCGTCGAACAGATCGAGCAGACGCATGCCGTCGAACACCTGACCCCGGATGCGGGTGTAGGCGGCGCCGGCGAACAGCATCCGTCCCGTTAGGTTGGTTTCGAGTTCCACCCCCTGGCGGTATTCCCAGCCGGGCTGTCCGACCTCCGTCGGGCTCACCGGCATCAACGACAGCATCAGGTGGTGCCGTTCGTTGCGGAAGTACGCAAGTCTCCCGTCCAGGCTGGCACCGGAGGCGAGCCGGGTCGTCGGCAGGGTCGCGCTCCACTCGTGGGTAACGGCGCGCTCGGGGCGGTAGAGCGCGCCGCAGATGCCCGAGGGCGGCGCCAGGGCGCCGAGGTTGGGCCGCGTGCAGCGGCTGAAGGCGCCCTGTGTGAAAACCTCGTCGATGAGCGGCGGCTTGAAGGCCTGCACATAGCGGTAGCCGGCGATCAGTGGCACCCCAGGGGTTTGCCAGGTGCCTGCCAGGCTGAGCGTCGGTTCCGCGTAAGTGATTTCCCACGGTTGTCCGAATCGGATCATGGTGTCGCGGGTCTGTCCGTCCGCCGTCACCCCCACCCGATCCCAGCGCAGCCCCGGCGAGACGGAGAAGGCGCCCAGGGAGGCGGTGTGCACCAGCGCGATGCCGATGCTGTCCCGGGTTCCGGAGGGCTGCGCCGGGTTCTGTCCTCCGGGGTAGAGCGCCGAGTTGACGGCCGGGTTGTCGGTGACCCGCCTGATCTGACGCGCATTGCGTATCGCCTGCAGCAGGGCAGTGGTCTGGTGGGATACCGCGCCGGTACGCCATCGCGAGGTGTTCCTGAGGTCCAGCGTTGTCACGTCGTAGTCGAACGTATCCCGTAGGTTGCCGGTGATTGCGTTCGCGAACTGCGACTGCCCGGGTCGGTGCAGATCGAAGACCTCGATACGCGACCGGCCCACCGTGCCGATCAGGTCGATCCAGCCGGAGCCGCCACGCCGCACGCTCGCCGTGTGGGTGGTGTCATCCGTCATGCGCTGCACGACGCCGAACACGCCGGGCACTCCGCCGGTGGCATCGTAGGCTTCACGGCTGCGGTTGCTCACGGTGCTGGTTGACCAGCCGAGGGAGAGATCGTCTGCCGGGAACCAGGTGCCCTTGGCCAGGAGGCTGCGCTGGTTCAGGTTCGAGTCCGGCAGCGTGCTGCCGTCTGCAATCCGGTAGTCACCTGCCGTGCGTCTCGTTGCCGCCACCAGCAGGTCGACATCGTCGCGTGGCCGGGCGAATCCGATGCCGGTGCGGGCGATCTCGTCATTGACCGATGCGGTGCCGTACTTGATGCGGGCACCGACCCGCTCCCCCGGCCTCAGGAAGTCGGCAGCGTCGCGGGTCGTCGCCGCAACGCTGCCGCCCAGCGCCCCGGCGCCGGTGAGCAGATCGGGGCCGCGGGTCACGCTGATCGTCTTGAGCAGTTCGGGTTCGATGAAGGTGCCGCCGAAGCGGTACTTCTCGAAGTTCTTCTGCGCACCATCGAGGGTGATGAGCACGTCGTCGGTATCGTCGTAGCCGCGGATGTTGAACGACATGCCGCTCGCCCGTGGTCCGCCGTTGACCGAGACGCCCGGTGTGCCCTGCACTGCGTCGAACACGGTATCGGGCTGCCAGCGATCCATGTGGCTGCGTTCGAGGACCGTGACGGACTTGGTCTTCTCCGTGGGCGGGTCACGCGGGGCCTGGCCCTTGACCGTCACCACCGGTGCGGTCACCTGCGCCTGGGATGTGGCCACGATCGCGCAGCCGATGACCGCGACGAGCCAGCGTGGCGGTGGTGTCGATAGACGCATGCTGCGGGGGACAGAGGTGAGGCAGAATGGGGGCGGCGTGCCGCGGTGCGGCTGGCAGGCCGTGACAGGCTGCCGTCGCGCCGGCCCGCGCGGGGGGAGCGTCGGTCGGAGAACGTCCCCCCGGGGCCGGGATCAGCCGGCCCGCTTGCGCAGACCGAAGGCCACGGCGAGCAGGCCGAGGCCGAACATGGCGTACGTCCCCGGCTCCGGCACGGGTGCCGCGAACACTGCCGTCTGATCCAGGCTCACGCTCGAGGCAGCGGACTCGAAGGCGAACTCGTAGGACGCGGCCGCGGCGGGCAGCGTCCAGCTCCAGACCCATTCCTTCTCCGTGCCGCCGAAGCCGCCGGTGAGCGTGGCACTGAAGGTCTCCTGGGCGGTGGCGCCGATGCCGTTGAGGGTGGCGGTGGTGCTCAGCAGCGAACCCAGCGTCGAGACACGCAACAGCACCGTGGCGGCCTCCGCGAGCCCAGGCGTGCTGACCGTGAAGGCCGACACGACGCCCGGACTGTAGATGTTGCCGCCGCTGGTGACGAACGCTCCACCGCTCGTTTCGCCGAGGCGGGCGGTGCCGCCGCCGAGCCCGAAGGATGCGATGTCGGGCGTGCTGTCCTCGATGAGCAGGGTGGCGGGGTCATCGTCGCCGAAGAAGTTCCACTCGACATACAACGACCCTGCGCCCGGGGAGGCGATCCACGGTGTCGCGCTGGTGGTACCGTTGCCCGAGCCCGGACCGAAACCGGTGTCCCATCTTCCCGTGGCTGCGGCCGCAGGGCCGGACATGCAGAGACCAAGGGTGAGCGCCGCGAGCAACGGTATGTGCATATTCGTTTTCATGCAAATCTCCTGTTTCCGGACGGACACCCGACCCGTGTCAGGCTGCACCGTCCAGCGGCGACCAGCGCCGCAAGTTCTCGGAAAGGTCCCGCGACCCCTCGTCGCCGGGCATTTCGGCGGCCCCCCGGATCCGCGGGGCCTCGAAATCGATCACGAACCGGTACTGCTTGCCGCAATCCACGATGACTTCCTTCTGGCCGCGGCGAAGCAGTCGCATCTCGACCCGAAACGAGCCATAGCCGTCATGCCGCAGCAGGTCTTCGTACACATCGAGCAGACGGGCCCTCACGTCCTGTCGTGTGGTCATGCCGCCTCCGCGCCTCAATCGGTGACCAGCAGCAGCGGAACGTCGTGGCCGGCAGGGGTGACCTGAACCACCTCGATGCCGAAGCAGGTCGCCACGTGCTCGGGCCGCAGGACGTCGGCCGGCGTACCCGAAGCCTTCACGCGTCCGGCGGCCAGCAGCACGGCGCGATCGGCGTAGCGCGCCGCGAGGTTGAGGTCGTGCACCACCGCCACCACCGCGAGGCCGCGCTCATGGGCGAGCTTGCGCGCGGTGCGCATCAGGGCGTGCTGGTGTGACAGGTCGAGGCTTGCGGTCGGCTCGTCCAGCAGCAGGGCGTGCGGCGTGCCATCCTCCTCGAAGGCAGCCTGGGCCAGCACGCGAGCGAAGTGCACGCGCGCAGCCTCGCCGCCGGACAAGGTGGTGATGCTCCGGTCCGACAGGTGGGTGGCTTCGGCGAGCCCGAGGGCACGGTGGGCCAGCTCGGTGTCGCGCCGTCCAGGTCGTCCTGCGCAATGCGGGTGCCGCCCGAGCAGCACCACCTCCAGGCTGGAGAAGTCGAAGGCCGTGGCAGGTTTCTGGGTCATCACTGCGCGGCGCCTCGCGAGTGCGGTGGCGGGCCAGTCCGACAATGGGCGGTCCCCGAAGGACACCGCGCCGGTCGAGAGAGCCAGATCGCCTGCCAAGGCGCGCAGCAGCGTGGATTTGCCGGCGCCGTTGGGGCCGAGCAGGCAGGTGAGGGTGCCCGCGTGGGCTGCCAGATCGACCTGGTCGAGTATCAGGCGGTTGCCGAGCCGGCAGGACACCGCCTGGGCATGCAGTACGGGTACCGTCATGTCGGCGCCTGCCGGCGCGCCCGCGCCAGCAGCCACAGGAAGAAGGGCGCTCCCGCGGCGGTGGTGACGATGCCCACCGGCAGCTCCGCCGGGGCCACGGAGGTTCGCGCGATCATGTCCGCGCCGAGCAGGAGGGCGCCGCCGAGCAGGCCCGCTGTTGGCAGCACCAGCCGGTGCGAGGGGCCGATGCCCAGACGCACCATGTGTGGCGCCACCAGGCCGAGAAATCCGATCACGCCGGTGTAGGCCACCAGACAACCGACCAGCAGTGCGGTGCAGACCACGGCGGCGCGCTGCAGGCGAGTGACATCCACGCCCAGGTGCCGGGCTTCCTCGTTGCCCAGGCTCAGGGCATCCAGTCCCGGGGCAAGCCGCAGCAGGATGGCGGCCGCAGGCAGCCCGGCAAGGGCGCACATGCCCAGCTGTTGCCACGTGGCACCGCTGAGACTGCCGAGATTCCAGAACGACAGGTTGCGCAACTGCTCGTCCGTTGCCACATAGGAGAGGAACCCGACACCGGCAAACGCCAGGGCGTTGAAGGCGATGCCTGCGAGCAGCAGGGTCGCCACCGGACCACCGAGACCGACGCGCCCGACGCGATACACCAGCAGGGTCGTCGCCAGGGAGAACACGAAGGCGCTCGCCGGCAGTGCGATCCCGCCGACGAGCAGACGCAGCCCAGGGGGGAGCGCCGCGACCCCGACGATGGCGATGGCAGCGCCGAGCGCGGCACCGCTCGACACGCCGATGACGCCGGGGTCGGCCAGCGGATTGCGGAACAGTCCCTGCAGTACCGCCCCGGCGAGTCCCAGCCCGGCACCCGCCGCCGCGGCCATGAGCGCGCGCGGCAGGCGAATGCCCGCCAGCACGCCAAGCGCCTGTTCGGATACGTCTCCCGAGGACTGCAGCCCGGCCAGGATACCCAGGGCCTCGACGATCTCGAGGGGCGTGATGACATAGGCGCCTGCGCCGAGGTTGGCGACGAACAGGGCTGCGACCAGCAGCCCCAGCAGGGGCACGGCGAGCCGCTGCCGAACTGGTCGACCGTCACGGTGTACCGGTGAGCCGGGTGCCATCGCGATGCGGGCCTCGGTCACGGACGCGCGATCCGTTCCGACAGTTCCGCGACCGCCTCCGGCAGCCGCGGGCCGAACCCCAGCAGATACAGCGCATCCATGGCGACCACCCGGCGCGCCCGCCCCGCCGGGGTCAGGGCCAGGCCGGGATGGGATGCCAGGCGCGCGAGCCCTCCGGATTGCTCGAGCCCCTGGTCCGTGATGAGCAGCACCTCGGGTGCGGCGGCGATGGCCGCCTCGGCGGTGAGCGGCTTGTAGCCCGCCATAGGGCGCGCTGCGTTCACACCGCCCGCCAGCGTGATCATCGCATCCGCCGCCGTGTCCGAGCCTGCGACAATGGGGGGGCCGCCGCCGTGGGCCAGCAGGAACAGCACCCGGGGGTGGGTGCGCATCGCACCGATCCGCGTCCGGGTGCGCGCCCAGCGCGCATCGACATCCGCCAGCACACGCAGTCCGGCCTCGGGCTGCTGCAGCGCCTCGCCGATGCGCCGGATGTTGTCGCGCAGCGCCTCCGGCGTGTGCCGCACGGCCAGCCGCAACACCTTCACCCCGGCGGTCTCCAGTTGGGCGAACACGGCAGGCGGACCGGCCTCGGCTGTGGCCAGGACCAGCTCGGGCCGTAACGCGAGCACGCCCTCTGCAGACAGCTGCCGCATGTAGCCGACGCGCGGCAGCAGGGCGGCTGACGGCGGATAGGTGCTGGTGGAGTCCGCGCCGACCAGGGTGTCGCCTGCTCCCAGGGCATGCACGATCTCGGTCACGGCACCGCCGACGGACACGGTGCGGCGCACCGGTGCCGCCAGGGCTGGCCGCATGCCGACGGCGGGGATGGCGCCCAGCGCGAGCAGGCAGCGACGGCGTGCCAGCTTCACTGGCGCTTCTCCGGTAAAGCGGGGAACAGGGTGTCGATCAGGTCGCGCCACGCCTGTTTCTCCGGAATGCCGGGCTTGCGTTCGCCAAAGAACTGGGCGATCAGTTGGCCTGCCGCATCGAAGATCTCGACCGAGGTGACGATCCCGTCGACCGTGGGCTTGCGCACCACCCAGGCCTGCGCCACCCGGTCCTGGCGCAGGTGCAGGTTGAATGTCGGGTCCATGACGTTGATCCAGGGGCCCATCGGCCTGACCGTGTGAATCGCCCCGGTGTGGATCTGGATGCATCCCGGATTGCCGACGAACACCATGATCGGCACTCCGGCGTCGGCGGCGCCGTGCAGCAGACGGGTTGGCGCGTCGGTGTCGACAGCCTGTGCGAAACGGTCCTCCGCCACGCGCAGCGCCTGGGTGCGTGTCACGTCGAAGCGTCGCAGCAGGCCGAAGAAGTCGTGCGTATCCTGCAAACCGGCCCAGCCGGCGCGGAAACCTTCGATGTCGATGTCCCCGTCCGGACGCGGCTGGGCGGTGGTCTCGACCCCAGGCTCGACCGTGAGCAGGCCGGTCTGGTCGTCCGAGGCGAAGCGCGAGACGATGGCGCGCCAGGTGTTGCGGGCGCGTTCGTCGCGCATGTAGATCTTGTGGACCGCGCGGCCATGCTGGTCGAAGAACTGCAGGCTTTGCCTCGGCCCGCCGTCCTGCGACTCATCGACTGCGAAGGCCGAGGCCCAGTGGCTGTAGAAGATGCGCAGGTCGATGTCGGGACCCAGGATCAGCCCGACGTGGCCGCTGTGGCTGACGTCCGCGTAGCTGCCGATGCGCTCGTGGACGCAGTCCTCGTTGCGTGTCAGTGCCATCGTCAGGCCGCCGTTCTCCAGGGCCTTGACGATCTCGGGGAAGCCGTCCAGCAGCCGCGTGGCGGAATCGCCGCACAGCGACGCGACCAATTGCGCTTCGCTGACGCCAAGGGCTTCGGCGACTTCGCGGTTGCGCAGATGACGCTCGGACTTGAGTTGCTGCCAGCGACCGCGCAGGGCCGACGGCTCGATGATGCCGCGAATGATCTCCATGGTGGTTCCTCGTCACCTCCAGTCACCAGAAATGGCTCGGGCGTGCTGGCGTGTGCCGGGAACGGCACTGGCTGGCTGGCTGAGCGTGTACCGGACGTCCTGCCTGTCTGTGCTGCCCGGCGCGTTTGGCGCGCGTGCGGCAGCTGCGACGAGTTCAGGCCGTCAGGATCAGCTTTCCCTGCTGCGTGATGCGCAATCGGTACACGCGCCCGCGATGCTCGATCTCGAGCGCTCCGGAGGCGCCAAGAAGGGCCTCGGAGGTCGTGCGCACCACCAGGCCGGTCGCGGGCTTGTCCGCCGTCTTCGGTGGGTTCTGATCCGACCCTGGACGGTGGGGTGTCGATTGGTCTCGCATATGGAAACGATAATCGTTCGCATTAGCGCCGTCAACAGGCATGTCGTCGCTGCAGGGTGTGGCGTCGCCCGATGCCACACGGCTTGTGCTGGCTGCAGGGGTAGCTCACCCAGTGAGCCACCCCCCCTGCAGACTGGAGCGCAGGGGAGGGTGTCATGGAACATGCGGGCACGTCCGGCAGCGAGCTGTTCTCCGATCTCGCCGGGGATCACGATTTCCATCCGTTGCGGCGCGATGCCGGCGCTCTGGCTGCGGCGCTGAAGCGGCGCCACGCCGATCGCATCGTGGCCGAACTGGTGGTGCCGGCCCGTCCGGCCCGCCATGCGGGGTTCCCGTCCGGGCTGGATCCTTGCCTCGTGGGCGCGCTGCGCGAGCGCGGCATCCTGCAGCCCTACGCCCACCAGCGCGAGTGCTGGGACCACGTCGCCGCGGGTCGCGACGTGGTGGTGGTCACACCCACCGCCTCCGGCAAGACCCTCTGCTACAACGTGCCGGTGCTGCAGGCGGCCCTGTCCGGTCAGTCCAAGGCGCTCTACCTGTTTCCCACCAAGGCCCTGTCCCAGGACCAGGTGGCCGAGATCCTCGAGCTCAACGCCGCCGGCAACCTTGGCGTGCGCGCCATGACCTTCGACGGCGACACGCCGGGCGACGCACGCCGGGCCGTCCGTGCCCACGGCGACATCGTGGTGTCGAACCCGGACATGCTGCACCAGGCCATCCTGCCCCACCACACCAAGTGGGCGCAGTTCTTCGAGAACCTGCGCTACGTCGTCATCGACGAGCTGCACACCTACCGCGGGGTCTTCGGCGCGCACATGGCCAACGTGCTGCGCCGGCTGCGGCGCATCGCCGCCTTCTACGGTGCGTCTCCACGCTTCATCCTCTGCTCGGCCACGATCGCCAATCCCCAGGAGCTCGCGAAGCGGCTGCTGGGCAGCCCGGTGGCGGCGGTCACTGAATCGGGCGCGCCCTGCGGCCGCCGCCACCTGCTGGTGTGGAACCCGCCCGTCATCAACCCCGACCTCGGGCTGCGTGCCTCCGCGCGTTCGCAGTCGACGCGCGTCGCCCGCGCGGCCGTGAAGATGGGGCTCAAGACCATCGTGTTCGCCAACTCGCGGCTCGAGGTGGAGGTCATCACCAAGTACCTCAAGGACGCTTTCGACAACGATCCCAGGCGGCCGCCCCGGGTCGCCTCCTACCGCGGCGGCTACCTGCCCACCGAGCGTCGCGACAAGGAGCGGCGGTTGCGCGCCGGCGGGATCGACTGCGTGATCTCGACCTCCGCGCTGGAGCTCGGCGTCGACATCGGTGCGCTCGACGTCTGCGTGCTGAACGGCTATCCGGGCTCGGTGGCGGCGGCGCTGCAGCGTTTCGGGCGCGCCGGCCGGCGCAACCGCACCGCCCTGGGCGTGCTGGTGTGCAGCAGTGATCTGCTCGACCAGTATCTGGCGCGCAACCCCGCGTTCTTCCTCGAGGGCAGCCCGGAGCATGCGCGCATCGATCCGGACCAGCTGCTGATCCTCATGGACCACATCCGCTGCGCCGCCTTCGAGCTGCCCTTCGACGAGGGCGAGCGATTCGGCGGCATCGCCGTTGCCGAAGCCCTGGACTATCTCCGCGAGCAGGGTGTGCTGCATCGCGAGGGCCCGCGCTGGCACTGGATCGCCGACGGTTATCCAGCCAACGCGGTCAGCCTGCGCGCCATCGCGGAGGGCAACTTTGTCGTGGTGGATACCACCGACGGGGCGAAGCGCATCATCGCCGAGGTCGACTACTCCGCCGCCGCCGTCACCCTGTACGAGGGGGCGATCCATCTCATCCAGGCGGCGCCGTGGCAGATCGAGCGGCTCGACTGGGTCGGGCGCAAGGCCTACGCCCGGCGGGTGGCCGTCGATTACTACACCGACGCCATCGACTACACGAAGCTCAAGGTGCTCGACGAGTTCGAGCGCCACGAGAACACGGCCGGCAACTGCAGCCACGGCGAGGTCCACGTGCTGCGCCGCGTGGCGGGGTACAAGAAGATCCGCTACTACACGCACGAAAACATCGGCTACGGCAACGTCAACCTGACCGACCAGGAGATGCACACCACCGCCGTGTGGTGGGAGCTGCGGCCCGAGGTCCTGATGCGCGCCTTTCCCAGCCGCTTCGAAGCGCTCGACGGCTTCCTTGGCGCCGCCCATGCACTGCATCACATGGCGGCCCTGATGAGCCTGGCCGAACTGCGCGACATCGGCCGGTCGGTGGGCGACGGCCAGGCCGGCTGGTCCGCCACCGTGGACGCCGCCGGCCGGACGGGCGCACGCACCCTCGACGGGCAGACCGTCGACATCGGGGCCAGCCACGTGCCTTTCCGCCCGGCGGTGCACCTCTACGACGCCTACCCCGGCGGCATCGGCATCAGCGCGCCCCTGTTTGGCCTGCAGGCCGAGGTGGTGCGGCGCGCCCGTGAGCTGGTGCACGACTGTCCCTGTGCCCATGGCTGCCCCGCCTGCATCGGCCCGGTCCTGCCACCGCAGGCGCGGGAACGGCATTCACCC
>Ga0169931_10010000_pt1 | contig 13568 bp, 18 predicted proteins | sample Kivu_15m_20L_FD_129675 | JGI IMG/M metagenome (GOLD analysis project Ga0169931, IMG submission 129675) | Freshwater microbial communities from Lake Kivu, Western Province, Rwanda to study Microbial Dark Matter (Phase II) - Kivu_15m_20L... | ecosystem: Environmental > Aquatic > Freshwater > Lake...
AATGTCCACGATCATTCGCAAGAAGTTGCTCTACAATCCACTCACCACATTCTTGTTGATTAGGAACGCTAACTTCGTGAATAGGAACTTCTGAATAATCACCTTTTCCTGCTTGCCAAATAATTTGCTCTGGAATTGGATAGCATTGAAGTTTTACAACTTGAAGTCTCTTATCAAGTTCAAGAAGGTCCTTTGCTTTAATTGGTTTCATTTCTTTAAAATCATAACATTTTTAATAGTTGATAGTTTTTATGGTGATTTCTATCACCTTTGTATGTCTTATGTAAATTTTGTTTTGTTAAACTATTTTCGAAACAAAATTTTGTTAGATTATTTACTTTTATTAAATCTCCATTGGGATCTTTAACCAACCATTTTTTGGAGTTATTGGGTATTTTAAAAACATTATTTCTGATAGCGTCTTCAATGTTTTCTTTTATTGTTCCCCACTTTAGATTGGATAGAGAATTATTGTCTTTGTTATCATCAAGATGACGGACTACCTCATACTGTTGTGGATTTGGAATAAACGCCATAGCAAGAAGTTGATGCAATCCTTTATGCTTCCTTTTTCCTTCTAAATTATACAAAGTAAAAGCATAATATCCTCTTTTATTTTTATGTCCGTTGATATATCTTTTAAGTTTAATTGAATAAACTTTTCCATCTGAAAATATTTTATAATGAGGAAATTGTTTCAAAATCTTAAAGTCCGTCTCCATCATCATCGTTGATCCATTTATATGATTTATTTATATGATTAGTCACATCATCATCGTCATCGTCATAAAATACTTCGTCGTAATCATTAATGTGTTGAACAATTTCTTCATACTTGTATGAAGTTGTGTCAGAATAAATCTCCGTTTTAAGACACTCTACAAGAGACTCAAGATTTCTGACAATTAGTTTAAGTTTTTCTTTGTCCATTTTGCAAGTTTCATTAAGGATATTATAGTTAAAAAAAAGAGGGGAGTCAAGTCCCCTCTCAATCATTTTGATGCTACCAGAGTAGCAAGAGATGCTTTACGACGCCTCTCTTCTTTTTGTTTTTGTTCTTTGATAAGTTGAAGGAAGTTAAGTTTATTCATTTTTGCCCATCCTTTACAAACTTAACACCACGATAGGTTTCATTGTATGCTTGAGGCTGTTGCTGTTGTTGTGCCTGTGCTTGGCGACGAACTTCGGTGTCATATGCGACACCCCTATAATTTGCTTGAGACATTAGGGTTCTCCTTAGTTGTTTAGGTTAAAGAGCGTTCCTTCAGTCGGCTTTTGCGTTCGCTATTTGCGAATAGCGAATGAACGATCCGTTCCGAGTCGGCTTACTTCCGTTCCCGTTGGGAATGAACGATAAGAGTATTATACTCTCTTTGACCATATTTATCAACTATACATTATATAATACAATACAATTTTCGAAAATCTTAAGGACTCAATTTTTGCCGGAAATTTTTCACCCAATCTGGCAAATTACTTTCGCTTTTTGGTTTTGGGCGCCTGATAACCCCAAGTTTTTGAATTGAGTGTGCCGTATCCAAACTCAATACTTTTTAAGTTTTCACGAAACTTATCCCAATACATATCAAATAATTTGATTTTAGATCCTCTTGTGAGATCAGAACAAATCTTACCATCTACAAGATACTTGATGATATAAGCATCTCTGGGTGCTTCTTTTGTGCATACCTCTTCATATGAACCATTTTCAACAATGATGTCACAACCATATCGTGACTTACAGATTTCTCTTTCTGCTGGTGTCCAATGCTCCATGTGCTTTTCTGTATCTTGTGTGTTACTCACAACCCGACTCACGAACGGCCACCCCATTGAATATCGGGATAGGCTTCCGTAACTACTTCTCTACTAATTTTATATTTGGTTTCAAGTTTCTTATCCTTCACAAGACAAATAATTTCTGCTTCCAGTGGATGAAGACCTTGAAGAATATTAATGAACATTGTTTCTCTGCGAAGAGAACTCAAATCATCATTGCCGCCTCTCACAAAGTTATAGAATTTTTGATATTCTTTACGAATTGAAGAAAAACCCTGATCTTGTGACCCTAAAGAGTTACTTCCAAGTTCTTCCATTTTATCAACCGCATCGGCAATCTTTTCACTCAAAGTTCCTTTGAATGAATCCATTTCATTCACAGCAGAATATGGAACAACGCCGGAAGGTAATACTGAAGTAATACTTTCATCAAAGTTCCAAATAAAAATAGATTTGAGACAAGGATGTTCGTATTTTTTCAAAACCTCAACTTTTTTGGAGTTGCTTCTTTGCTTTGCAGCAGCACTAAGAATTTCAAAAACAAAAGGATTTGCAGGAAGTTCTGGAATTGATTCTACAATTACTTTTGGTGCTACTGATTTTCTTGTCGTTGTAGTTTTTGTTCTACTTGTTGTTGTTTTAGTTGTTGTCATAGTCAGTTACTAAAAAATTAAAAGTTAATCTTCATCTTCATCATCGTCATTGTCATCATCAAAGTATCCTGGTTCAAATCTTACAGAAACTATTTCTTCGTCGATTAAATCACCATCCTTATCATAAAACTCTGGATGATATGCAATTTGTTTTGGACCTTCGTGATGAGTCATCATATATTCTCTTGCCATCCAACCTGCGACTAGTCCCACTATAAGAAACAATACTGTTAGAAAGGAACCAAATACTAGACTAATTGCTAACATTGCTTTTTCTCCGGGAAACTACTTTTTTCTTCCTTGATTTTAAGGAAAATTCAAAATAGATAGTGACTTCCCGATTTAGAAAGCAAACTATCTTCTCAAAAATGAGATGGAATGGTTGAGTCTGCTTTCTTTTACCTCCATTAAGTATCAATTCAACACCACGATTTAAGTGGTCTTCCTTTCTATTTAGGTTTTCGTTAGACGATTTGGTTCTCTTTGAGGAATTTGATTGTGTCAACGCATCCTCCTAACTTTTTATCATTACAAATTACTTGTGGGAATGTAGATCCTTCACCAAATTCTGCACAAAATCCTTCTCTGGTAAAGTCCTTATCCAAAGTATACACGACATGTTGGAGTTTTGTCAACTCTAATACTTGTTTGACCTTATCACAATATGGGCACCCTGTTTTTGAATAGACTGTGAAATTCATAACTTTAGTTTTTTATTATATATTTAAAATCCCATATATTTTTGGCGAATAAACGCCAAATCATATGTGGTATAAGTGATTGGGAGATTTTTTTGATTGTATGGATAATCATAAGGATGATATTCCCAGTTTGAATCTCTCCAATTTTCTCCCCACTTTTCAGCAATATAATAGAGATTGCACTGATGTGAGTAATCCAATTTTTCTTTCAAAGACAAACCTGTTCTCCAAGTTTGAGATCCTGTCTGTTCATAATTTACATCCCCGTGTGGATAGTTAATATTAATGACTTGAGTTTTAATATTTTTTATTATCAGTCGGATATGATAATCACAGTCTTCAACATATGCTGGATAGAAGTTTTCATCAAATAAACCACATTCTTGAATTACAGTATCTTTAATGAGAAACAAGTCCCATTGAAACTCTTTTCCCTTTACAATACCAATATCCTCTTTTTGTGAAGACTTAACCATTGCTTCAAGCAATCCTGGCGTAAAAGCAATATCGTGATTTGTGATAATCCAATATGGAGACATTACATAACACTTAATAATAAGATTCCAGGCACCACTACATCCAATATTTGCTGGAAGATGAGCGACTTTGATATTTTTGATGTAAGGATGTTTTATCTGAGTCATTTTGTTCAATTCTTCAGTCAATTCTCCTCTACCATTATTATTCACAATGAACAATTCATTAACTGGGTAATCAATACTATCAATTAATCTTTTTAACCAATGGATACCATTTACAATTGGAACTCCAATCACAGGAATTGGTGATTGATTTTTTTGAACGATTCCCCAAAAATATAAATCATGAGACTCATTATTAACTTCAAAATGATATTCTGAAAAATAAGAATCAAAGTTCATCTTACTTGTGAAATCTTTTTCATTTAAATTTCTATAGTAGTCCCATCCAAGTTCAACAGTTAAAGGAGAATCTAATGGTGTTGTTCTGGAAGTACCGTGCTCCTGTCTTCCATCAGTCGCACAAGTAAAAAAAACTATCCCACCATCTTTACATAAACGAATCATATTTTGAAATGTTTCAAACCAATATGGATTGTGTTCAAAACATTCTGCAGAAGATACGACATCATAAGTATTGTCCGGAGCATTATAGTTTTGCCCCTCACATATAACATCAACTTCATTACCAGGAGATACATCTATACCAATGTATTTACACTCGGTGAAGAAATCTCTGAGAGTTCCATTTACATTTAAACTTCCCACTTCCAAAACACTTTTATGATTAAAATATTGTGGGAGATGATTTTTAAGTTTTTCTATAAAGTCTCTTTGTTGCCAATGTGCCATAATACTATTTCGTAATCTTCAAAATATATAAACCATTTTTCCAACGGTTGAGTAACTCATCGGTCTTTTGTTTACCAGTCATCTCAACAACCCCACAATTAGAATACCCCAAAGCATAAGATAAGTCTGAAAGAGGTTTTACCCAGTTTGGTTGAATAATGTCTTCAATGATTAATGTTCCTTGAGATTTAATTTTAGAATGATACTTTTGCATTAGAATCACAAAAGACTCAAAAGTATGAGGTCCATCATCAATGATTAAATCAAAATAGTTATCGACAAACTTTGAAATCTGACTTTCAGAATACATATCACCAATAATAGAGCAAGTTCCTTCAATGTGATCAAAGTAATTTACATCTCCAGCATAAATTACACTTTCGGAATGTAAATAATCCTTCCATAGTTGAATTGATCCTCCATTATAAACACCAATCTCTAACATTGTAATTGGATTACTTTTAAGTTTTGCGAAAAAATCATCATAGAAATTATCAATGTATCCTAAATCATTTTTATCTGTCGGGTGTTGTTGAATATCAAAAATATCAGAAAGTTTATTCTGAATATTTTCGCCATTTTTTTTCAAATTATCATCAACGCTTATTTCATAATTCTTTGGTAAGGAATAATTATTCTTCAAGTCTAATAAAATTGTTCTGGATTCTTCTACTTTCCCCCACCACCAAGCGGCAACTGCTTTTTCAAAAAGAAGTGAAACATTTTCTACATACCCAATATCATTTTTTAAAGAACTTGATTTAATATTGGAAAATACAAGTCCCTGATTTGCAATACTATAAGTATCAGTCCACTGCTCTCTTTTACTATGAAACTTTGCAAGCATAAAATATGCTTCGGGACTTTTTGGAAGAAGATTAATTGCGTGTTGAAGAAGTGTCCGAGCAGTACTATCTCTGGTGCCTTGTTTTTCATAACATATATGTGACCACAGAAGTGCTTCATAGGCAAGTAAATCTTCTTCTGCCCTTTCAGCACATCTTAAGAAATAAGAAAGAGCAGGTGCAGTATGTTGCTGATTTAAATACCAAACACCAAGATTAAAATTAACTTCTGCATCTTCTGGATTATCACTATATGTGGTGAGTAATGTCTCAATTTGATTCATATTTAGTGTTTTTTTCTGAGACATAATATTTTTCCAATAATTTAAAACTGTATGATAAGCCTCAATGTGCCCACTTTTTTGACTACCTTTTACATCTTTATCTTCTTCTGGAGAAAAAGTTGTATCAAACTCAATATCTTCTACAAATAAAGGAATGCTATGAGTAACTCCCTCCAGTGTTTCAAATAAAACATTTTCAACCAATGGAGTTAAAACATTTCCAGATCCAGGAAGTTCTAAATGAAATCTTTTTTCACCTAGACAATAATGCTCTACCAGTATTTTAGCATACTCTCTAGTTAAAATATATGCCGTTGCTGCCCAGTCATCCCATTCTCTTTTGCGAAGACTAAAAGTTTTATAATCATTTCGGATTACAATCAGTTGAACGCACATTAAATCTTCTGGAAGAATTTCAATAAATTCTTCCCAAGTGAAGTCCCAATACTTAACTGGTTCTAGACTTAAATCATCCTCACAGAAAAATGCACAATCTTCATCAGTCTCATTATACCATTTACGAATTGCTTTCAAATGTGAAACAACACAACCCATTGTTCCACCATTTAGTTGATCTAGAAACTTTCCAGTAATCTCATCATCAGACTCTGCAAATCTTTTAGATATAATCGCTGTTGGAGTAATTCCATATTCTGCAAATTGTTTTTCTAGATTTTCTTGCCTGTCTTTACTTTCCTCTAAAGACATATAATAGACCGAAGGAAAGTTTTCAAGTTTGTTGTTTCTCATAATTTATAATGCTATAAAATTTTTAACAGTTTCTTTTGAGACTCTTAATAAATAGGCAGCATTATCTTGAAAACCAAAAGTCATTAAGTAATCATTTTGATACTCACACAATCCAACAGCAAACTCAATCTTCCCTTCCATAAAAGAAAATTGGGGGGATACTTTGACAATGTTCCAATCTTTATCCCACACAACAAAACGATGTCTATAAATTCCATCTTTTCTTCCAGATTCACTTTGATAAAGAAAAGTTTCGTGATTCAGACTCATTCGATATTTGTTAAAAAGAATCACTTGAGAACCTCCGCGAAGATCTGCACAACCAAGATCTTTCCATTCTTTAAGAACAACTTGATCACAAGATTGAATTTCTGGATTAACTTTTACAACTTCTGTACCATTTGACCATTTCACATAATGAAAAGGAAGATCCAAAATTGGCATCCAATTTTTTTCACAATATGAATCTTTATTTACTGGAGTTGGAATGCGAAACTGTGATACTTGTTTTACACCATTATCTGTGAATTCAATCTCACATAGTTCCATTCTTCCAGTACCAATTGCATCCAGATCTCTGCGAACTCCGGTAAGATACAACTTCTCATTCCATCTCACAATACGTGCGTCTTCAAGTCCCACAAACTCCCAAAGTTCTTTATCAGGAAATTGTGAAGTATCAATCTTTGAGTACCATTTAATTCTCATATTCTCGTCCAGTTCGCACATATAATTCCAAGTGCGAAGATGCATATCATTTTCTGGATGAATATAGACTAAAGGACCCCACTGATTCTCATACTTATTTTTTTCAGAGTGATATAATGTATAGTTAATATTACGCAGATTAACTAAAATTTTTCCATTATCATTATAAACTGATGGGTTTGTCAGTGAGGGTCCTTGAAGTTCTGATGTTGGAAGAATTAAAGGATGTATGGAACCCCCGGACTCTAATGCGAGTTTTACAAAGTTCATATAAAGTCTTTTTGAATATATTATAGCAAAAAAGTTTTAATTAGTAAACCTTTATTTCTTTATATTCAGAATTATAAAGTTCATTAATTTGTTTTTTAATTTTTGCTCTTTTATCATTAATCATATAAACACTGCGAGCAAGTTCAATGAACTCATTATCAAACTCTTGAAGTTTTTCTTTTTCTCTGATTTTATCTTCAATCTTCCAAAGTTTTTGATTCACTTCTCGTAGTTCATTCATATGTTCAAGAGTGAACTGAGTAATTGTATTTTTGATTTGATTTAAGTCTTCAAGTTCTTTGAGGACATATTCATTGTTGGTAAACATAGATTTAATTTCAAGAATTGAAATCTTATCGAACAATTCTCCAACTGATATTGGAATTGTAATTTTCATTCTATTCCTAAATTATTTTTAATTTCATTGATAACTGCTGGATTTTTGGAAACTACACCTAATCCAAAAGAATGTTCAAATGTAAATTTGGGCATATCAAGTTCATCAAAGAATTTTTTTACTCCATATTCCTTGCCATTATACTGTTCTATTGCAGTGTCGTGTAATAAAATTACACCATCATCTTTTACAAATTTACTCCAGGTTTCAAAATCTTTCTTAACATCTTCATAATGGTGACTTCCATCAATATGAAGGATATCAATAGACTTATCCCAAGTTTTTGCAACATCATCAAAGGTTCCTTTAATAATTTCTACATTTTCTCCGAGATGTAACTTTTCACGTTTCATCATTACAAAATCATATTGCCGCGATGAATGCCCAATAAAATCATCCCCACTAAAATTGTCAATGCCATATACTTTTCCAATTCTTGGAATAGCAAATGAGAATGTAGAATAACCATAATCTACACCAAGATCAACAATCACTTCTGGATTTAAATTTTTTACTAACCATTCTGCAAATTTTCTATGACCAGACCAAGCAGTTACTGGAGTATCATCAAGATTAGATAAAAATAGTTGATCAATTGCTTCTGTTCTTTCTTTAAGTCTTAAAGTTGTATCTGCAAATGCTGAACCAAATATAATAATATTTGGATTTTGTGTAAGTTTTCCAATTTCCAATAAATGAACAAATGCTTTTTCTAGAAGGACTCCATTAAAGTTCATTGCCTCACTTAAAGCATGAAAAGCATAATTTGCTGATTTTGCAACATCTTTAAGATTAACTAAACAAATACTACACATAATAAACACATCAATTCTTTGTGGATCAAAATATGCTTTGGAAATATTGAGATATTCTTGACCCATTTCAAGTGCCTTACTGAGATTTTTAACTTGATAATAATGTTTGAAAATAAACCAAAGATAATAATAATTTTGTAAATCTTTCTTAAATTCTCTCTCACAAATTGAAAGATAAAAAAGATCTTTATCAATACTTGGTTGAATAGTTTTGGTAATTTTAATTGTAGTATCTACATTAACCTCATTAGAATGTTCTTTTGTAGGAATAAACATTGGAGTTTCATGAATCGCATTAATCCAAGTATAGTTTTTTGTTCTATGAAAACGAATGTGTGCTGATTGACCTAGAGTTGGTTCTTCGTCACCAATCTTATCATATCGTTCGTGCCGAAATGCTGTGAACTCCCCAGAAATTACACCAAGACCTTCCGGAAAGAACTCATCAAGATCTTCATTCAGGTCTAGAGAGAATGCCCAATCAGTTTTTACATAAGAAAGTGCTTGATTTCGTGCTTTAGAGAAATCAAACTCTTTTCTGGTTTGAGGATGTTCATAAACCTCAATACCCGATTCCTTAAGCAGTTCTACTGTTTTATCGGTACTTCCAGTATCAACTACAACAGTATGAGAGAACTTTTTAGAAGTCTCAATAAACTTCTCTATATTTTTTTCTTCGTTTTTTGCAATCGCATAAAGTGTTACTTCCATTTTTTCTCCTTGTTTTTGATGTAACCATACTTTGTTTAGAGTCATATCTCCACGATTCAGTAAAATCACGGATTTTCCAGTGAAGTATTCATTAACTGCTTGAATAACTCCGCCCCAGTTTATCACATAATCATCACCAGTAATAAAACCACCGGGTTTTACTTTTGGATACCATGCTTCAATGTCTGCCAGTACATTTTCATAGTCATGAGAAGCATCAATATGAACAAAGTCCAAACTATTATCTTCAAACTGACTTGCCGCCTTTAGACTTGTGGTCTGGAGGGGGATTACATAATCTTGAACTTCACAACCTTTAAGATGAAACTTAAAGATGTCAAAGAGTGTCAGATTTTCATCCTGTAGTTTTTCAATAGTTTCCTTGTGCTGTGGCTCTTCACTTCCTGCCCAAGTATCAACAGCATAAAACTTAATGTTTTTGGAAAACTTTTTGATTTGTTCTCCCATATAACAAGTAGATCTACCCATCCAAGAACCAACTTCAACAAAAGTTGAGTTGTCAGGGCAGTGCTTAAGTGCTATATCATAAAGGTTAGTATAAGAAAAATAACCTTCAACATCTTTCCAATTCATAAAAACTTTTTCCAATTAATACAAGGAGACAACAAATCTGACTGACAGTGTGTAGAATAACCGGGAAGTGAAGATATAAGAACTCTTCCCCTTTGTGATAATTCTAAAAACTTGTAGTGGTCTGCCGACGGTTCCACTCCTGTTGAATATTTAGTATGAGTATAAAAGTCCTCTACAAGAGTTGAGTACTTCACTGCAAAGGTGTTAGTTGTAGAAGGAGTTGCCATCCAGTGAGAAGATTCTGTGTGTAAAACTTTGGTTCTAAACTCGGCATAATACTCGCCATACTTATCTCTATGATCATACAGTGTAACATAAAAAACTGGAAGTGTAAATCCTTCTATTAATATTTTATCCCATCCTGGTTGGTGAATATAATCATCTTCTAGAAAATAAATGATGTCATCTGGAGAATGATTTTGAATTTGAATATATTTTAGCGTTTCAATAAAACTCTTTGCTTCTCCTCCACAATTGATTGTATGAACATTATGCTCCTGAGATAAGAAAGTATCTTCTATCTTTCCATAATGTTCATCATAGATGATTGTGTAGTTTGTGGTTTCTAGATTGAGAGTATTCTTGAAGTTTTGGAATACTTTTTCTTTATCCCACCAAGAAGGTCTTTGTTTTCCTGGACTCTCTTGAATTTTAGAATAATAGCAATGTCTTAAATATACATTAATTTTTGTCATTTCTAAAAAGGATAATGTGGTGTTTGTATTGTTGTTTCTCCTGGTTCATCGTATGCATAAAACCCGTATTGAATAATTGTGAATAAATTTGCCTGCATAAATTCATCGTTCATTGTTGTAATTCCATCCACCAATAATTTAGATACCATTAACTTTGCAACAGCAGGGTCAATTGCATATGCGTGTGCCCGACCTATTTTACGAATAAAAGTATCAGGTGCTTGCATATGAATTGGAGTTGGTTGAACTGGCATACCTTCATATTTTTGCTCTCTACAACCAAGATATGTGGCTACATTGTAAAATGGATAAGGTCCAAAGAACTTCTCCACCATTATTGCATCGTGCTCTAATATAACGATAGGTCTATCTATCGTTATACAATGAAACCACAAACTAAAGTGAGATAAGCAACATCCAATTTGTGATGGTGTCATAAACTTATGATTGACTTTTAACCACTTTAGATATTCCTTATCTTGAAGATGTTCTGGTATTACAATTTCGCCAGAAGAACCATCAAATCCTTCCCAAAGAGTATAAGGTTGATCTACTGCAATACAACTATCAACACATCTTTGAGTTAAAGTCTTTGAAGTTTCGTTATTTGGTAGTGTAATAATATAAGAGTTTTCTATAAAAGAATTTTCTGTTGGATAAAAGCTTTCTAATGTTCGTTTCATTCTAAATTACCAGATATTGAAATTCTATAATCATCACTTGTAGAAAATGGATAGACGCAATGTGATAGATGTGCTGGGAATAAGACTATTCTACCACACCAGTCTTCATTGACATATAAAGTTTCCAGAGTAAGTTGTCCCAGAATATTTGGATAGATGAATTGAAAAGTTGATGCAGCTTTTGCTTTTGTATGTTTTACATGAGAAGCATTCAGTTCTTCTTCTATCTTATAAGGAATTTTTAACCAACAGACAAAACTAAAAGTGCTACTGTGATGATGAATTGGATTGAATTCATTCTTCTTTTGGAAATTAACCCACAGATGAGTGAGTTTGAAATCACCTGGTTTTTTATAAAAGTTCCAATAGTCTGTATATGACTTACAAATTTTATTGAGATATGGTTGCAAAACCAAAATAGATTTTGGCAACTCATATTGATTTTCTATATTTCCCGCAAGACCATTACTGTAATTAAAATGAGAATAAAAATCAGAAGAGATTTCATTCACTTCATTCATTACTTGATTATAAAGTTCTTCCGGAAGATTGCCAGTAGTTACTCCAGGATTTGGCAGTGATATATGATTAAACATAAGTTTCTAATCTCTCCAAATCATATTCATTCCACCAAGATTTCCAATCAATAAAGAAATCTCTATCATACTATCCTTGCATATGTAATGCAAGTGATGGAATTGGAGTAAAGCAGAAATGTCTTCTTTCATAGTAAATTTTACAAATACTATCCATTTCCATTGTTTCACTCACTTCACTGGTTCCCATTTTATAAAACAAATCCCAGTTATTTCTTATAATACTTATATGGGTCATCAAAATGACTGCGGGATGAATATTAGTTCTCCAATATCTGTCTTTTGAAACTACAAGATGACAAGGAACCGCAGTATTTTCTGCTTGATGGTACTCTGCTGGTTTATTGAATGGAAAGATACTTGCTGGGGCACCTAGATTACAACTAAACTGATTAATAGCGTGTATCATTAATTCAACAGAGTTTTGTTGATGAAGAAAATCATCTTGAACATAATACACCCATTCTTTTCCATAGTCTTTTCCGTGCTCATAACAACGGAGTATAGAAGGCATTATACCATAAGTATCCAGATGAGTTAGATTAACTTTAAACTTTGCTAGGGTTATAAGTTTTTCTAAAATATCTAAAAACTCTTGATTGGAATGATCATCAAAGATTTGTAGTTCTATTTCATATTCTGAATATTGTTGTTGAGCATAGTTGAGACTATCAATCAAAGAGAAGATACATCTTGAAGAAACTTCAATTTTTGGTGCTCCGCAATATCTTTCTGATTTTTCGTCACGATTTCCTTTTGAGTGCGTTTGGACAACAACTAACAAATGAGTCTTCATAGATCAAACTTGGAATATAGTTTTACATTCTCTTCTCCTATTACATCAATAGGATTTTGTGAGATTTTAGCAAGATTTGGACGAATATCGTGAAGACCAATAAGACCCCATTGATCATCTTTTTGTTCTCTACAAGCATTTTCAATATTATAAAAAGTATTTGTGTGATTTGGAACTTCTAGAAAGTTATAAATCTTATTGAGTTCTTCTTCTGGATTGGACACAAGTTGATTGTATTCAACCAAATGAACCCAATCTGGATAGTTATTAAGTCCATAAACCATTGAATCATAAGAAGGAGCAACATAATATCTCCAAATGTATTCAGCACGATTATTATTTGTAATTGATAAATTATCTTCTCTTAAGTGATTATCAATGAAATTATTTTCGTGTTTGGTTCTTTCTATGAGTGAAATATAAGATGTGAGCACTTCTGGAACCGAACGATAAGTTGCTACAATCTTTGGTTTGTTGGAAAGAAACTTTTGAACTGTATCAAGGTTCTTTCCCCAAAATCTATGTTTGTCTAGAATTGTGGATTTTGGAATGTGATTGTAAAAGTTAGCAAGAATTGCCTTATAGACATTATAAGAAATTTCTTTACGATCAAAAGTAAATTGAATATCTAAAGTGTTAAATGACTTTTCAATATCGGTGACTACATCCCCCAATGGAGATGTAGGTGATACATAAATGTCTGGATGTTGATTGAGAAGTGATCCAAGTAATGTAGAACCACTTCTTGGAAGTCCCCCAAGAAAATATAATGTCTTCATAGTTTATTGGTTTCTTATTGTGTATTATATATTATAGCACAGGGTCAATATAAGTAAGTGCTGCTGTAAGGGCATTTCCACCAGAAACTTGTTTCCAGTTAGTTCCTCCAGCGAATGTGGTGACTGGAGTACTTATGTTACCTGCTGTTACTGCGTTTCCAAGTCTTCCATTACCACCATA
>Ga0169931_10010001_pt1 | contig 13567 bp, 6 predicted proteins | sample Kivu_15m_20L_FD_129675 | JGI IMG/M metagenome (GOLD analysis project Ga0169931, IMG submission 129675) | Freshwater microbial communities from Lake Kivu, Western Province, Rwanda to study Microbial Dark Matter (Phase II) - Kivu_15m_20L... | ecosystem: Environmental > Aquatic > Freshwater > Lake ...
GGTCAGCCCGCCAGGCCCCGATGGGGGCATTGACATCATTGCCCACAGAGATGAGCTGGGCTTTGAACCCCCCATCATCAAGGTCCAGGTTAAAAGCGATCAGGGCAGTATCGGCAACCCAGTAGTCGCCGCCCTCTACGGCAATGTTGGTCCTGGCGAATTTGGCCTGATCGTCACCCTGGGCTCCTTTACCAAGCAGGCCTTGGGGTTTGCTCAGGGCAAAAGCAACCTCCGCCTGATCGACGGGAATCAGCTGGTGGAGTTAGTTCTACAACATTACGAACAGTTTGACTCCCGCTATAAGGGGTTACTTCCCCTCAAGCGGGTCTACGTACCTGAGATACTGGAGAGAATGAATGAATAGAAGTCCAATCAACAGCTTCAATTTTCTGAGTACTTCCATGTCAGTCAAAACTTTGCTTCTTGTTCCAGCGGGTAATGACTAAAGGGGCCACGTGTATAACGAAACAAGCTCTCAGCAACAGCGCCTCTGTAAATTTGGCTTTACCTACAATCGTGGTGGAACCCATCTGGCACGGACCATTATGCTTAAAGAGGTTACAAAACTTTTCTCTTATGTTGAGAAATCTGACGCTACTCGATCAGAGTACAGGTATGCGATCTATGACGAAAATTGCCTTCAAAAGAGATCGGGTAAAACAAGACTACTCACTTTTTCTCACCTTGTTAGCCTCTACACATTGGATCCAAAGTATGTCCTATTTCGTGCTCTACGTTATTTCTGGGAAAGGGATCCTGCTAGTCGCCCCCTACTGGCTTTGCTCACCAGCTATGCAAGAGACGGCATTCTCCGTTCAACCGCACCATTTTTTGTAAAGATTCCAAAATCATCCCGGATTTTAAAGGTGACCCTAGAAGAATATATAAATGAACAAAATCCAGATCGATTCAATCAGATTACGTTGCAGGCTACTGTGCGGAATATATTGTCAAGCTGGAGCCAGTCAGGGCATGTGACCGGACATATTGAAAAATATCGTGCTCAGGCTAGCCCGTCATCTGGGGCAGTTTCCCTTGCTCTTCTCCTTGGCTATCTTACCGGAGCACGAGGTGAAAACCTCTTTCATTCTGAGTTTACAAATCTCCTTGACTGCCCCTTTGACGTTGCTGTTGACCTAGCAACCGATGCATCTAGGCGCGGATGGATCGTCATGAACAGAGTGGGAACCATCATTGAGGTGCTTTTCCCGAACCTGCTTACCTCTCAAGACATGGAGCTACTTTATGAGCAAGATTAAGCGCCTCCTCCAGTCCTATCGGAAGTACATTGCAGTGCCTTGGCGCAGCGATGCAGCAGCAGCCCAGCGCGTCATTTTTTGCGTCTATGGCGAAAATGAAGAACTGCGGCTACGAGCAAATATTGACGAGTTTGGCCTAGCAACGGAACAAACATTGCATTGCTGGGAGGTCTTTGATCTGACTGATACCTTCCCGACCTGGCTCTCAGAACAGCGGTACGCAAAAAGCTACTTTGAGAAGCCCCATCTTTTACCCACACTGCTGCCCAAGTATTTGGACTTTATTGCTGAGAAGTTCAACGCCTTCCTTCATCAGGGCAACCTGACAGAGGGTACTGTTGTGGCACTGAGCGGCGTAGGTTCCTTATTTGGCTTTTTGAAGGTGAAAGATGTGGTCGATCGCTTCGCGCCCATGGTCCAGGGTCGCCTCTTGGTATTCTTCCCCGGAAGCTACGAAAACAACAACTACCGCCTCCTCGATGGCTACGATGGCTGGAACTATCTTGCAGTGCCGATTACGGCAGATAAAGAGTTATAGGTAAAGGTTTTATGATGAAAAACAAGGATATCTATCCAACTAATCCTGCTGAGCGGAAGCTTGTCAACGAAGGCGTTGCCAACGTTAATGACGATATCACCACCCCGGCCCTTGATGTCCTTCGCTATGAACTCGAAACCTTTGTCTGCGACGGCCAATATGAAAAGGGGATGGCTCACATCCTTGATGTCTATCTCCGCAACATAGTCCAGGCCCAACAACCTGCCGTATGGGTGAGTGGCTTCTATGGCTCAGGGAAATCCCACTTCGTGAAGATGCTCCGAGCCCTCTGGGTTGACACATCTTTTCTTGATGGCGCGACCGCTCGGGGGATTGCTCGCTTACCACAAGGAATCCGAGACTTTCTCAAGGAGCTCTCTACTCAGGCGAAAAGGTTTGGTGGACTCCATGCAGCCTCAGGGACACTTGGCGCTGGTGCTAGTGGAAGTGTACGACTTGCTCTTCTACGAATCATCTTCAAGTCAGTAGGACTCCCGGAGCAGTATCCTCTTGCCCGGTTTGTCCTGTGGCTTCACCGAGAGGGCATTTATGAGGATGTCAAAGCTCATGTGACAGAGAACAACTACGATTGGAGTGACGAACTCGATAACTTTTACGTCGCTGAAGGGCTGCATCAGGCCCTAGTCGCTGTAAAACCAACCATCTTCCCGTCTCCGACTACGTGCGTTGATACCCTCAATAACCTCTATCCCTTTGTACAGGACATCTCAAGCGACGATATGGTGAAGGCCATTCGCCAATGTCTTACCAAAAATGATTACTTCCCGCTTACCTTGGTTGTTCTTGATGAGATTCAGCAGTACATCGGTGAAAATAGCCAACGCTCTATGGATGTGCAGGAGGTTGTAGAGGCGTGCTGCAAGCAGATCGGGGGCAAGCTCCTTTTTATAGGCACCGGGCAAACAGCAGTCACCGGCACCTCCAATCTGAAGCGACTGGAAGGTCGATTTACTGTGCGAATCGAGTTGTCCGACGCCGATGTTGATGCAGTAATCCGACAGGTTGTTCTGGCAAAGAAACCTGAAGCAAAGGCCCCTCTTGAATCTGTCATGCAAACCAACCTGGGGGAGATTTCGCGCCACCTTGGCGGCACCACGCTAGGCCATCGTCAGAGCGATGTTCCCTTCTTTGCTCAGGATTACCCCGTATTGCCAGTACGCCGCCGCTTTTGGGAATACACACTTCGGGTTCTTGACCAGACGGGCACCGATAGCCAGCTAAGAAACCAGCTCAGCATGATCCACAAGGTGATTCAGACCAATCTGGATGAGCCTCTCGGGCATGTTGTCCCCGCTGACCACCTCTTCTTTGATAGTGCTGACAAGCTCCTTCAGGGGCGTATTCTGCCCAGAAAGGTGTATGAGAGGACTTCAACTTGGTTCCACCAGGGCTCACCTGAGGAGAAGCTTATGGCTCGCGCATGTGGGCTTGTCTTTCTCATCAACAAGCTCGGCGAGAACAACAATGAGGTGGGCATCCATGCCACTGTGGATACCATTGCCGATCTACTCGTTGAAAATCTACCTCAAGGCTCAAGCAGCTTACGAAGCACACTTCCAGCCCTTCTTGAGAGGTGCGAACTCCTCATTCGCGTAGGCGACGAGTTTCGCATTCAAACAGAGGAAAGTGCCGCATGGAATGACGATTTTCTGGGGCGACGAAATATCCTCGCCAACGAAGCACACCGAATTGATACCGAACGCGACGATCGGATTCGAGCCCATTTCAGTACCATTCTTAAGAAACTCACCCTTACCCAAGGAGCTTCTAAAGTTACCCGAAACGTCGCTCCTGTCTTTGCCAGCCACCCGGCTGACAGCGATAAGCACATCTGTATCTGGATTCGAGATGGTTGGAGTATCGATGAAAACTCCGTTCGTGCCGAGGCCCGCCAGGCAGGTAACCAGTCGCCTACAGTCTTTGTCTTTATCCCGAAGCGTTCTGCTGACGACCTGCGCCATTTCCTGATTGACTTTAAGGCCGCTCACGCAACGCTCGAAAGTAGAGGGGTGCCCAACACGCCAGAAGGCGTTGAGGCCCGCTCAGCCATGGAAACGATCAAAGGAAAGGCGGAAGGCAAGATTCAGGAGCTTCTTGAGGAGGCATTCTCAGGAATTCGCGTCTTTCAGGGGGGTGGTTCAGAGGTGCTCGGGAGCGATCTGGAGGAGATGCTCCGTGAGGCGGCCAATAGTTCCATGCTTCGGCTCTACCCTCAATTTACGCTTGCCGATCACACTGGATGGACGAAAGTGTATGAGCGCGCTCAGAAAGGTGCTCCCGATGCGCTTAAGGCTGTTAGTCATGAGGCCGAACCTGCAACCCATCCGGTATGCAAAGCAATCTTGAGTTTTCTCGCTGCTGGCAAGAAGGGTTCAGATATCAGGAGCCGGTTTGAAGAGGAACCCTACGGCTGGTCACGCGATGCGATTGATGGTGGCCTGCAGGTTCTTCTCATCGCGGGGCTCATCCGGGCACAGGATGACCATGGGAAAATAGTGGATCCAAAAGAGCTCGCTCGCTCTGCTATTGGCAAAACCATGTTCAAAGTGGAGTCCACAACGATCACCACTCCACAGCGAATTCAAATTCGGCAGGTCCTCAAGAAGGCTGACCTCTTCTCCAAACAAGGGGAGGAACAGGTCCTTGTTCCAGACCTTCTCAGATATCTGGTGGATTTAGCAGACCGAGCAGGCGGAGAAGCTCCGAAACCAGAACACCCCGATACCACGCTGCTCGATGATATTCGGCTCTGTTCTGGGAATGACCAGCTTCTCACTATCTACAATCGCCGCGATGAAATCTCCACCGCGATCGATGAATGGAATCAGCTGGCAGAAAAGATTAAGGAACTATGGCCAGGCTGGGTAACACTACAGGAACTTTCAGGTCATGCCGCATCGCTCGCTGATGCGGAGGTGGTTATTTCACAGGTCAAGCACATAGAAACAGAACGGCAACTGCTTGATGAACCTGACCCGCTCACCCCACTTATCCAGAGCATCACCCAACTACTCCGGAGTGAGCTTAACCAGCTTGATACCGCCTATCAGACACAGTATGCAGACGGCCTCAAGGTGCTCAGTGATGACCCAAACTGGCAGCAACTTGACGATGGCCAACGAGAAGCGCTTCTCTTACGTCACTCCCTACAACCGGGTGCGCGCCCCACAATAGCCGTTGGAACCGCTGAAGAGGTACTCAAATCCCTCACTGCTGTTTCCCTCAGGGCTTTTGCCGACCGAGTAGCAGCTATCCCTGGACGGTTTACCGAAGTAACTGCCGCCGCTGCAAAACTGCTTGAGCCAGAGGCCCAGGTTGTTCCACTCCCGCGAGGTACCCTGAAATCCAAAGACGATATCACCGCCTGGGTGGATCAGATCCGCAGGACCCTCGAAACTGCTGCCGAAAAGGGCCTCCCGATTATTCTCAAATAGCTATGACTCCGATTACCTATCAACTAACCCCTCTTGATTCATCGCTCCGAAAACTCCTTGAGGACACGGTCAAGGAGGCTCGTGAGGTGGCTGAGGGTGCTGCCAGGGCTGCTCTTGAACAGTTCGGCGTCGGCGAGCCGGCTCCTTTCGGGTACCTCTCTGAAGGTCAGAAAGATCTCCGAAGAAGACTTAGAACTCATGGCCGCCAGCTTGGCGACAGACGCGACCCTCGAAGCGAACGACAAGAGATTGATCGCCTCGTAGAAGAGGTCGCATACGAACACTGGCACCGGATGTTGTTCGCACGCTTTCTCGCCGAGAACAACCTTCTCATGTACCCGGATCCGTCAGATCCAGTGCCAGTCACGCTGGCTGAGTGCGACGATCTCGCCGCTGATGAAGGTGCTGCCAATGGATGGGAACTTGCCGCACGATTTGCCGCCCGGATGCTGCCCCAAATATTTCGGACTGAGTCCCCGGTATTTGAACTCGTCCTGCCACCAGAGCATCGGCAGAAGCTAGAACACCTCATAACGGGCCTTGCCCAAGAGGTATTTACTGCCTCTGACTCTTTAGGGTGGGTATATCAATTTTGGCAGGCAAAAAAGAAAGAAGAAGTTAACAAGTCAGAAATTAAGATTGGCGCTCGTGAGCTCCCTGCGGTTACTCAGCTTTTTACCGAGCCGTACATGGTGTCATTCCTTCTTGATAACTCGCTTGGAGCGTGGTGGGCTGCCCGACGGTTAACTGAAGCCGACCTCACCACCGCAAATAGCGAAGAGGATCTGCGACAGAAAGCCGCCCTTTCTGGTGTGCCACTTGAGTACCTTCGCTTCACTCAGGATGAAGCCGGCAGATGGAGCCCAGCCGCTGGCATCTTTAAAGGATGGCCGAATCATCTGCGTGACCTTTCAATACTCGACCCCTGTTGCGGTTCTGGTCATTTCTTGGTGGCTGTCCTCCTTATGCTCGTTCCCATGCGCATGGAGCTGGAGCAACTCTCCGCAAGAGACGCCGTAGATGCCGTTTTACGGGAGAACCTAAACGGCTTGGAGATCGATAGCAGGTGTGTCGAACTTGCTGCATTTGCTGTGGCCTTTACCGCCTGGCGATATCCTGATGCAGGGGGATATCGACCTCTTCCAGAGTTAAATATTGCCTGCTGTGGCTTGTCTCTTAGTGTCGCAAAGGAAGAGTGGCAAGCACTTGCCCTTGGAGAAAAAAATCTCCGCATTGCGTTGGACTGGATGTACGACGTTTTCAAGGATGCTCCAATTCTCGGTAGTTTGATTAATCCACGTAAGAGTGCAGCAGCATCGATTGTGAGTTGGGATGAGCTTTCTGACCACCTTGAGCAAGCCCTTGTCAGGGAAAGTACCGGAGAACAGAGAGAGGCAAGCATTGTTGCCCAGGGACTAGCAAATGCTGCATCGCTCCTCACTCGGCGCTACCAGTGGGTCATTACCAATGTGCCGTACCTCGCCCGTGGAAAACAGAGCGATACCCTCGCTGCCTTCTCCAAGAAACACTTTGACGCTGCGAAAAGTGACCTTGCGGTCGTCTTTTTAGACCGATGTCTCGCCCTCTGTGTTGAGGGTGGTACCGCCACTCTGGTGCTGCCGCAAAACTGGCTCTTTCTCACCAGCTATAAGAAGTTTCGAGAGAAGCTGCTGAAAACTGAAACCTGGCATCTGATTGCAAGACTTGGACCTGGTGCTTTCACTACCATTACTGGTGAAGTGGTAAAAGCCATCCTCCTCTCCATAAGCCGTGGCAATGCCCATGTCGCCGAGGGCCTCTTCGCTAGTCAGGAGCAGGGAAATACCATCTGCGGGATAGATGTGTCAGGGCATCGCACAGCAGCAGGGAAGGCGACTGCCTTGCCGGGGGCGGAGCTGCGGTTGGTGGTACAGGCAAAGCAGTTGGAGAATCCGGATGCGAGGGTGGCGTTTGAGGATGTACAAGGATCACTTTTGGAGGAGTATGCCCTCGCATATATTGGACAGCGAAGTGGAGACAGCCCCCGCTTCATAAGCTATTTCTGGGAGTTAAAACAAATTTCACAACAATGGGAATTATTCGGAACAACAGTTAGTCAATCATGTACTTATTCAGGAAACACACAACTGCTTCTATGGGAACAAGGAAGAGGTCAACTCGCTTTCTATCAGGCTGAGTTAGCCAGTACACAGTATGCAAGTGGTGGCTGGAAACAAGGGTGGCAAGCTTGGGGTGTCAAAGGGATTCGTGTCTCACAAATGCGCACTCTTCAAGTAACGATTCATTGCGGTCCACATTTTGATAATAATTCCGCTACGGTAGTTCCCCACATTCTGGAACACCTCCCCGCCATCTGGTGCTTCTGCTCGTCCCTTGAATATAACGAAGCAGTTCGTCAAATCGATCAGAAGCTCAACGTCACCAACGCCACCCTCGTTAAAGTTCCTTTCGACCTCGATTACTGGACCATAGTAGCCGCTGAACAATACCCCAACGGCCTCCCTCAGCCCTACACCGACGACCCGACCCAGTGGATTTTCCATGGCCACCCGTGCGGCTCAGTTATCTGGGATGAGGTGAATAAGTGGACAGCACATGGCGCATTACGAAGGGATGACACCGTCCTTCAGATCGCTGTGGCCCGCCTTCTCGGCTATCGCTGGCCGACCGAACTGGATCCTGAGATGGAGCTTGCCGAGGAGCAGCGGGAGTGGGTCGAACGGTGCGAGGAGCTGCTCCCGTTTGCTGACGATGATGGCATTGTCTGTATCCCGCCGGTACGAGGTGAACCAGGGGCCGCAGACCGGCTGCTCAATCTACTGGTAAAAGCGTACGGTGATGCCTGGTCAAGTGACATTCTGGCCGATCTTCTTAAGGCTGCAGGCCATGATGGCAAGACCTTGGAAACGTGGCTGAGAGAGATCTTTTTCACCCAGCACTGCAAGCTATTTAAGGATCGTCCCTTTATCTGGCATATCTGGGACGGCCTCCGTGATGGGTTTAGCGCGTTGGTGAATTATCACAAGCTCGATGGCAAGCTCCTTGAGACGTTGACGTACACCTACCTTGGGGACTGGGTAAACCGCCAGAAACAGGATCGTACCAACGGCGTCGATGGTGCCGAGGAAAAGATCGCCGCTGCTGAAGCGCTCAAGAAACGGCTAGAGCTCATCCTTGAGGGAGAGGCTCCCTACGACATATTTGTCCGGTGGAAACCGATTGAAAAACAGTCGATCGGTTGGGATCCTGATCTTAACGATGGTGTTCGACTCAATATCCGCCCCTTCCTATCGGTCCCCGATATTGGGAAAAAAGGAGCGGGCATTCTCCGCGACAAGCCGAAAATAAACTGGTCGAAGGATCGCGGTAAAGACGTCGCCTCAGCCCCATGGTATGAACTCGGCCCCACCTACGGCGGCAATAAAGGCGACAGGATTAACGATCATCATCTGAGCCTGTCAGAAAAAAGAGCAGCACGGGAGGCAGCAAAGTGATTCGAGGTGCCATGCTCGATGCATATAAGGATTCGTTATGGTATTGCCCATGAGAGTTATCGATCACCTCATACGAGCTCTTCGACAGGCGTCGGTCTTTAATCCTGATGTTCAGGTTGCCCCTGCTTGTATCCTCTGGCCAGACTCTGACCGGCAGTGGGAGGCGGCTATCCCACGGCTTCAGACAGAGATTCCAGAGCTTTTTATCCTTGGAGAATATGCCCCTGAAAAACGCTCAGGTCCCGCCATTTGGCTTCGATGCATACTGGCACGAACGCTGATCGATACTACTATTCCCGCTGACGTTACCCCCATTCTCTACCTGCCTGGAGTGAGCCGCCAGGAGCTTCGCGCTGTAGAGACCTGCCCGGAGCATCTTAAGCCCCTTGCCGAACTGCAGTACCGAGGGGTTCTCTGGTCACAACTTAATGCCAAAGACTGGACCATCCTGGCGTTCCTCAAGTCTGATCAGGGTGGCTTGAGCCTCGATGTTGCAATGGATAACGAGACAAAGAATGCCATGCAACTAGCGCTCTATCTCTTGTTGGACGAGGATATTGAACTGCTGAAGGGAAAGCGACTCGATAAGGACTACTTCAACACGCTCATTGCGGGGGGCGACCCAGTACGAGATCTCCTCCTTTGGCTCGATCAAGGGGATGCGTTCCGTGCTAGTCGCAACGACAATGAATGGCGTGCGTTTGTAGAGGTGTGTAACTCGCATCTTGCCTTCCATCCACAAAATGATGGGGTACTCGAAGGGGCGGTGAGGCTTGCCGCTCATGAAGGCCCCTGGAATGCCATCTGGGAACGGTTCTGTGAAGCACCAAAGCGATATTCGAATATTCCCTCGCTCATACGGAGATGCTCACCTCCAAATGACTCGATGTTCTGGCGATTACCTGACATAGGAGCCTATGACGGCTGGCCCCAGTGGAATGAGGACCAGGAACATCGTTTGAGGGAGGAGCTTAGCGCCTTAAGTGACCTTTCTCCTCATCAAGCAAGGGGGAAAATTGCAGAACTTGAAAATAGCCATGGGGCGCGACGAACCTTGGTCTGGGTCGAGTTAGGCGAGTCGCCCCTTGCCCGTGCTCTTGAACATCTCGCCATTATCGCAGAGCGAACTCAGTCCTCTCTTGCTGCCGGTGCTGTTGATGATATCACAGCTGGCTATCTCACTTTTGGGTGGGAAGCTGACAACGCGGTCCTTCAAGCACTGGCGCTCACCGAAGGTGCAAGCAATTTTGAGGTGGTAGCTTTAGCGATACGGGCAGTTTACCTACCATGGATTGAAGACTCCGCCCGGTATTTACAGCGCCTTATTCATAATGACACCTACCCTGGTGGCACCATTGCAACAAAGCATCCCCCTGCCTACCAGGAGGGAGAGTGTGTCCTCTTCGTTGATGGCCTGCGCTTTGATACCGCAAAAAGGCTCGCTGCGATACTAAAAGAGAGCGTGGTAGAGGTAGCCGAACGACCTACCTGGGCAGCACTGCCAAGTGTCACAGCTACCGGCAAGGCGGCGGTAGCCCCGGTCATGCAATGTATTGCTGGAACAGAGGGTTCGTCTGACTTCGAGCCCTCTGTTGCCCAGACTGGGCAATCGCTCAAAGGAGGGTATCACCTAAAAAAGCTGCTTCAGGACCAGGGATGGCGTGTGCTCGAACGAACCGACTACGGTAATGGGCAGGGTAGGGCTTGGTGTGAGTTTAGTGATATTGACCACAGTGGTCATGATAATGGCTGGAAACTTGCCAGGCATATTGATCAGATGCTCAGCGAAATCAAGGAGAAGATTCTGGCCCTCCTGGCAGCAGGATGGAAGCAGGTGCGGGTGGTTACTGATCATGGATGGCTTCTTATGCCGGGGGGACTTCCCAAGGTTGAGCTGCCAAGTGTTCTCACCGATACCCAATGGGGCCGGTGTGCTGCAATCAAACCCGGAGCATCCACTGATGAGCAGCTTTTTCAGTGGTTTTGGAACCCAAATCAGTACTTTGCCCTTGCTGCCGGAATCAGTTGTTTTCGGCGGGGTGAGGAGTATGCTCACGGGGGCCTAAGTTTCCAGGAATGCCTCACGCTAGAGCTAACCGTTATCCCTCAAAAAGTGTCTGCTTCTAACACTTCATTAGAGATAACTGATGTTGTATGGAAGGGCCTACGGTGTACAGTTGCTGTAGACGGCGACTCCTCAGGGATTCGGCTCGACATACGTACACAGCCCGGGAATCCTGACTCAAGCGTGGTTCTCAGCAGCAAAATACTTAAGACCAGCGGTACAGCCTCTGTTGTAGTAGAAGATGAGGGGTTGGCTGGGCAGCAGGCTACGATCGTACTGATTGGGACTGATGGGAACCTCGTTGTACAGATTGCTACCGTTGTTGGCGAAACAGATGATTGACTTGGACTCTTTAGATAAACAGGCATCTTTAGCTCTTGACGGCTATCTTGTTCGAAAGGACCTCGTGCGTACCTTCAGTCGCCAGTTTCCCGTTCCCACTTACGTCGTGGAGTTCCTCCTCGGTCGCTACTGTGCGAGTACTGACGAAGAAGAAATTCTAGAAGGCATTGAAATAGTGCAGCGTCAACTTGAATCCAGAACGGTTAAGGCTGGTGAGGAGGAATTATTCAAGGCCCGGGCTCGTGAGAACAGCGAAATTAAGATCATCGACCTTATCACCGCCAAGCTGGATACCCGTACTGATTCTTACGTAGCCGCCCTTCCCAGCCTGCGACTTACCGATGTCCGTATTAGTCCAGAGTTGGTCAATGAGCATGAACGAATGCTTACCGGGGGCTTCTATGCTGAAATCGCTCTCAATTACGATTCGGCGATCGCACAGGAAAATAAGGGACGGCCTTTCGGGGTTGAGCATCTTCGTGAGATTCAACTCTCCAAGCGCGATGTCCTTGATGTTCTTGCTCAAGCTCGAAAAGCTTTCTCAACCGAGGAGTGGAAGGCTTTTATCCTGCGCTCGATAGGTATCGAACCCAAAAGCCTTATCGAGCGACAAAAGAATGCGTTTCTTCTTAGGATGGTCCCTTTTGTTGAGCGAAACTACAATCTCGTTGAACTTGGACCACGTGGCACCGGAAAAAGCCACCTCTTCCAGCAGGTGTCTCCCTATGCCCATCTGATTTCAGGCGGAAAGGCAACCGTAGCACGGATGTTCGTGAATAATGCCAGTGGCCAACGTGGGCTCGTCTGCCAGTACGATGTCGTTTGCTTTGATGAGGTCTCGGGGATCTCCTTCGATCAAAAGGATGGCGTCAATATCATGAAAGGCTATATGGAGTCTGGTGAGTTTAGCCGGGGAAAAGAAAGCATTCGGGCCGATGGCAGTATTGTGTTAGTTGGTAACTTTGATGTTGATGTTGAGCACCAGCAGCGGATTGGGCATCTCTTTGGGCCAATGCCTCCGGAGATGCGTGATGATACTGCTTTCATGGACCGAATCCACAGCTTCTTGCCAGGATGGGACATACCAAAGGTTCAGAAGGATCTCCTCACCAATCACTTTGGATTAGTCAGTGACTTTCTGTCTGAATGCTGGCGTCAACTCCGGAACCAGAGTCGTATAAATCACCTGCAGAATCGAGTTTTCTTCGGTGGTGCTTTGTCTGGTCGGGATACCAACGCGGTCAATAAGACTGTAAGTGGCCTACTTAAACTTCTATATCCTGGTAGCGATGCCACGGTAGCCGATGAGGATCTTGAATGGGCCGTGCGCATTGCGCTGGAAGCTCGACGACGGGTGAAAGAGCAACAGAAGCGTATCGGCGCAGCCGAGTTCCGCAATACGCACTTCAGTTACGTCATGGGAACTGATGGCGTTGAAAAGTTTGTTTCTACTCCGGAACTTTCGAGCGATAACAGCATTGGAACTGACCCCCTAGAGCCAGGGCAAGTATGGACTATATCACCCGGAGGCCAGGATAACGAAAACCCAGGCTTGTACCGCATAGAAATAAATGAGGGCCCAGGCTCTGGGGTCAAGATTCTCAATAAGCCCGTGCCAACTGCTTTTCGGGAGAGCATGAGCTATGCCGAACAGAATCTCTACGCTCGTTCAACATTTCTTGTTGGTGACAAGGACCCACGACGACATGAGTTCACCGTGCAACTCCGTGCATTTGATGCTTCCAAATCCGGAGGGAAGCTTGGAGTGGCTGCTCTTGTCGCACTCTGCTCTTCACTTCTGAAAAAAAGTGTCAGAGGTGGTCTGGTGCTCGCTGGAGAAATCAACCTTGGCGGTTCAATCGAATCTATCCATAATCCTATTTCTATAGCCGAAATCGCTGTTGAGAAGGGAGCTACAGCTCTACTCATGCCAGTCACCTGTCGTCGGCAACTCTTCGACCTCTCCGATGAGATGGCAACCAAAATCGATATCCAGTTCTATTCTGATGCCAGGGATGCCCTGCTGAAGGCAATTGCTGAGTAATGTATGGATCGGTAGACGAACAATCCAATTATGATAAAAGTGCTTTTGAGGGTTAGCTAATAACTGGAATCTAGAAGTGGAGGTCATTTCTCTTGTTTTGGCCGATTCACCTTTTCCTGCATCAGCTCGTGCTCTCCTGAGTTTATAGCGGTGATTGAGCTAGTGCAGTATAGCAATGGGGACTTAGAAAATTTTCTTAACTGGTTCGCCCAGTGCTGCTACTGTAATTGACTCCCCCGCATACCGCTATATGTATAGTTGGGTTTGTCAAAGATAGAGGCCCGCCAACTCCACTGGCTGACCATTTTGGATAACGAGATCGCCACACTTTACCCAGAGGAGAATAGCGATGACTGACCCCCTCGCCTCA
>Ga0169931_10010002_pt1 | contig 13565 bp, 14 predicted proteins | sample Kivu_15m_20L_FD_129675 | JGI IMG/M metagenome (GOLD analysis project Ga0169931, IMG submission 129675) | Freshwater microbial communities from Lake Kivu, Western Province, Rwanda to study Microbial Dark Matter (Phase II) - Kivu_15m_20L... | ecosystem: Environmental > Aquatic > Freshwater > Lake...
ATTAATTTTATAAAAAATTTCAAATATATTTGATTTTTATAAGACATAAGCTTTTACATTTTTTAAAAAAATCGCCAGGCCTGGCCTGGCCTGGCAAGTGATCCGACAGGGCAGGATTTAAAAGTATAGAATTTACACTTCTTGAAGTTGATATTCATTAGATTTAAGGCTTTGCTAAATAATATAATTTTATATACAACTATATATTAATTAGCCATGCAAATAGAAAATTCCTATATAAAAAATCGAATGACTTATTATATACTATATTAAAATAAATATGACAAAATTTAAAAAGTAATTTAAAAATATTTGATGCTTAATAACATTAAATTTATTGCGAGGATAAAATCAGAGCAACGATGAGTCCATACAATCCAAGAGCCTCTGCGAAGATGAGAATAAGCATCATTCCTACAAATATTCTCTCCTGTTGGCCGAGTGCCCTAACACCAGCATCACCTACTATTCCTATAGCGATACCAGCTCCCTATTATTTATTAAAATTTTTAAATACCAAAGAACTCAAACCGCAACAAAGTCCAGCAGCCAAGTGTGCGAATCCTAAAGAATAGGTATATTTATCATTTCCAACAACTAAATGAATACGTTTAGAAAATTCATTTTAAAAATTTTTACTCTTTTGAATCAAAATAACAGAAACAATTAATCCGTAAATACCAAGGATACCAGCCATAACTACTGGAATTATACTTTTTATAATTAAATCTGGTTTCAAGACTCCCATTGATGAAATTCCTACACCACTCTTAGCTGTTCCATAGGCTGCTCCTAGATTAGCGAATACCAAAGCGGTAGCGACACCCATAAATCCAAAGAAAGCTGCAGGTTCAGCTGATGCAGAAGGTCCATCTCCAACATTTGCCATTATCATTGAGATCATTTATTTAATTATATTAAAATTATATCAAAATTTTATTTATGAATATGAAATATTAATTAATCTGTTAAAAATTAATTTATAAATTTTCAAAGAAAATATTAGTAATATTTGAAATTTATAAAATTTCCGGAATACAATAAAATTTTTCTAAACCTTTTCAGAATTTAGAGCAGTCTAATTAATATTAAAAATGGAAAATTTATATATATTTAAAAGCAAAATTAATTTTTATGAAATTTCAGAAATTCTAATGCTATTTTTGTAAGAAACAGAGTGAAATTGTGAGATTGGTGTAATTCTTCTTCATAATCGGATATTTTAATTTGAGGATAGAAGGAAATTATCTGAAAGCTTCCTTCTTTTATTTCAACAATAATATAAGCACCGTCTATTAAGTTTGAATTTTTAATACTCTTAAAAAAAGAAACTTTCAAATAACCTTCCTTTGTTTTTTCTAAATCAACTAAAGAAATTTCTTTATAGACTTTGATTAACTCTTTAAGTTCTATTGCGATTTTCTCGTTTTTATTGAAATTAGAGTTATTTTCCATTTTCATTTTGTTGTGGATTTCAAGTTCTTTATTAAAGAGAAATTCGAAATTTGCAAATTCACTAGGGAGCCTTTGAAGAACCAAAAATTCCATTTCGTTGATTTCTCTTTCTTTTGAGGATATCGCAGAATATAACATATTTCTTTCTAAATCTAATTTCAAAAGAACTTCATTGTCTGATAATATAGAATTTTCTGTTTCGTTTCGGTTTTTGTTAATTGCAGCTTCAAAAACATTGAAGTCATTTAAGGCATTTGCGATTTTCTAATAATAAAAAATGAATTGTATTAACTATAAATAAATGTTACGTTTTTTTTAGCTGATTGGAATTGTTCTACCTTTTCTTTAGTTCCCTTCAATTCTATTATTATCTTATTTTTAATTTCTTTTATTCTCTTTAAGTAATTTGTATTCATTTCAAGAGACATTTAAATTCAAATTATAAATTAGGATTATAAAAATTTTTAAATCATGTTTACTCAAATTATCTTTTTTGAATTATACAAGTGATGAATGTTAATGATAATGATTCAGCAAATATAATAATAGCTGTATCATAATAAGAATAGTAAATTAAAATAATTTCAAAATTTAATAATATTTTTTTTCTTATTTATATGATTATAATCATCATTCTATTTTATTTTTATCTTTACTAGGTTCGATTATATTTTTTTCATTGGATTCAATTTGTTTCGAAGTCGTAATTAATATCATGCCAATACTCATCAAAAATATTCCAAGATAATATAACTTGTTCTGTCTACTATTAAATATCACTATTTCAAAAAGAGTCTTAATTTTATTATTGAGTCTGATTATAATGTAATTTTTACAGTTAAGCAATAATTAAAACCAAAGTTTAATAATGTGGCTTTAGATCCTAAAAGTTTCAAGGATTTGAAATAAAACACATTCATAAGAAGATTGCAAAGAACACTCAAAACAATTATCAACAATTTTATAAAATATATGTGTAGATAGGGATATTCATCAGATTCATTGTTATATTCATATTGCATTCCTAATTTTCCCTAAGTAATCAAAATTATACCATAGAAGAAGCTGTCGCTGCCAAGAGTCCACTTATCATATTATATTTGATTTCATAAAATAAACCCATTTTTATTACATTAAATTTGTATTTTATTATTAATTCAAATATATAAAAAGAATGTCCTATATAATTACTTTTTAATAAAATTAGCATAAACTAAATTTGAAAAATATCAAATAAAATATTTTAAAAACTTCTTTAATGATTCAATCTCTTTCTTTTGTTAACTTAAAATTAAAAAGTGATATATACTTTGTATTAATAAAACTATTTGAATAATTATTTTTATTTAATAAATAATTTTTATTTAAATATTAAATTTTTATCAATATCTATATTACTTTAACCAATGGTCAGACACAACAATATTTTACCCAACGTTCACTTAAATAAAGATTGGCAAGAAAAAGTAAAAACATGGTTAAACCAACCAGCAAGAAAAACTAGAAGAAGATTAAACAGACAAAGAAAAGCAGTCTTATCTGCCCCCAAGTAAATTGAGATATTTTAAATTCTTAGTCCTACTCATCTATTAAGACCCGCTGTTAGAGGACAAACTAACAGATACAATGGAAAAATCAAACTCGGAAGAGGATTCACTGTTAGAGAACTCCAAGAGGCAGGGCTTAAAAGTGTTGCATATGCAAGATCAATTGGTATTGCTGTTGATGCCAGAAGAAAAGATACCTCAAATGAATCTTTAAAATTGAATGCTAATAGACTTAAGGAATATTTAAATAGATTAGTCCTTCATCCTAGAAAAGGTAAATATGACAAGAAAGCTGTTGTTGCTGAAGCCAAGCCAGAACAATTACAAGGACCTGATGCCAAATTCCAAAATACTCATCCTCAAGTTGTTCCTCTTCCTAAAGCTGAAGTTGGATACTCTTGGTCTAAACTTACACCTGAATTGACAAAAACTTCTGCATACAAAACTTTAAGAACTGAATGGAAAACTGCCACCGGTTTTTACAAAAGACAAGAAGAAAGAAAGAAAAAAGCTGCCACTGCTAAAAAATAAATAATTTAAAGAATAAACGATTTTAAGAAAAATAAACATGGGAAATGTCATAAATTTGTTTTATAATTTATTTATAAATATAATTGTTGATAATAAAAATAGTAGAAAAATAGATAATTTTTTAATATTCAAATATTTATTTTATATACTTTAGAATCAAGTCTTTTCATAAAATATCATTAAATGCTATCTAAAAATTTAAAGGTTTATCATAGGCAGAAAGACATGCTTCTTTGATTGCCTCGGATAGTGTGGGATGAGCATGGCATGTTCTAGCAATATCTTCTGAAGATGCTCCATATTCTAAAGCTAGGACACATTCGGATATTAATTCACCTGCACTAGGACCTATAATATGAACTCCTAATATTTTATCAGTGTGTTTATCAGAAAGTACTTTAACAAATCCATCATAGTCCTCGTTACATTTAGCTCTGGAGTTAGCAAGGAAAGGGAAACTACCTTTATTGTATTCAATTCCTTTAGATCTTAATTCTTCTTCATTGTATCCAACATATGCTACTTCAGGGTGAGTATAGACCACATTGGGGATAGAGTGGTAATTTACGTGTCCTGGAAGACCCAAAATGTTCTCAACTACAGCAACTCCTTCTTCTTCTCCTTTGTGAGCCAACATAGGACCCTCAATGACATCACCAATAGCGTATATTCCTTTAACTTTGGTTTGTAAATGATTGTCAACTGGAATTCTTCCATATTTGTCAGTTTGAATTCCAGCTGCCTCAAGATTGAGACCTCTGGTGAACGGTCTTCTTCCAGTAGCAATCAAAGTATAATCTCCGACTATTTCTTTTTTCGCGTTATTTTGCTAATGAAATAATTATATTATTTTCTAATATTACTTTGAGATTTTCTGTTAAAACTTTGACTTCGTTTCCTGATTGTTGACCTCCAATGACTTTGTGTGATAAATGGAAGTTCATTCCATGTTTTTTTAATAGTTTGAAGAAATAGTTACTAACTTCAATGTCGAAGTTTGGTAAAATTCTATCTGTGAATTCTACGACATCAACTTGAGCACCGAGTCTCAAATAAACAGATCCAAGCTCTAATCCAATAACACCACCTCCAACAACTATTAATTTTTTAGGTACTTCTTTCAAAGAAAGTGCTCCAGTAGAACTTATAATTCTATTTTCATCAATTGGTAAAATTCCTCCCGGTAAGTTGTTGGGTTCACTACCAGTAGCTATAATGAAATTTTTGCTTCTTATAGTTTTTTTATTTCCGTCGTTACCTTCAACAACAAGAGTTTTCTGGTCTTGGAATTTACCATATCCTTTCAAATAATCTACTTTATTTTTCTTAAATAACATTTCAATTCCTTTAGTTAACCCATCTACAATTTTTTGTTTACGATTCATGATATGACCTGAAAATAAATTTAAGTAGAATATTACCTAAATCATAAGAAACGTTTTCAACATTAATTCCCATGTCTTTGAAATTTGTTTTAGCTTCGTGATATTTTTCAGTAATGTTAAGAAGGGCTTTTGATGGAATACAGCCTACGTTCAAGCAAGTACCTCCTAGGGCTCCTCTATACTCAACACAAGCAGTCTTCAATCCTTTCTGACCAGCTTTAATAGCAGCGATGTAACCAGCTGGTCCTCCTCCAACAACAGTTAGGTCATAATCGAATCCACCTGTCGAGAAATATTTATTGACTTTTGAATAAATGTTAGAATTTAAATTTATCTTTGACTTGTAAACTGATTTGAACATTTATGTTTAAAATATATTATATCTTATTATTCTTTTGTGAATTAAATATTTTAATTTCAAACTAAATAAAATTTATATGTTTATTATTTCATTTTTATATTTTAATTTACAATCGATGTTGAAATATATTATAATATTAAGCGTGTGTAGTCAAAAAGTTTAAAAAATGCCTTAAAATTTGGCCTTCAGCTTCTTCTTCTTTGATTTTCTTTTCATACTTTTTATTTTCTTCTTCATATTTTAATAAATCGGACATGACTTGATTAATTTTTGCATTTATCTTTTTCATTTCTTTTTCTTTATGAGACAGCCTGTCATTTAAATCTTTCAAATGTGGATGGTTGAAATTATAACTAGTGGTAAGATTTTTAGGATAGGAGTTATCTCTGTACAAAGAACCAGAATTATTTTTTAGAATTGACAGATGAGAACTTTTGGGGGTGTCTATGAAATTATTATATCCTTCAGTGTTTTCTTGCATTATCTCACATTCATAGTCATCACTGTCAGGATGTATTTTACTATGATAGTACGAATTTCCAATTTGGTTATTTTCATATCTATTGAAATACTCACTTTTATTAAAATTCGAAAAAGCAAACGAATTTTCCGTAGAAGTTTTGATATCGGTTAACATTTTAGGCGTATTTATATGAGACATTATTTTAGATGAAATAACAGATTTATTATCAGATTTGTAAACATTTTCACGTTCATCCATTACTTCTTCTTCTGGTTCGATTTCGTCTGTAATGTCGAAAAATTCATTTTCTTTTTTATTTTCCTCTTTAAAAGATGCTGAATTACATTCAGACGAAGGGTTAAATGATTTATTGTCAAAGGAGTTTATATCAATGGTAATTTCATCTTTATCTTTAATTCTCAAGCTCTTAGAATGGTCTTCTTCTTTTTTATAATGACTCTGATTTAAAGTGATGTTGTTTAAATTTTTGGGAAATACATAAGTGGAGTCAAACATAGTGTTATTTTTGGAAATGGATTTGTTTACAATCTCATTTATATCTTCATCGTTTGGAATATTATACTCTATTCTAAAGGTTTCATTATTTTTAGATCCATTGAAGTCGATTATAGATGATTTCTGATTTATAAGATTTGAATATATAGAATTACTTTGTTTTAAGTTATAACTTACGAAGGATTTTTTTATTGTCATTTCATCTTCATTTTTATCGTTATTGAATTTATTTACAGTAAAACTTGATATGTCGTTGAGTTTCTTATACAAATTCAATTCCTTATTTTTTAATTTTATATCATCTATTTCTTTATTTCTTATAAAACCTTCCTCAAGGTTATTTCTATTCATTGAAATGTTGTTGTTATTTTGAGCACTTAAATTAAAATTCCTTATTTCTTCATTTGAGTTAATTTTATTTTGAATGTTTGGACTTGTTAGATTGAATATATTAGATTTGCTATGATTTAATTGATTATTAGTATCATTATTTGAATTTTGATTATAATTGATATTGGTGTTCCTGTTATTTTTTATCAATCCTATATCGTTTTTATTTTCGTCTCCAATTAATTTTATATCACTACTCTGATTATTATAATTATATTTATTTATTTCAATTTCAGGACTCTGTTTGATATTTTTATTTATACTCGTAAGTAGCTCATTTTTATTATCTGTTCCCATTGATTTTTTAAAAGTAAAGTCCTCTCCATCTTTAAAGGAAAATTTTTCTTTTGAAAAATTAGACACATACATTGCGGGATCACATATATTTTTAATTTCTGGCATCACTGCTATGATTGGTTTACTCTCTTTGGGAATTGAAATAAGGCTATTGAATTTCAAATCACTCACATCAAAATTTTCGTTTTCAGTCGTAATCGCCCTTCTCTCTTTTGGAAAATTTTCAGCAACTTCTTCAAATTTATTTGCAAGATTCGTTTTAATTTCCGTATTTACAACATATTCGGATTGGATCTCAAGTATTCTTTCCCCACTTGATTTGTTTAACTCTGTATTAGGTAATATGTTTTTATCTGGAATTAACGGAGTAATACTTTTCGAAATGAGATTGCTATTTGATTTATTTGTTATTTCTGTAATATCGTTGCTTTTAAGTTTTGTGTTGTTTCTAGGTATTTTAGGTTTTTGCTTTTCATTTTTTTGTGTGATGTTTGATTTGTTCTGCGTATTCTCAGGGATGTTATCACTTGAGGAAACAGATGATACTTTGTCGATGATCGTAGAACCCTTTCTTATATGAAAATTTTCTTCCTTACTATCCTTACTAGTTAAAAACGTTTAATTTATTAACTTACCTATCTTGTTCCTTTTTTATTCTCCTTCTTGTTGTTGAAGAACCACAACAGAAAAATGATGATTTTTTCTTTTTCTCCATTTAAATTGATAATATTGATTTTTTACTCTATAGGAGTTTAGAAATTAATTTATGAAGAAAATAAAAATTATTATCTAACAATTCAAAATTTTCAGAAAATAAAATAAATCAAATAACCATTCACAATTTTGTATTATTTTCTTTACTTGTAAAACATAATTACAGTATTCATTATCTAAAAATAATTTACTCTTACTAAATCGCAAAATTATTTTAAATATTAAATTTTTCTTTCAATTTTTTAGAATAAAAATTATTAAAAATTCAAATTTAAATAGTTAAATAAACAAATTTAAATTAATTAAATGAGCAGTGCTAAAGAAAGTCAAAGGATTCGTCAAGTGCTCTTTGTGATAGATAAAAACAGAAACTATAAATTCGATGTAAATCAAACGACAACAATCAAAGGGCTAAAAAGAATTATATCTGTTGCTGCCAACTTAGGGAAAGTGGGCTTAAAAATTTTTCACAAGGGAGTCGAATATTCTGAAGAAGAGGACTCAACATTATCAGAATTATTCCCTGATCAACAATTAACAGAGTTCACAGTTTCCATTTCTAAGGTTAGTTTATACGACAGCGAATCAAAAATCAAATTAAAATTAGGAGATTATTGTAATCATCACATGGGAAAATACTTATATTTCTACTGCTACGATTGCTCAGAATCAATCTGTTCATCATGCGTTACATCTGATATGCATAAATCCCACAAAATTATAGAGAAATACGATTATCTCCAGAGTAGCAAGCACCTAGTTGATCTGATGTTTAGCGATATGACCAATTTTATTTCTGGTCTGAAATTTGATAAGAAGGAAGATGCTGAGGAATTGAAGAAAAAGATTAGGAATGTTTACTTCCCTGGACTGCATGAATTGTTAATTGGTGTAGAAAATAAAATGGTAGATTTGATTGAAAACACTGTGGAAACAACTGAAAAATCCTTCTCGAACCTAAAGCAGAATATCACCCTTATCAGAGAACATTGCACTCAAGGGTTGGACAAATTAAAAGAAGAAATTCGTATCGAGGACATGATGATGAACCAAGAGATTTTTATGATCTTCGACAAAAAATACAAAGAGATCGAAAGCGAAAAAAACAGAATCATAGAAGATAAGAAGAAATTCGCAGCACTTAATGAAAGTTTTATCAACATTACAGAGACAGTGGAAAAAATATATAGTGAAATTTATGGATTTCTAGAGGCCCAGAATAAGAACCCTGTCTTTTCAGATTTGAAGAAATCCATATGTTTCGATAAATCTGTTGTATTGGTAAACAAAGAAGAAATCATACAGAAACTTCTATCTGATGTTAAATTAAATAAAACGGGAAAAAAAAGTATGATAGCAAGAGCAGCTAAAAGCACAGTTCCGAGTATACCAATTTTATCTCAATTAAGGGAAGTCTCTCCAATTAAGAATATAGAAATCGACGATAATATTCTGAGCTCTATATTTGACAATAAGCAGTACGATGGCTCTAAAAAAGTCGAACAGCCAATTTCAGTTTTTAATGAACCCTCAAGAAAGGCTCAATCTCTAACAGGAGATAGAAAAACTAAAGAAAAAGAAAATGTTGAAAATCCAAATTTGATTTCTGTCTTCAATAATAACATTAACAGTTCTCAAAAGACATATAAAATAATAATGAGATGTGAAACCAACACAAATAGTATTATTTTCTATAATGACGAGACAAATGAGCTAGGAAGGTTAGATGTAGTATTTCCGACATTTTCTAAACTTTCACATTTCCTCCCTAATTCTTGCTGGGTAAATCATAAGGGTAAATTATACATGACAGGTGGTCAGCTTGGGCAAAATTCTGGTTCAGATGCTTTTCTTTGTTATGACTTTGCATCTGATAAACTCACAATGCTCCCTGACATGATTTGTGGTCGTTATAGTCATTCGATGATATACAACAATAACTCTATCTACGTAGTAGGAGGTGATAAGAATAATACTTGTGAGAAATACGACTTTAGTACTATGAAATGGATAAAACTTAATACTCTAAGTTTAGAAGAGAGACAGAGTAGTATCCTTTACGTTAATAATAATTACTTGTATTGTTTCTTCGGTTATGCTATTGGCTCTTATCTAGACTCTGTAGAGAGAATAAAATTGGGAAATAACAAGGCTAAATGGGAGATCGTTCCTTATAAAAATCCAGACAAGATAAATTTGAAATTGATCGGCTGTGGTGTCGTTAGATATGATGATCATTCGATAATTTTTCTTGGGGGAAGAAATGCTAATGAAAGTAGGACCCAGGCCTTCAAATACGATTTTAGCACAAGCACATTTTCACTTGCAGAAATCAATTTAGAAGATTATACCTATTTCCAAGAAAGTGCTTTAGAAGAATTAGAGGATGCTTCATATGGTCAATTCGATAACGAATATGGCGATAATTTCCTAAAACTTCAGATAAACTGAAAAATGACCTAGCACCTATTATATTTTAATTAAATTTTTAATTATATTTTATAACTTTTATTTTAAATTAACTATAATACTGCCAAATATAAATTTAAAATAAAAAGTTATTTATTTAATAAATTTGTTGTATATTTTAAATTATTTAAACAATTTTTTTAAATAAATTTCAAATTTATTAAATCCTACAATTTTATCTGAATGTAATTATATTTCGTATTATTTGTATTATATTATATAAACAATTTATTTAAAGTAAAGATTTTTTATTGAATAAAAATTAATTTGTTGGTAATCAAAATTAGTGATGTGGTTTTTAATCTTTCTTGCTTTTCTTTTTGGGCTTTTCCTCTTCTTCTTCCTCTTCTTCGTCGCTAAAATCTTCTTCCTCATCCTCGAAATCATCATCCTCATCGAATTCTTCATCTTCCATTTCATCAAATTCCTCATCTCCTTCTTCATCGTAAATTGTTGACTCGACATCATTTCCATCTCTGTCTTTATTGTCTAAAGTTTGGAGATTTGGGAGTAATTTGAAGAGTTCCCCTCTATAGTTGGATTTAGATGAGGCATCAGTATTTTGGAGCTCGAGTTTGTTAATTTTCGAGTTGTTCTAACGATTAAAAATAATCTTACAAGTGTTCTGAATACATCTAAGCTTTTGATTGGGTTTTCTCCGACCTTGAGTTTGTAAAGTTGTGGGTATAAAGTCTTCAATTCAGCAAAGTCACTTCCATTCAAATTATTAGATCTTAATTCAAGCTAAATTTTTGAAAAATTTAATATTACGATTTGGAGGCCATCGATTTTAGGCATATTTTGGAGGCTTTTTAGTCCTAATCCATTTAGAGAGAGGTGGACGAGATTTTTGTAGAGTTCGAGTGTCTTTTTGTGATCGGAGGTGAAGCTGTCAATATTTTCATAAAGATCGTCCAAAATCAACTCGTCAACCTATCACAAATTAAAATTTGTCATTTATACCTCGATGGGTTCGTGTTCTCCTAATTTTTCTTGAAGGCTTTTTCTGAATTCCATAAATTTAATTATATAAAATCTTTATTCTGCCCCTGTATTTATTTAGTGTTACAGCGGACTTTAGTATTTTTAAATTATAATTTTTAGAGGGGAGGTAGTTAAGATAGAAAACAATTTTCGAAATTAATGAAAATTACGCTATAGAATAAAATAAATCTAAAAATATTTTAATTATCCAAGTATAAATATTAGTCCTCTATAAAGATTTGCATATTTAAGGCTGATTAGAAGCAAAATATCTTGATCTAGTCGTCCATAATGATAAAAATGTGTATCTAGAATTATAATTGAAATTTCTCTAGCGCAAGCCTTCTTAATTTCCTTATAATAGGTAAATATTATTTCTAGTGTTTTTTGCCGCCTTTTTCCATGATTTTAAGTACCATTTGAGATTATTCTTGCAAGGTACCCCCTTGATTTTAGAATTAATTTTGGGAGTCAGGTCTTTTTACCTAAAGTCGCTTTATTAATCCTATGACCAGGCAGAATTTGTATTTTGAAAAAATTTATACTATTTTCTTATTAGTATTATAGAGCATTTTAGATTTTATCTCTGATCGGTCAAGCCGGTCATCACCATTTTTTTGTTTAAATAATTATTTAAATAAAGATTTTTAAAAAATATATTAAAATTCATAATTTAATTGCTAATGAAAAATTATAAGTTAAAATATTATTTAAATTTAATATAAATTTTAAATTTTATTTATGAATTACACAGGTTCATTCATTTATTTAGTAAGTCAGAAAATAAATGTACTTAATTAAGAAAGTAACCATTATTTTTCATGTCTGTAAAGTAATTTATATGTCGATTATCTAAGCTATAAAATCTCACAAAATATATAAAAATTTATCTTAAATGAGTTATAGAATTTCATAAATAGCTTATTTAATATCCTAAACTTACACAAATATTTAAATTTCGTTTTCGTATATTATCAAATTTTCATTAAATGAATATAATTTAATATATTTAAATAAATCTAAAATATTTTCATTTCAATGTCTGAATCTGGAATATCAAAAGCAACTATTTACTTATTTATAGGACTAATGATTCTAACTGGATCTATAAATACTATCGCAAATAAAATGCAAATCAATTTGGAATCTTTGGGAAAGCCATACCAACACGTATGGTTTATAATGTTTTGTATGTTTATCGGAGAATCTACATGTCTTATTTGGTACTCAATTGATTTAATTAATCAAAATAAAAAAGTACCTCTATTAGAAAACTTATCTCCAATCGCAGAAGAAAAGCACAAAGAAGAAAAAAAGGAGGCCAGTCCATTCATCCTTGCAATTCCAGCCTTAGCTGATTTTTTTGGAAGTACGATTATGACATTTGGACTCACTATGTTGACTGGTAGTGTTTATCAAATGTTTAGAGGATCTTTGATTTTATTCACAGCATTATTCTCAATTATATTCTTAGGAAGAAAATTATTTAGACATCACTTCTTAGCAATCACCGTAGTTGTATCTGGATTATTAATCGTTGGATTAGCTACTCTTATATGGCCTGCTTCAATTCCAGAGGGGTGCCCTTCAGGAAAAGGTGCCAACAATTCAATCGGAGGTATTGTATTAGTACTAATTGCCCAAATTTTCTCTGCTAGTCAATTTGTAATTGAAGAAAAAATAATGTCTACATATACTTGCCATCCTTTAAAAGTTGTTGGTTGGGAAGGAATATGGGGCAGTATCCTTTATGCTATTTTATTGATTGCATTCCAATTTATACCTTGTACACCACCTCCACAAGAAGGAACTAATCTCTCTTATTTCATTTGCAGTCCTAATGATAAAGGAGATTGGACCTTAGAAGATACATTATTTGCCTTTAGACAAATGGGAAACAACGGAGTTCTTTTGTTTTATGTAATCCTTTACACATTCAGTATAGCTGTTTTTAACTTTGTTGGAATTTCTATTACTAGGTATATATCCTCTCCTGCTCGTGCTGTTATTGATACAGTCAGAACCACTGTTGTTTGGTTTTTCTTTTTAATGCCCTTCATTAATAAATGTTATAGAGAAAGCTTTAACGTAATGCAGTTAATTGGCTTCATTTTATTAGTTGCTGGAACTCTTATTTATAATGAGGTCGTAGTTTTACCATTTTTTGGATTGGATAAATATGTTAAAAAAGATGAAAGCAAGCATGGTGGTATCAAAGACGAAGAAAACAGTCAAATATCCATGGACACTGCTCCTATTTTAGACAAAACAGGAGACGATTAAAAGAAATATAAACAATTTTCTTAATAAATTGAAACATATTTTTATTATATTGATAAATTCAATCTTAATCTTAGGATCTATGATATTTTAATTAATATATTATAATTATGAATTTTATTTTTATACATTTTAAAAATTAAGAATAATTACAAATTCAATGAAAAACAAAT
>Ga0169931_10010003_pt1 | contig 13564 bp, 12 predicted proteins | sample Kivu_15m_20L_FD_129675 | JGI IMG/M metagenome (GOLD analysis project Ga0169931, IMG submission 129675) | Freshwater microbial communities from Lake Kivu, Western Province, Rwanda to study Microbial Dark Matter (Phase II) - Kivu_15m_20L... | ecosystem: Environmental > Aquatic > Freshwater > Lake...
CACCGATGTTGTGCTGTGGCATGTTTTCGGCACGAATCACATTCCGCGTGCCGAAGATTGGCCCGTGATGCCCGTCGAGCGCACCGGGTTTCATTTGAAGCCGAGCGGATTTTTCCCGCGCAGCCCGGGCATCGACGTCGCCCCCGCCCCCAAGACCTGCCATTAGGCTCATGCTTCGCAAGTGAGCGACTAAATAATTTAAGTGTGGGGCCAGTAGCTCAGTGGTCAGAGCAGGGGACTCATAATCCCTTGGTCGTAGGTTCGATCCCTACCTGGCCCACGATTTCGAGAAGTTGAATTAATCTCGCTTCAGTAACTTAAGTTGTTTCTAAACCTAGAGTCGGATAACTTTTTTGTTCATAAATTCTTCAATGCCCAAATAACCAAGTTCTCGTCCAAGTCCTGACCTTTTAATTCCTCCGAACGGTAAATCTGCTTGTGAACCGCCTGCCGCGTTTAGATAAACCATTCCTGCGTCAATTTGTTCACCAATCCTTCGAGCTCGCTCAGGGTCTTTAGAGAAAACTCCAGAACCCAGCCCGAATGGGGTGTCATTTGCTAACGCGATTGCCTCGTTCTCTGACTCAACTCGATATACGACTGCCACTGGTCCGAACAATTCTTCATTGTGAGCTTTCATGCCGGCTTTGACGTCGGTAAGTACTGTGGCCTCTAAGTACGCCTTAGTTCCAGCAACAATTCGTCCTCCCGTTCGCAAAGTTGCGCCTTGATCAACAGCTTGCTGAATTTGCATTTGTAATTTTTGCGCAGCCTCAACCGAAGAAAGTGGGGCCAAAGTTGTGTCAGGATCTTTGGGGTCTCCCGCTTTGAATTTCCCCATTCGTGCCGTTAGCAAATCAACAAATTCGTCATAAATGTCGCTCATAACAATCATGCGTTTTGGTGCGTTACATGCTTGGCCCATATTGCCCATTCTTGATTCAACTGCCACCTCAACAGTATTAGCAATGTCATCTGAATCGAGAATTATCATCGGATCTGAACCACCAAGCTCAAGTACAACTTTTTTTAAGTTACGTCCCGCTTCCGCCGCAACGGCCGATCCCGCTCGCTCGCTTCCAGTAAGTGAAATGCCTTGAACTCGATGATCAGCAATCATCCACGCAATTTGTTCGTTTGAGGCAAAAATATTTACGAATGCGCCAGAAGGTACACCCGCATCATGTATCAATCTTTCAATAGCAAGGGCAGAGCTCGGACAGTTTGGTGCATGCTTTAGTAAAATTGTGTTTCCAAGAGCCAAATTAGGCGCGACGAATCGCGCGACCTGGTAATACGGATAGTTCCAAGGCATAATTCCGATTAGAACTCCCACCGGGCACTTACGAATTACTGCAGAACCTCCCCTGATGGCTAATTGCTCATCAGCCAAAAGACTTTCTGCATTGTCGGCGTAATAGTTGAAGATATCCACAACAATAGATATTTCTCCTCGGGCTTCTACGAGTCGTTTCCCCATCTCGACTGTTACGAGTTCTGCTAGTTGCTCTGCTCGTTCAGCAAATAATGCCGAGACTCTGCGCAACATCTTTACTCGATCAATTAGAGGGGAGTTCTTCCATGCAAAAAACTGCCGATCCGCCGAATTGATTGAAGCGATTATCTGTTCATCCGTTGCTGTGGGGTATTCGGCAATAACCTCTCCAGTCGCAGGGTTAGTCACTTTGTACATAAACTCTCCTTTTCTTGAATATCACGAGATCAATTGTCGAGCGGCCAAGTTTTTCATTAGCGACCAAATTCCGAAAGTCCAAGGTAATGCCTCTTGCGAATAAGTGACCTCATTTACAAGTGAACCTAATTCGGGCGTTGAGATTCGAACTATGTCGCCTAGGTCATGGGTGAATCCGGCCCCAACCTCATGTCGGTCTTTAGTTGGGGAAAATAAGGTTCCAGTGAAAAGAGCAAATCCATCGGGGTATTGGTGATGTCTTCCTGTGGCATGACCGACAAGGTCTTGAGGGTCGCGACTAATTTTGGTCATTGAGCTGGAGCCATTCATAACAAAGCCGTCATCTCCAGTAACAGTTAGATTCAATTCCAACTGTCTGACAGTGTCCATAGTAAAGCCGTCATCAAACACACGTATGAAAGGACCGAGCGCACAGGAAGCGTTGTTATCTTTACCTTCGGTTAACAGAAGCGCACTTCTGCCCTCAAAGTCGCGCAAGTTCACATCGTTACCCAAACAGGCGCCGACGGCAACACCATCTGGACTTACAACCATCACAACTTCGGGCTCAGGATTGTTCCACATAGAACGATTGTTGATACCAATTTTTTGCCCACAACCAACTGCAGCGAGCACCGGAGCTTTGGTGAAAATCTCAGGATCAGGACCAATACCGACCTCAAGATATTGCGACCAAAGACCCTCTGCAATCAAGACCTCTTTTACTTTTTTTGCTTCCAATGAACCTGGTTTAACTGCAGTGATTGCGCTACCGATCTGAGTCAGAATATTGTTGCGTATTTCATGAGCGCTTGCTGGGTTTCCTTGCGCTCGCTCTTCAATTACGCGTTCAAGCATGCTTTCAACAAAAGTTACTCCTGCAGCCTTAACAACTTGGAGATCGACTGGCGCAAGCAGGCGAGGAAGGTTTGGGTTTGACTCGTCTGCCATGGAATTGATTAAATCTTTAAGCGCCCACTTTTTGCCTGGATGCGGTACGTTCGTTGCAATTTGTGCAAAATCAGCACCAGCAAACAACACCGCCGTAGTCGGTGCTCGATTCGAAATGTCAAACGCGTATTCATCACGTATCGCTACAACGCAGGGCCCGCCAACTTCGGGGTCGTAAACACGCCCGACTAGGACAGCCGATGACGCATCGCTCGGCAATAATTGCTCAACGGTTAACTTCACCTTGCCAGTACTCCTGGTTTGCCACCATCTAGCCAAGCAAAGAATTCCCAAAATTCTCCGCTAGGACCCCCAAAATAAATTGCTCGAGCATTCCATGGGTAATTTTTTGGCGGACCATAAAATTCGACGCCCCGAGCCAAAAGATTTTCGTAAATCTTGTCGATTTCAAGAGACGAAGCAACTTCAACCGCCATCATTACCCCGCGTCCTGATGGTTCTTCGATCTGTCCTGGCACATTTGTTGTCTCTCGCAACTTATGGGCATCCCAAAGCGCAAGTACCACGCCATGGCCCACAAAGTCTGCGAATCCTGGCATTTGAGAACTCAACTTGAAACCGAGTTTTTTCGTATAAAAGTCAATGCTCGCGTTCAAATCTCTAGTAATCAAACAGATATCAGTAAGTACAGGTGGATTCATTTTTTTATTCCTGAGCTTTGGGATCATCTAGTGACCATTGGTTTTCGTGAGGGAACATCCAGGGATTCGGCATAAGTTCGGGCGCCAACACCTTTGCAACCTGACCCTGAACATCGACAATGATTTCTGTGCGGGGGCCGTATGTGCTCATTAATTCGCGACAGACTCCACAAGGATTAGTTACTACAACCCGTCCCGACTCATCTTTGCACACCGCCACCATGGTCTTGATGTCCAAATCTTGAGCCATTGTCGCATTTGCTATCGCTGACGATTCCGCGCACACGTTGATGCGGCGAGACCCTAGATGGACGCCAAGATAAATAGCGCCAGTGCTGGTGCGAAGCGCTGCGGCAACTTGATGAATTACTGGGTCGAACGTCGACTCTAAGAGTTTACGTGCATGATCAAATAGCTCGACATCATCGGGAGTTAAATTGCGAAAGTTATTTGTCATTTACACTCTCCAAGCGCGGATTGTTACATTAAATCTTTCTTTTGGTCAGTGTTGACGCGACCAAACTTGAACATACACGTCGTGCTAACCAACTGACCATTCTTATCATTTTTTGCGGACTTCAATCAAAGCGCCTTTCGATTCGAGGGAGGGTTTGAAGGGATTAGTTGGGCGGGGCACCTATGCGCGGCGAAGCAAGCAGTTGACACCCCCTTTTGCTTAGTCGTATGATCAAAAGAGTCGCAAACTGTTTGTCATCAAACAAGCGAGCGGTCAATGTTGGAGATTAAATCCCAGAGTTGAGGTTCGCAGTGAAAAAGCGTGTGGTAATTACGGATCACGCATTCATTGACACCGCCTTTGAAGAATCCGTGGCGCTTGAACACGGGGCTGACTTTGCGATTTTTGATTGCAAAACTCCAGGCGAGACTAAGCAAGCAGTAAAAAATGCTGACGTAGTTTTTGTAAATTTCGCACCGATAACAAAGATTGTTCTTGAGTCAATGAAACCGGGTTCAACTGTTATTCGCTACGGCATCGGCTATGACAATGTCGACGTCGCTTCGGCGTCGGCACTTAATATAAACGTTGCGAACGTTCCGGACTATGGCGTCGAGACGGTAGCAGACCATGCAGCGGCCAGTCTGCTGTCTTTGTGTAGACGTCTTCCTGAGTACAACAAACTCATTCAGGAAAATGGCTGGGCGCGACCAGGCGATGTTGGGCGACTTCGTGGTTTTCGGTCAATGACAGTGGGGCTCGTGGGTGTTGGGCGGATAGCGTTGGCGCTTCAGAAACGGCTGAAACCTTTTGGATTCGCATTTGTTGCTTATGACCCACTGGCTTCAAGCGAGACATTTAATTCTGCGGGGATTGAGTCGGTAGCTTTGTTCGAACTTGCATCACGTAGTCACGCCATTAGTCTTCACGCACCGAGTAATTCACAGACGCATCAAATGATTAATTCTGAATTCTTAAAGCGAGTCCAGCCAGGAGCCGTACTTGTAAACACTGCTAGAGGCTCACTAATTGATGAAGCTGCAGTTGCCGTCGCTTTGCGAGAAGGTCGTTTAGCTGGTGTGGCTCTAGACGTTACAGATCCTGAGCCACTTTCGAGTAAGTCAGAATTGAGAAGTCTTAGTGGTGTAATCCTTACACCACATGCAGCGTTCTACGATGAAGATTCTTTGATTCGGCTGCAAAAGTTAGCCAGTGAAGAAGCCGGTCGTGCGCTTCGGAATGAACCGTTGCGTTGCCCAGTAATCTAGCCAAATCAATTCATTTGAATTCTAGAAGGAGATTAACTCTTGTTTGGTTTCGTAATTAACCCCGTTGCATGTTTACTCAGAGCATTCTGGTTGAGGTTTAGGCGCCAAACTGAATTTGGCCTCGACCTTAAATCAAACGGAACGAACGAACGGGGGGCTTTGAGTTCAGACTTTGACTTAATTTTTAACGCAGTCTTCTATTTTCGATTTTTTCCTACAGTTAGAAGTGCAAAATGACATCATCGATGGATAAAAGCGAATTCGAGCAGTTGGTCTGTCCGTTGTCAGCTTTTGATTTAAGCAAAAAACACATTGTTGTTACCGGGGGTGGCCGTGGTCTCGGTCAAGGGATCGCGTTATCCGCTGCTCACGCAGGAGCAACAGTAACAATAATCTCTAGATCGACTGATGAGTTGAATAACACAGTGAAGTTATGTGCGGAATTTGGCGGCACCTGCATTGCGCACCCAGCGGATTTATCCGAGGTCAATGCTTTCGATCAAATAGTGGAGAAAATTTGGAATAGGCAACCAATTGATGGCGTTGTTCACGCTGCAGGCGTTCAAGTTAGGCGAGACTCAATAGACGTCACTCCAGAACACTGGGCGTTCGTGCAAACTATGAACTTGCAAGCGCCATTTTTCTTAAGCACCCGAATTGCCAAGGCACAAATAGCCGCCGGTCGTTCCGGATCTCATGTTTTTATTGGTTCTTTGAATAGCACGATCGGTCTTCCACGTATCGCGCCATATGCTGCAGCAAAGACAGCGTTGCTCGGTGTTGCCCGAGTTTTTTCAACTGAATGGGCTCGATTTGGTCTTCGCGCGAACGTGGTTGCGCCTGGCTATTTTCGCACGAAGTTAACGGAAGATTTATTGGCTGACGAGACACAATACACGCGGATTCTCGGTCGTATTCCCGCTGGACGTTTGGGCGTTCCGTCTGAATTGGGAGGAATCTGTATCTTTCTTCTCTCAGATGCGTCGACTTATGTTTCGGGGCAACTAATTAACGTTGATGGTGGTTGGTTAGCAGCATGAATATTTATTTGTCTTTTGAACGCAATACTAATTTCTTCGAAGGTTCGCGATGAGTCTGACTGGTCAATCAATAATTGCGGGTCGATCGGTTCGTGGCAATGGCGGTACATCAAATGTCGTTAACCCCGCCACCGGAGAGTTACTCGAGCCGACCTATTTTTTCTTAAGCGTTGAAGAAATCGACGATGCTGCAATTGCCGCAGAGATGGCTTTCAACGTTTACCGTGATACCTCACCGGAAGAACGCGCTGTATTTCTCGAGACCATCGCGGCCAATTTGGAAGCAATCAAGGAAGAAATTGTTGATCGAGCGCATCAAGAAACTGGTTTGACCGCTGCTCGCCTCGAAGGTGAGCATGCTCGAACAACAAATCAGCTTCGACTGTTCGCTAAAGAGTTACGTCTCGGCGCACATCAAGAAGTTCGGATTGATAGCGCGTTGCCAGATCGTCGGCCGACACCTCGGCCAGAACTTCGGCAACGGCAAGTACCGCTGGGACCGGTCGCGGTATTTGGCGCAAGTAACTTTCCACTTGCTTTTTCGGTCGCGGGCGGTGATACTGCGTCGGCTCTTGCGGCGGGTTGTCCGGTGATTGTTAAGGCCCATAACTCGCACGCTGGAACCTGTGAGCTCGCTGCTCAGGCAATTACTAAATCGGTATCCGAATGCAAATTGCCACCCGGAGTCTTCTCGATAATCTTCGGTCCGGGTGCCGTTGTGGGCAAGTCACTTGCTGCGCACAAAGCGATCAAAGCTATTGCGTTTACGGGATCTCAGGGCGCCGGCACCGATCTCATGCGCACCGGAGCGGGGCGACCGGACCCAATTCCTGTTTACGCAGAGATGTCAAGTATTAATCCCGTCGTGGTTATGCCTGGTGCGATCGCGGAGGACTCAAATTCGCTGGCCTCGGGTTTTGTCGCTTCGCTGACCCTTGGCGCTGGTCAGTTTTGCACAAATCCTGGTTTGATCTTGATACCTGAGAATTCGTCAAACTTTACTGAGGCAATAATTTCGACACTTGGCAAAAGTTCAGGACAAACGATGCTCTCCTCGGGTATCTACCGAGCATATGAAGAGGGCAACAAGAGACTTGAAGCTTGTGGCGCTGAATTAATTGCGACAGGTTTGGTTGGGGTAACGCTAAATGCGCCAGCACCAACTATTTTTCGCTGCACTGCTAAGCAGCTTCGTTCCACTACCGAATTACAGGAAGAAGTTTTCGGGGCTACGGCTCTGCTTGTTACGTATTCAGATTTTGGTGACTTGAAATCAACTTTAGAATCAATGCAGGGCCAATTGACCGCGACAGTGCATGCAACCAAATCTGACTACTCCCAGGTGGTTGCGATTATTCCGATTCTGGAACGTAAAGTCGGTCGGCTTATCTTCAACGGTTGGCCGACAGGTGTTGAAGTCAATGACTCAATGGTTCACGGTGGGCCATTTCCGGCTACATCAGACTCTCGCACCACATCGGTGGGGACTTTGGCGATTGAAAGATTTCAACGTCCAGTGAGTTATCAGGGTTTCCCCAACCAGCTCGTTCCAATTGCTATTTCCGATGAAAACCCTTGGCGTCTACCTCGCCGTATAAATGGTCAACTTACCTGATCAAACTTGTCAAAGTAGATGTGCTCAGATGATCGATCATATGATCAGCCCAGTGATATCTCCGTTAGTGAATCAATGATTCCACAGTCCATAATTCGCAAGAAACGCGATGGCGAAGAGATTACGCGAGATGAGATCCGGTCCTTCATCAAAGGAACTATTGCAGGTTCAGTTTCTGAAGGACAGATTGGGGCATTCATAATGGCCGTGTACCTCAACGGCATGAGCATGTTTGAGCTTGTAGAAATGGCCTTGGCGATGCGCGATAGCGGGTGCGTGCTTGATTGGAGTCCATACGGTCTTGATGACAGGCGGCTAGTTGACAAGCATTCGTCTGGTGGCGTGGGTGACGAGAAAATTACTCTTCTTATCACCCCACTCGCAGCTGCATGCGGCATCTTCGTTCCAAATATTTCGGCTCGTGGTCTCGATTACTGCGCTGGCGAAGTTGACATGCTAGACGCGATCCCGGGCTATCAGACAAAGCCTGATGCCGATCTCTTTAGGACCGTAGTGCGTGATGTTGGTGGTGCGATAATCGGTCCGACGTCTGACTTGGCTCCGGCCGATCGCAAGCTTTACTACTTGCGCGACGTCACAGCCACGGTTGAGTCTGTGGCTCTTATATCAAGTTCGATCATGTCCAAAAAGTTGGCAGTTTCACCAAGGGGTCTGGTCATTTGTGTAGGCAGAGGTTCGGGATCTTACATGCCAACAATTAATCACGCTCGCGAATTGGCTACCGCGATGTCGTTGACTGCAGCCGGAGCCGGTGTGCCTAGCGTGATGCTGTTGACAGACCTCGACACCGTGCTTGGCAACTCTGTAGGCCATGCAGTTGGAGTTGTGGAAACTGTTGAATTTCTAACTAACCGCTATCGCGATCCGCGAGTATTAGAGCTCGTGTTGACAATTGTCGCTGAGATGGCGGTGCTGGCTGGCGTGGTTGAAGAGCATGTATCGGGGTGGGCTCTTGCCGTGGCTCGACTTAACGACGGTAGTGCTGCCGATCGCTTTGGGCGCATGATAAGTGCACTGGGTGGACCAAACGATTTCATGAAAAACCCAGGCAAATATTTACCTACAGCAACGGTCGTTCGAGCTGTAATGCCGGAGCGCTCTGGCTACATAACGAGTATGGACGCCGGATCCATTGGACATGGACTAGTTGAACTCGGCGGTGGTCGCACAAAGCCCGAGGATGACATTGATTTATCGGTTGGATATAGCGCTCTAAAGGGATTAAACGACGAAGTTGGTCCCGATCGTCCACTTGCGGTGTTGCATGCGCGCGATGAAGTTAGTTGGAAACGCACCGCTGAGCGCCTTCGCCGCGCGATAAAAGTCGGCGACGCCCCAGTTGCGCCGCCAGGGCCAATCGTTCTAGAGCGGATGGCTCGCATAGATCTTTAGTTAAATAAAGAATTGACTCCAGGGTAAATGCATTGTCGGCGGGACCCATAAATCTGATTGGGTCGGTCCTTCAGAATTAGTTGGAGCATCGCAGTAAGTCAGCGCTTAATTCGTTTTCCGGGAGAAAAAATTCCAGGTACCGATTTCAGACCCTTGACAATGCCGATTGAAGCCGGCTGCTTTACGTTTGCAAGGTCGATTTTGAGGTCGGGCATGCGTTCAAGCGTTCTATTCAGCGTCAGGTTTAACTGCAATCTTGCGAGAGCAGCACCAATGCAGAAATGCGCTCCTACGCCAAAGGTCATATGTCGGTTTGGCTTGCGCTCTATATTGATTGAGTCTGAGTCTTCGCCGAAGTGAGCTGGGTCTCGATTCGCGCTGGCCCAGAGCATAAAAACCGTGTCACTTGGCTTGAGCTTAATTCCACCCAGTTCAGTCTCCTCAGTAACGGTTCTTGCAAAACCTTGAACGGCGGTATCAAAGCGAAGGAACTCCTCAATAGCACCAGGTAGAAGTTGAGGATTTTTCACCAACTGGTCACGAATGTCAGGTCGCTCGCCGAGACGTACGTATATGTTCCCAAGAGAGGCCATAACGGTATCCATTCCGGCGAATATGACCATTCTTGTAAGGTCCACAACTTCGTCAACAGAAGTTTTAACGCCTTCCCATTCTGACACAAGAAGTTCTGAGATCATATCTTGACGAGGATTGGTCACTCTTTGGTGGACTTCGCTTTCAATTATCGCTGAAAACTCATTGACACTCACCATGGCCGCAATATGTTCGGGCGAACCAGGAATTGCATAGCTCGCCGCATGAATCGGGTGAGCGAATACATTCCAATCAGATGGATTCAGGCCAAGCAATCGCATGGTGACTGATGAGGGAATTGGATTTGCGAGTTGGTCCATTAGCTCTACGTGACCGACTTCGATGAATGCGTCGATGCAGTCATCTATACGCTGTCTAATGAATTCTTTGAGGTGTGACTCTAGATGTCGTGCGGTGAAGTATGGATTTAATAGGCCGCGAAATCTTCTGAGCTCTGGGGGGTCGCTTTGCAGCGGTATCAAACGCCCAACATTTGTTACTGGAATCACAACGTCGCGCGCCGAAGAGAAGACAGCATCGTTTCTAGCAACTTTTGAAACATCTTCGTACGACGCAATCACCCAGTACCCGCCGTGTGCGGAAGTGTGGGCGACGGGACATTGGGATCGAAGTTTGCTATAAAGATCTTGGTGTTTTGAGACAAATTCTGGCGAATGGTGGTCAAACTCAATCTCCGGAAATTCCATTATCGAAAGCCTTCTAATTTGTTGAAATTTATTTTGACACTTATTCCAGGAAATCAGTAAGGGGTGTCGCCACCATCAACATTGATTGATTGTCCTCTGATGATTACTGCGTCATCAGATAGCAAGAATGCAATTACGCGACCAACCTCTATCGGCTTTATTTTTCGGCCAAGTTGCGCCGCAGCCATACCGTCTAAAATTTCGCCTGCAGGCTGGTCAATGACTGGTTCAAGCCATTTTGCAACTGCACTCAACATTGGTGTGTCAACAGCTCCAGGGCAGACCGCATTTACATTGATTTTGTCGCCGGCCCATTCTGCTGCAAGTGAGCGAGTGAGACTAATGACGGCAGCTTTTGACGCGTTGTATGCAGCCATGTTGTTGTAACCAACTTTTCCGCAGTTTGATGCAACATTTACTATCGAGCCACCACGGGAAACTCGCAGATGTCGACCGACTGCCTGAGCCATCGCAAAAGAGGCTGTTACGTTGATATTGAGTTGACGAGACCAGTCAAGCAAAGTCGCGTCCCATGCCGTATCCATCACTATGATCCCAGCGTTATTGACTAATCCGTCAAGTGATTTGAATCGATCGAGCGCAACCCGAACGAGCTGATCGGCAAATGCAGAATCAGCAAGATCGCCTCCGACTGCGATGGTTTGGCTACCGCTTGTATCAACATTGTCTCTGACTTCTGAAGCTCGTTTTTCGTCGATATCCGTGAGTAATACATTTGCTCCTTCGAAGAGCAATGCCTCCGAGACGCCTTGCCCGATGCCGCCGGCAGCACCAGTGACAATATAAGTTCGCCCTTTGAGTTTCATGTTCACCAAGTTGACATTGCCGAGATGCCTCCATCGACAACCAGATTTGTGCCTGAGATCCATTGTGCAAATGGCGAGCAAAGAAATACACATGCAGCGCCAACATCTCGAGGAGTGCCCATTCGACCAAGTGGCGCTCGCTTCATCCATCGACCGACGCCCTCTGGCCACGCCACTTCAATTCCTGGTCGGCTAATCAGGCCGGGCGAGACGGCGTTAACGCGAATTCCGTGTTGACCGAGCTCCTGAGCAGCGACTTTTGTATGCATGAGCATCGCAGCTTTTGAAACTCCATAATGACCGTGACCGAATGCTGGCTGAGTTCCCTCGATTGAAGAAATGTTAACTACTGAACCAGTCGATTTTTGTTTGATTGCACACTTAGCAAAGGACTGCGTCAGCCGGTGCGCTGCGGTCAGATTGACGTCGATCATTTCATCCCAATCGGAATCAGTCATTTCAGTGAAAAGCGAATGTGGTTGAATGGCCGCATTATTAATTAGAGCGTCGACTCTTCCGAACTTTGTCATTGCCGATTCAATTAAATTGTTGGGCGAGTTTTCATCGGTGAGGTCAAGTTGAACCCCAACAGAGTTCGAGCTGATCGAAGTGGGCTTGGTTTTGTTGTAGTGAATAACCACCGACGCGCCAGCATCCTCAAAGCTTTGAACTATTCCCGAGCCGATGCCGCCAGCCGCACCAGTAACGATCACTACAAAACCAGACATCTCAATTTTCATTTGTGACCCCCAAGCCAGATTTCAAACCTTAATCAGGCTGCCGCGATCAGGCAATTCGAGGCAGTTTTGGCTGCCGCTTGGCATGCGCTAGCCTCTACACTTAACTCGCATCAACCATCGGGGTTGATGCAAAAAGGGGAAAACAATGATTAAGCGCAAAGGATTAAAATCTGTTGCTCTTGCCATAGCTGCATTCTCGCTGATCGCGGGCGCATGCGGTGGAAGCGACAGCACAGCGACTGAAGAGACAGTCACTGAAGAAACGACAGCCGAAACAACCCCGGCACTTCCGGGTGAGGGGATTCTTGCCTGTCAGGTGACTGACACCGGTGGCGTCGACGACAAGGGCTTCAACCAGATTGCTTACAAAGGCTTGCAAGATGCAGAGGCTCAACTCGGCGTTGAAATCGATGTGCTCGAGTCGACTACAGATGCGGATTACGGACCAAATTTGCAAAATTTCGCAGATAAGGGTTGTAAAATCATCGTAACCGTTGGGTTCTTGCTCACTGACGCAACCAGAGAAGCAGCGAATGCTAATCCAGATATTGACTATGCAATCGTTGACTCAGCATTTGATCCGCCCGTCCAAAATGCTCGCGGCCTTTTGTTTGCGACGGATGAGTCTTCATTCCTTGCAGGCTATGTAGCTGCAGCATTGACCAAGTCTGGCATTGTGTCAACGTTCGGTGGCGTAAAGATTCCTCCTGTTACAAATTTTATGGATGGATTTGTAAACGGTGTTGCTTACCACAACGATCAAAAGGGCACGAAGGTCAAAGTTTTGGGCTGGAACATCGAAACCCAAGAGGGCACATTTACTGGAAACTTTGAAAGCCTTGACGATGGAAAGAACGTTGCCAAGAGTCAGGCTGATGAGGGCGCAGACGTTATCTATCCAGTTGCTGGCCCCGTTGGTATTGGTTCGGCAAAATTCGCCAAGGAAACGGGTGGCAAAGTCAGAATTATCGGTGTTGACGTTGACATGAGCGTTTCAAACCCAGACGATGCCGAGGTTTACCTTGGTTCAGCGTTGGAAAACATCGACGCCGCGGTTTTCGCTGCAATTTCCGACACTGTCAATGGTAAAAGAACCAACGAAAACTATCGTGGCACTCTGGCAAACGGTGGAGTTGGTTTCGCTTTCACTGATGTGCCGGCCGACCTTAAGGCCGAAGTCGAGGCAATTGCCAAACTGATTGCCGACGGTAAACTAAAGAGTAAATAAGGGCAACTCATCGCCTTGACATAAATTAAAAACGAAGGCCCTACTGCGAAAGCAGTAGGGCCTTTGTTTTATCCGAGAGTTGTTGTTGGAGAATTGTGCTGACTAACTCTCTGCTGATATGTTCTCAATGAGGTATCAGCGAGGATGAAACTCGAATTACGCAAAATCACAAAAAAGTTTCCTGGTGTTATCGCTAATGACTCAGTCAATTTGGCGATCTCAGCCGGCGAAGTACTTGCACTCGTAGGCGAAAATGGCGCGGGTAAGTCGACCTTGATGAACGTGCTCTATGGCCTGTACAAAGCCGACGAGGGCGAAATCTTGATCGACGGCGCATCGAAGAAATTCAACTCACCTGCCGACGCGATC
>Ga0169931_10010004_pt1 | contig 13563 bp, 11 predicted proteins | sample Kivu_15m_20L_FD_129675 | JGI IMG/M metagenome (GOLD analysis project Ga0169931, IMG submission 129675) | Freshwater microbial communities from Lake Kivu, Western Province, Rwanda to study Microbial Dark Matter (Phase II) - Kivu_15m_20L... | ecosystem: Environmental > Aquatic > Freshwater > Lake...
CGTGCTGGCGATCAAGCAGACGCTGTATCGAACAAGCGCCGATTCTCCCATCGTGCGTGCGCTGGCGCGCGCCGCTGAAAATGGCAAGCAGGTCACCGCGGTCGTCGAGCTCAAGGCCCGGTTTGACGAGGGCTCAAACATCGAATGGGCGCGCGTGCTCGAGAGCTCTGGCGTGCACGTGGTCTATGGTCTTGTCGGCTACAAGACCCACTGCAAGATGTCGCTCGTGGTCCGCAAGGAGGGACGGAAACTGCAGCGATACGTCCACCTGTCGACCGGCAACTACAACCCGTCGACGGCGAGGCTCTACGGGGATATCTCTCTCTTCACGGCTCACGATGCCTTCGCCGACGACGCAGGCGCGCTGTTCAACTTCATCACGGGGTATTCGACCCCGCCCCGCTGGAACCGCTTCGCCGTCGCCCCGCTGGGATTGCAGGAACGGGTCATCGAGCTCATCGATCGCGAGGCACGTTTTGGCGACAAGGGACGCATCATCGCCAAGATGAACTCCCTGGCAGACAGCAACACGATCCGCGCGCTGTGCCGGGCGTCTGCGGCGGGTGTGAAGATCGATCTGATCGTGCGCGGCATCTGCTGTCTGCGCCCCGGCTTGCCGGGCATCAGCGAGAACATTCGTGTCACCAGCATCGTGGATCGATTCCTCGAACATGCCCGCATCTTTCATTTCGGCAACGGTGGCAATTCCGAGGTGTTCCTGGCCTCGTCGGACTGGATGCCACGCAACTTCGTCCGAAGGGTCGAGGTCATGTTTCCGGTTGAGGACGCGGGCATTCGTCAGCGCCTCGTCGACGAGATCCTCATGGTTCAGCTGCAGGACAACGTGAAGGCCCATCTGCTTCAGTCCGACGGATCGTACGTTCGCGTGCCCACGCCAGAAAACCCGGAGCTGCGGATTCGCAGCCAGCAGCGTTTTATCGACCTCGCCCGCAACCGGCTCACCAACCCCGAAGAATCGGCGGGCAAACCTGCAGCCATGCGTGTGCGGACGGCCCCCGGGGCCCCGCAGCCCTCGACGGATGTGGTTGATCCCGAAAAATCGGCTGCGAGCTGATTATCGTCGCGTTGCTTGACGGATGGTGGGTCCGTGACAATCTAGGTGGGGGCTTGTCCCCTTACCCATGTCACGCAAGGATCCAGACCACGGCGCGGTGGTTGAAAAAGACCTCAAGACGATTGAGAAGCCAAAGCTCAAGCGTCCCGACCGCTACGAGGTCTTGCTGCACAACGACGATTACACGACGCAAGAGTTTGTGGTGCACATCCTGATGCGCTTTTTCCACCACGATGCCACGCGGGCCCAGGAGATCATGCTGCACGTGCATACCCGCGGCGTTGGCGTCGCCGGTACCTATACCTACGATTTGGCCGAGACAAAGGCCACGCAGACCGTTCGCTACGCCCGCGAACATGAGATGCCGCTGCAGTGTTCGATCAGACGAATAGATGGTTGAGGATTGGTGATGGCTGATAAAGACAACGACACACCTTTTGACGACGCTTCGGCCGATGACGAAAACGGCGATTCGTCGATCTTGAGCCCTGAACTTGAGGCTGCGCTTCGCATGTCACTGGACGACGCTGCCCGTCGCAACCACGAATATGCCGGCCTCGAACACCTCCTGCTCGCGCTGCTCGCGGACGATAAGACCTGCGAGACCTTGCGCCAGTGTGGCGCCTCCCTGCCTCGCATGCGGGAGAAGCTCGAGTCCTTCCTCAAGGACGAGGTCGAGCCCCTGCAAGGGAAGGTTGATGCCGCTCAACCGACGGTGGGCTTTGCGCGGGTCATTCAGCGCGCGGTGAACCACGTGCTGAGCGCGGGTCGGCAACAGGTCAGCGGCAACAACGTGTTGGTCGCGTTTTTCGCCGAACCGGAATCACACGCCGTCTTCTTCCTGAAAGAAGAAGGCGTGAGTCGCCTCGACATCGTGAGCTACATCTCGCACGGCGTTTCAAAGCTGGTTCCGGCGCGTCGGCCCGGTGCTGCGGATGGTGCGGTTCCCCCTGCAGGCGAGGACGAAGAGCCACCGGTTGATCCGCTGAAGGCCTATGCCGTCAATCTCAACGAACGGGCCCGCGAGGGTAAGATTGATCCCCTCGTCGGACGCGATCGCGAGGTGGATCGCGCGCTGCACGTGCTCGCGCGCCGCCGAAAGAACAACCCCCTGTTTGTGGGCGACGCAGGCGTCGGCAAGACGGCCATCGTCGAGGGGCTCGCCCGTCGGATCGAGCGCGGCGAGGCGCCGGACGCCCTGGCCGGTCACGAAATCTGGGCGCTCGACATGGGCTCACTGGTCGCCGGAACGAAGTTCCGGGGCGACTTCGAGGAGCGCTTCAAGGCGGTGTTGCGCGCGCTCGAAGAAAAAGAGAAGGCAATTGTCTTCATCGACGAGCTGCACATGATCGTGGGCGCGGGCGCGGCCTCGGGGGGCGCGATGGATGCATCGAATCTCATCAAACCGCTGCTTTCGTCGGGGCGTTTGCGCTGCATCGGAACGACCACCCACAAGGAGTTCCGCTCGCACATCGAGAAGGATCGCGCGCTTGCCCGGCGATTTCAGATGATCGAGGTGGGGGAGCCAACCCACGACGATGCCTACGAGATCTTGAAAGGTTTGAAAGGGCACTACGAAGACTTTCACGGCGTGCGCTATCACGACAAGGCGCTGCGGGCCGCCGTCGATCTTTCGGTGCGTCACCTCATGGATCGCCAGCTGCCTGACAAGGCGATCGATCTGATGGACGAGGCTGGTGCGGCACTCAAGCTCAAGTCGCGCAAGAAGGGACAACCTGCGGCGTCCGGTTCGGGGTCCGATTCCAAACGCCCGATGGTGCGTGAACGCGAGATCGAGCTCGTGGTGGCCAGCATCGCGCGCATCCCGGCGAAGCGCGTCGCCTCCGATGATCGGGATCGCCTGCGCACCCTGGATGCCGACTTGAAGGCCCGCATTTTCGGCCAGGATCATGCGGTCGACAGGGTGGTTCAGGCGATCCGCATGGGCCGCGCTGGCCTGTCGAATCCCAACAAGCCCACCGCATCGTTCTTGTTTGCCGGACCAACCGGCGTCGGCAAGACCGAGCTCGCAAAGCAACTGGCCGAGTCGCTCGTCATCAACTTTCAACGTTTTGACATGTCCGAGTACATGGAGCGGCATACCGTATCACGGCTCATCGGCGCCCCTCCCGGCTACGTCGGCTTTGATCAGGGCGGATTGCTGACGGATTCGGTTCACAAGAATCCGCATACCCTGCTGTTGCTGGACGAGATCGAAAAAGCCCATCCCGATGTGTTCAACATCCTGTTGCAGGTGATGGATCATGGGGTGCTCACCGACAACAACGGCCGCAAGACCGATTTCCGCAACGTCGTGCTCATCATGACGAGCAACGTCGGCGCGCGCGATCTCTCCCGCCGTATGCCTGGCTTCCAAAACACCGACAAGTTTGGCGACAGCGACGAGGCCTACCGTCGGATGTTCTCGCCCGAGTTCCGCAACCGTCTGGATGCCAAGATCGACTTCACGCCGCTGCAGCCCGCGAGCATGGAACGCATCGTGGACAAGTTCATCAAGGAGCTCGAGGCGCAGCTGGTCGAGCGGCAGGTTCGGATCGAGGTGACGCCCGCGGCCCGCAGCTGGCTCGCAGAGAAGGGCTACGATTCCGCGTTTGGCGCCCGTCCGCTTGCACGTCTGATTCAGGACGAGGTCAAGCGACGTCTCACCGACGAGCTGCTGTTCGGAAAACTGAGCAACGGCGGTGCCGTGCGCGTCGACGCAGAGAACGGTGCGCTCGCGTTTGGTTACACGAGCTAGTCGAGGGGTCAGCTTAGCTGGCGGAAGCGATCGGCCGCATCAAAGATGCCTTCCATGTTTGGATCGAGCCCGTCGGTGACAGCAGGGCGCAAGCCCATGAATCGCTCAAGCGGACCGAGCGGCGCGAGTCCGTTTCGAGAGGCACCGCGCTCGACGATCCACAGCGCCTGAAGCACCGCCTTGCAGGCCGGTGCGAGTCGCTCGTTGTGGACGGTTGGATCGAAGAGTTGTCCTGCCTCCGACGGCAATCGCAACGCAGGAATCACGAACGAATTGAGCCGATGCAGATGTCGCGGTGAGATCGCGTCGAGAACTGACAACTCCGGAATGGTTGCCCCGTTGTCCTTCTGCAGCGAAAGCGTGTGCAACAGAAACACCTTGCCGACGTTGTGAAACAACGCGATCGCATGGACTTCCATCGGATCGGCGCTTCGGTCAATGCGCACGATCTCCTGCGCGGTGAGCGCCACGAGAAATGCATGATTCAGCTCTTCAATGATGCGTTCTCGCAAGGCGGCGTCCTTGCCGACGGCAAACTGTTGGGTCGCGAGCGCCAGGAGCACCATGCGCGTACGGTTTTCGCCGAGTCGGGTGATCGCATCCACGACGGTCTTGGCCTGTCGGCCACGCCAGTAGTAAGCGCTGTTCGCCATCGAGATGAGGCGCGCGGCGAGCGTCTGGTTTTCCATCGCGACATCCGCGAGCACCGAAAACTCGATGGGCCCCTGCAGCTGCGCAAGAACGTGCGACAGCATCTCCGGAATCATGGGTCCAGGAAGGGTGTTGTCAGCCACACACCGCGCGACGTTTTCAATCGCAGCCTGCGCCATCTCAATCTCTGGCGGCAACGGCAGCGAAGATACCTTTGGGCGCGATACAACGGGATGCGGGGTGCGACTCGCGTCCAGGATCGAATCGATCACCGTCGAAAACTCGTTCTGCAGAAAGACGGGAGCGACGGGTCCGATGGCATCAAGCGGCGTGATCCGTTCCATCGCATCGATGTCCGTTATCAAGGCCACGACCGGGATTGCTCGCGAGCCGAACTGTGTCTTGCACGCCGTGGCCAGCTCTTGCATCTGAGCATCCGAGACATCATCCACCGCCACGACGATGTTGTCGGGAACACCGGTGGTGGTGAGCGCCACCTTCACCATTTCAGGCCGAGTGGCCCAGACGGCATCCAGACCCTTTTGCCGCAACGCCGCAGCCGCCATGTGACATAGCGCTGTGCTGCGGCTGAAGAACAAACAAGAAACGGCCAAGGTGTAACGTCCCTCTTGATAGAGAGGGCGCAGAGGATTTGTGAAGTCGCTAACGAAACAAAAAGCGACAAATCTGATTCTAGGAAATCTATTACTGGGTTTTGTCACCCCTCTTGGGTGACAGGCCAGCTTACATTTCCTGTGGCGGTGTGAACCGTCGGCCGACGGTCATGCAGATGGCTGCAAGCAACAGATTGGTGGCGCCGGCCACGATCAGCGCGGGCGAGATGTCTCCGAAGCTCTCGTAGAGCTGTCCCGTGATGAAAATACCGGCCATGTTGCCAAAGCCAAGGACGCCTGCGGTGAAGAGCGTCTGTCCCGTGGCCCGGAGTTTTTCCGGCACGACGGCCTGAAGCCACGACACCGACACGCTCCAGAACACGCCATAGGTGAGTCCGTGTAGTACCTGCACCGCGATGAGCGCCGCCGGATGCACCACCCAGGACGACAGGAACCATCGGACGGCCGAGCCAAACATCGCGACGGTGAACAGCGTGGAGAGGCTCGCGCGTCGCAGGATTGGGCGTCCGAAGAAGAAGACGAGCAACTCCGCGCAGACGCTCACCGCGAAGGACCATCCGAGCACGCTGCGCGGATAGCCCCGGTCTGCCACCATGGCGCCAAAGAAGCTATGAAACGGCGCGGTGCAAGCCCAGTGGCTGGCGGCGATCACGATCAGAAAGATCAGCCGACGATCAGCGATGAGCCGTCGCGTATCACCAAAATCCGGTCGTGGGCCGCGTTGTCCTCCGCGCACGGTGAAGCCCACGAAAAAGGCGAGCAAGGTGAAGGTCCCGGCGACCAGTGGAACGAGTGGCCCGTTGGCCCTGTCACCGAATCGATGGGTGAGGAGGAGTCCCATGATCGCCGAGGCGAGCATGAAACCCACCGAGCCCCACAGTCGGATACGGCCATAGGTGTCGTTCGCGAGTCGCACGCGCATGCCAGCGAGGCTGTCGGAGAGGCCAGGGATGGGCGTGAAGAAGAACTGGGTCGCGATACTCGACAGCCACAGCGCAGCGAACGAGGTTGACAGAGACAGGGGCAAGTAGGCGAGCGCGGTCCCGAGGGTCGCGATCTGTAACACACGGTCGGGTCGCTGGGTTCGATCGGCGAGCCACCCCCACACAAACGGTGTGCACAGGTGCATGAGCGGTGTGCAAGCCAGCGCGAGCGCGATCTCGTTGCCGGTCAACCCGCGCCCGCGCAGGATCATCGGAAAAAACGGGACCATGACGCCGGCGCCCAGCATGTAGGTGAAAAAGAACAGGCGTAGGGGCAATGCCCCGGGGACTCTCGGTTCAGCTGGTGTGGTCTCCGGTGCTGACGGGGTCATGGCGTCCGCGCAAAGGGGGAGTGCAGTTGCCCGTCCGCAATGTGCTGTGCGACCGCAACGGTTTCTTGCCGCAAGAACTCGGCTATCGCATTGCGCAGCCCCGCGTGTGCGATCCAGTGCGCGCTGTGGGTTGCCACGGGCAAGAGGCCGCGCTTCTTCTTGTGTTCGCCCTGAGCCCCTGCCTCGAAGCGCGTCAGCCGTTGTTCAATCGCCCGATCGATGAGCCGATGGTAACACAGCTCGAAATGCAGCGTCTCGGCGTCCGTGTGGGTACCCCAGTAGCGGCCGTAAAGCACGCTGCCTTTTTGGAAGTTCAAGGTCCCGGCGACGATCTCACCGTTGCGTCGGGCAACCGTGACCACCACCCGATGACTGAAGCGCTCGCGAAGATGCTCGAAGAAGCCCGGCGTGAGATACGGTTCACTGCCGTGCCTGTCGGCGTTGGCCAGGTAGAGCTGCCACAGCGCTTCCCAGTCAGACACGGACAGGTCTTTGCCCTCGGTCGTATGCAGGTCAAACCCGTGACTTGCCGCCCGTTGCCGCTCCTTGCGAATTTGTTTTCGATTCTCTGATCGAAACGTCGCGAGGTATTCGGATGAATCGACGTACGGTTGCGCGGCGCGGTTGTGCCAGTGGTACTGGTATCCTGTGCGCGCGAGGAAACTGGCTTCCACGAGGGCATTGCGCTCTTGCTCCGTGCAGAAGAGCATGTGGACCGAGGACGCGTTCGTTTTCCGCGCGGCGTCCACAAGTCCCTCGATGAGCGCGCGCCGAACGATCCCTTGCTCGTCCGTCTTTCTGGTCAAGATTCGCTTTCCAGTCGCGGGCGTGAAGGGAATGGCCGCGACAAGCTTCGGATAGTAGGGAATGCCGGCGCGCTCGGAGGCGCCCGCCCAGCCCCAGTCGAAGACGAACTCGCCGTAGCTGTGTTGTTTGAGGTACGCCGGTATCGCGCCGAGCAGGCGTCCGGTGTCATCGACGGCCGTCACAAAACGCGGCGTCCATCCGGTTCCACCGCCCACGCTCCGTGAGGTCTCAAGGCCCGTCAGGAAGGCGTGTTCGATGAAGGGATTGTCCGGATCTGCCTCGCTTGCGAGCGCGTCCCAGTCCGAAGCGGTGATGTCCGCGTCCGCAAGGCCGTTTAGCAACTGGATTCGCATCGTGAGCGCGTGCAAGATACCGGGTGAGGCAGCGTGTGACCGGGAAATTGTACGAGATTATCAGTCGAACGTTCGCCATTCTCGGACCGGTTGGCTCGGTGCTCGTTTTCGTCGCGATCACGCTCATTGGTCTTGTGGGCGCAGCGGCCGCAATCGTCTGGCTGCCGAAGGACCATTTTCGCCTGGACCAGCCGGTACGCCACCGAAACCCGTGGGTGCGCATTCCACTCAAGACCGTGAAGAACCTGATCGGCTGGATGCTCCTTCCGCTCGGTATTTTCATGTCGTTGCCGCTCGTGCCCGGACCCGGAGCGATCTGCATTCTCATTGGGGTTTCCCTCGTGGATTTTCCGGGAAAACGGCGCTGGCAACGCCGGCTGCTGCTGATGCCGGCGATTCGCAAGAACATCGACGGCCTGCGTCTGCGTTTCCAGCGGCCGCCGTTTGAGCTCGACTAGCGCGAGCTGGTTTCAGCCATCAGGTATCGCAACAGGGGCGCCGCATGCAGCGCCTGGGCGATCTGCCCCGAATCGAGCAGCGCCAGAAGCTCGTGTCGCGGAATGAGGTGCAGCCTGAGATCTTCGGTCGCCTCTGGGCTTGGCTCGGCGATGCGCTCGACATCGCGTGCGACGAAAGAATGGGAGAAGTTGGTCTGCATCGCGGGGTTGGGCGCGAAATGACAAAGCGGTTGCCAGCGTCCGCCGCCGAAGCCGGTTTCCTCGAGGAGCTCGCGTCGCGCGGCCTTCTCGAGGTCGTTTCGCTCCGATTCCTCAACGAATCCAGCGGGCAACTCGAAATGAACCGCGCCGAGCCCCGGACGATATTGCCGCAGCAGCACCACCTCCTGTTGCCTCGTGATGGCGACGACGTTGACCCAGGGGGGAAACTCGGTGATCCAGTAGCGTGGGATTTCGGCGCCACCCGGCAACTTCAGGTGATCTCGTCGCAGCGTGAAGTAGGGCGCCTCCTGTATGACGTACTCGCGTTCGACGAGCTGCCAGGGCGCAGGATCGTCCTTATAGCGGGCCATCGCTGCCCGAGTCCTCCGTGGGCGCGCCTGGCGAAGCATCGCTCGGGGCCTCTGCGGGCGCGTCCGGAGCGGCATCGCTCGTGAGCGGTTCTGCGTCGATGGACGGCAGGGGTGATATGACCATCGCGTCTCGCGGGCTCATGCGCGCATCCACGTTGCCGCCATCGGGCATCAGCGACATCGGCAGCGGCACGACGACCGAAGGTGGATCGCAATCGGTCGCCGGAACGCAGGCGGCGGTTTTACCAAGATTGTTTCCCGAGATGGGGGCCTGGCAGCAAACGTCGGTCGAGGTCTTGCAGTCGCGAATGTCGGTGCAGGCGACGCGGCACAGCCAGACGGGCGTTGTATTCACCTTGTAGGTGTTGATGCAGACGTAATCTGCCTCCGCGAGGTCACATTTGCGGTATGGATCCGCGCTTGACGACGTGCTGCAGGCGACCCCTTCTCCCGAGAGCAGGGTCGGGTTTGAGCAGCTTGCCAATACGAGTAAGACCCCGAACGATATTGCGATCCGCGTCATTTGCACGAGTATATGTCGGATTGTAGAACCCAGCTGACAAGCCAATGAGCGAAAAACGCGACTATTACGAAATCCTTTCCGTCGCTCGCGACGCAGACGGGGCCACCATCAAGAAGGCCTATCGGCGTCTGGCTGTGGAGTTTCATCCCGACCGCAATCCTGGCAATGCGAAGGCGGAGGCGCAGTTCAAGGAGGCGGCCGAGGCCTATCAGGTGCTGTCCGATCCCGAGCGCCGGGCCTCTTATGACCGATTCGGCCACGACGCGGGTCGCGCGGGTGGTGGTTTCTCGGACGCGTCCGATATTTTCTCGGCCTTTGGCGATATTTTTGGCGATCTCTTCGGGGGCAGAGGCGGTGGCGGTCGGCAGGCGCGAGGGGCCGATCTTGAGACGGTCGTCGAGCTGACCCTGCTTGAAGCATCCGAGGGCGTCTCGCGTGATCTGGAGATCACGCGGCAGGTGTCCTGCGAACCGTGTCACGGCAGCGGCGCTGCCCCCGGAACCCAGCCCAAGAAATGTGGCACCTGTCGCGGCTCCGGCCAGGTCGTCCATTCGCAGGGATTCCTGATGATCTCGACGGCCTGTCCGCGCTGCCGGGGCGCCGGTGAGGTCATAGAGGATCCGTGCAAGGAATGCCGTGGTACGGGACACGTGGGCAGCAAGGACAAGCTGCAGGTTCAGATCCCGGCCGGTGTCGACGATGGCTCGACTCTGCGGCTGACCGGTCGCGGAGAGGCGGGCCCACGCGGTGCGCGTCCGGGCAATCTCTACGTGCACGTCCGTGTGAAGCCCGACGAACGCTTTGAACGCGAGGGCGCGAACCTGCACTCGGTGCTCAACATCTCGTTTGCGCAGGCGGCCCTTGGCGCCAAGCTCTCGGTCGACACCTTGACGGGCAAGGAAGAGATCGACGTGAAGGCGGGGACGCAGCCGGGCGAGGAAATCGTACTGCGCGGTCGCGGGCTGCCTGAGATCAACGGACCCCGCACCGGTGACATCATCATTCACTGCAAGGTGATCGTCCCGACCAAGCTCTCCAAGGAGGAGGAGCAGCACCTGCGCGCGTTTGCTGCCGCCGGATCAGGGGGCCCCGTCAAACAGGCCAAGGGCGGCCTGTTCGGTCGCAAGAAGTAGCGCTCAGTTCGAGACTTCCAGCAATCCTTGCCAGTCGCTGCGTGTCTCGGGCAGCAGCTCGTCCTCTTCCTTCGCCGATTCACGATTGGCCTCGTTGGGCGCCATCAATCGGTAGAGCACGTCGTGTAGCTTGTGGGACGTGCCGCGATCGAGCGGGGCGTCGCGCACGATGCGCAGACGACGTCGCAGGCGATCCTCTGCATTGTTCGCGCCAAGCCCCATGGCATCGGGGTTCTCGCCTTTTCGCGGTGCCACATTCCACAGTCCGCGACAGTGATCGCAGGGGGCCTTGTCATTGACGAGGCCACACAGCCTGTCGAAGAGCATGCCCGTGTTGTCACGCGCGCGCTCTGCGTAGCGAATCACGTCCTCGAGGCGCATGCGCAGCGCCTCGGCCACGCGCTCCTTTGTCCAGCCAAGCGCATCCACGAGCAACAGAACCACCTGTTCCTCGAAGGGCATCGAGCGGCCCACAGCAGAAAAACAGTACGCCACATGGCTGCGCGGATTGAACTCGGTATCGGGATCCCACAGCGCATCCGCCACATCGCCGAGCATGCCGTGGCTCTCGCAGAGATCCTCAACCTTGATCTGGGCGGAAGGTCGCCACCTTCGCTGCATCGCCAGGAACTCGAGCGTCTTGCGTATCGCGAGGGTTTGCAGCGTGTTCTTGAATGGCTCGTTGTCAGGCAGCGTCGCAATCGATGTGAAGGCCTCGACCATCGATTCCTGGACGAGATCGCTCACGTCGTCAGGTTGACCGACCAGCAACCGTACCACCTTACGGGCGTCTGGCTCGGCGGCGCGCAGGAGGTCAGAGAGGGCTTTTTGATCCCCCGCTCGGGCGGCCACAAGTCGTTTGCTTTCGATGTCGGACACGGCAGGCGGAAGGGTAGGGTACGGATGACGTTGCGCAATCGAAAAATATGGGCCTATATTGTTGCGAAAGCAGCAGCACGGGAGCTCGATGGATTACGACGCGCTCAGACAGTTCGCCCATCTGTGCAGGACCCTTCATTTTGGCCGAACGAGCCGTGAACTCCACCTCAGCCCCTCGGCGCTGTCTCGGGCCATCTCCCGCCTCGAGGAGGAGCTCGGCTGGCCGCTCTTCGAGCGCGACAGGCGCACGGTCCGCCTCACGCCCGAGGGTCAGCAGTTTCAAATTCATGCCATCGAGACCCTGCAGCGCTGGGAGGCGTTTTCAACGCGGCTGTCGAAGAAGTCAGAGGCCCTCTCGGGCGAGATCGGCGTCTTCGCATCGGTCACCGCGTGTCAGAGTTTTCTGCCACGCATCCTCTCGACCTTTCGTGCGCTCCATCCCGAAGTACGAATCAAGCTCGAGACCGGCTATGCGGCCGACGCGCTCGGCATGCTCGCGACAGGCGCGGTGGACGTGGCGATCGCAGCCTTGCCAGAAAAGATGGCGCCGTCGCTCGTCTCACGCATCGTTCTCGTGACGCCACTCGAGTTTGTGGCGCCGGTTCAGGATTGTGAGGCCACGCGCCTGCTTGAACGCAACCCGGTGCCCTGGGACACGGTTCCAATGGTCTTGCCCACGGGTGGGATCGCACGCGCGAGTGTGGATCGCTGGTTCCGACGCCGGCGCATCTCGCCCAATGTCTACGGCGAGGTATCAGGCAACGAGGCCAGCCTTTCGCTCGTGAGCCTCGGGTGTGGTGTTGGCATCGTGCCTCGCATCGTGGTGGATCGCAGCCCCCTGCGAAACGACATCCGGGTGCTCACGGTCGAGCCGCACCTGCCGCCATTTCGGGTCGGGGTTTGTACGCAGAAACGAAAGCTGACCCATCCGATCGTTCGCGCGTTCTGGGATTCGATTTCCTAGGGTACACTCAGTACCCTCCATGAACCGCCTCGTCGTCGTCGCAACTCTGCTTACCGCTCCGCTAGCCAGCGCCGGTGAAACCCGTCATTTTCGGCAATCGAGTCACGAGGAATTCTCGCAGGGTGAGGCGGCAGGCACGATGGTGTTGCCGACCGGCGAGGTGGTCTCAGGCATGACCCGGGAGCGATTCGCGCTCGATTCCGCCTTCGTCTGGTGCTCTGCCATGTCGAACGACGGGAAGACGGCCTATCTTGGCACGGGTGACACCGGCAAGGTCTTCGCGGCCTCACCCGCAGACCCAAAGGCCACGCCCCGCTTGCTCGCCACGCTGCCCGAGCCCTGGGTCACGGCCATCACGACGACCGGCGATGGCGCGCTGTTGGCGGCCACCACACCGGGCGCGCGCATTTACCGGATCGATCCAAAGTCCGGAAAGTTTGCCGTCGTCGCAACCCTGGGCACCAACCACATCTGGGCGCTTGTTCACGATGCCAAGAAACGTACCACGTTTGCCTCGACCGGCGGTCCTGGCAAGATCATCGCGCTTGAGGCTGGTGCAGGAGACTCACTCAAGACCCGCGTTCTGTGGGACGCGAAGGACTCGCACATTGTTTCACTCGTTGCAGGGGGAAACAACCGACTGCTTGCCGGGACGTCGGAGACCGCCGTGCTTTACGCCGTGAATTACGATGGCAAGGCCACGGCGTTGCATGACTTCGAGGCCAGTGAGGTTCGCTCGATTGTCTCTTCGGGTGATGCGCTCTACGTCGCCGTCAACGCCTTCACGTCGAGTGGCGGCGCCTCATCGGATGATGCGGGACGCGCCAGCGGAACGAAGATTCAGGTGGTGGCCGGAGGCAAGGTCCCCTCGGCAGCCGGCGCCTTGCCGAGGCCGGGTGCGCCGAAGGGTACGGGTGCCGTGTATCGGTTGGAATCGGATGGCAACATTGAACAGATCCACAGCCTGTCCGACGGGTATTTCACGGCCGTGCTCGCCGCAGGAAAGTCCGGTGTGTACGCGGCCACTGGCAGCGACGGCAAGGTGTTTCGCATCTCCTCCGAGCGAGAGGTCGGCCTCGCGGTGGATCTCGACGAGCGACAGGCGTTGACCTTGCTGCCAAACAGCGACGGCTTGTTGGTGGGAACCGGCGACGCGGCGAGCCTCATCTCGGTTCGCCCGAGTCCCCCTGCCGATGCCCGTTATTTGTCGAAGGTCTTCGACGCCGCACGACCCGCGCAATGGGGTCAGGCCGCGTACGGTGCACCTGCGGCGCTGGAAATCGAAACACGCTCTGGCAATACCGCGAAGCCCGATGAGAACTGGGATGCGTGGAAAGGTCTTGGCGCAATACAGTTCAACGAGGAACAGGAGCGCGTGGTTGGCATGGTGTCGAGCGCGGCGGGTCGTTATCTGCAATATCGGGTAAAGGTCGCGGGTGA
>Ga0169931_10010006_pt1 | contig 13560 bp, 3 predicted proteins | sample Kivu_15m_20L_FD_129675 | JGI IMG/M metagenome (GOLD analysis project Ga0169931, IMG submission 129675) | Freshwater microbial communities from Lake Kivu, Western Province, Rwanda to study Microbial Dark Matter (Phase II) - Kivu_15m_20L... | ecosystem: Environmental > Aquatic > Freshwater > Lake ...
CAAGCGCAGCCTGCTCGGCTGGCCCGAGTACTCGGCCTCCAAGCTCGCCAACGTGCTGTTCAGCGCCGAACTCGGCCGGCGCCTGCAGGGCAGCGGCGTCACCACCTACGCGCTGCACCCGGGCGTGGTCGCCAGCGACATCTGGCGCCGCGTGCCGCAGCCGCTGCGCTGGCTGATGACGCGGCGCATGATCGGCCCCGAGGAAGGGGCCCACACCACACTGCACTGCGCACTCGCCCCCGAGCGCGGGCCCGAGACCGGCCTGTACTACGCCCGCAGCGCCCCGCGCGCGCCGAGCGCGCTGGCGCAGGACAAGGCGCTGGCGGCCGAGCTGTGGCGGCGCAGCGAGGCCTGGGTGGGCTGATCAGGCGCCGTCAGACCCTGTCACAGGGCTCTGACTGCGTGCGCGCGCCGGCATCACGCAGACCGTGGGCGTGAATGGCGGCGAGAGGAGCGCCTCCCACTCGGCCTCACGGATAAGTCACTCGTACAGGCCGACGGCGGGTGTGCTCATGCCGCGGACTGTAGGACAGCTTCTGACCGACCCAGTCGACCCCCACGACACTTTCTGTCGCCGCGCCGCGCCACACTTGCGCCCCTGCCCGCCACAATCCCCGCGATGCACCCTCGCCTGCCCACCGGCCTTCTGATCCTGCACGGCGACCGCCTGGAGTTGCTGGCCCAGGCCGTGTGCGAGTGGCTGGGGCGGCATCCGCTGGCGCCGCTCGAGTCCGAGACCTTGCTGGTGCAGAGCAACGGGATGGGCGAGTGGCTGAAGATGGCGCTGGCCACCCGGCACGGCATCTGCGCGGCGACGTCGGTGGAGTTGCCGGCGCGCTTCCTGTGGCGGGCCTATCGCGCGGTGCTGGGGCCTGCGGCGGTGCCCGCGGCCTCGCCGCTGGACAAGACCGCGCTGGCCTGGCGTCTGATGGCGCTGCTGCCGGCGCTGTCGCGCCAGCCGGGGTTCGAGCCGCTGCGCACCTTCCTCGGCGAGGGCGCCTGCGCGGACGCCACCGACCCGGCGCGTCGCCTGCAGCTCGCGCAGCGCCTGGCCGACCTGTTCGACCAGTACCAGGTGCACCGCAGCGATTGGCTGGACGACTGGGCGCAGGGGCGGGAGGTGCTGCGTCGCAGCGGCGCCCCCGCCTCCGCCCAAGGCGGTGCGCGTGCAGGGTTCGGCGAGGGTGCAGGGTCGGACCCCGAACCCGTGCCCGCCGCGCAACGATGGCAGCCCGCGCTTTGGCGTGCCTTGCGCGACACCCTGGCGGAAGACGCGCTGGCCAGCGCGCGCCCGGCGCTGCACCAGCGCTTCGTCCAGGCCTTGCGCGCCTCGGGCTGCGCCGAGGCCGGGGGCGACACGCCCCGCCCCTTTCCCGGGCTGCCGCGGCGCGTGGTGCTGTTCGGCACCACCCACGTGCCGCTGCAGACGCTGGAGGCGATCGCGGCGCTGGCCGGGCACTGCCAGGTGCTGATGGCCGTGCCCAACCCCTGCCGCCATCACTGGGCCGACACGCTGGACGGGCGCGAGCTGCTGCGCCTGCAGCATCGGCGGCACGGCCTGCGCAAGGGCGTGGACCTGTCGGGCGTCCCGCTCGAGCAGATGCACGCCCACGGCCACCCGCTGCTGTCGGCCTGGGGCCGGCAGAGCCGGGATTTCGTGCGCCAGCTCGACGCCTTCGACGACGCCGAGGCCGCGCGCCAGCGCTTTGCGCTGCCCCGGATCGACCTGTTCGACGAGACGCCGGCGCAAACCCTGCTGGAGGAGGTGCAGGCCGCCGTGCGCGACCTGATGCCGCTGGACGAGCACCCCAGGCGCGGGGCCGACCCTGCGGACCAGTCCATCGTCTTCCACATCGCGCACAGCGCGCAGCGCGAGGTCGAGATCCTGCACGACCAGTTGCTGCACCTGCTGGCCCACCCGCCGCAGGGCCGGCCGCTGGCGCCACGCGACATCGTCGTGATGGTGCCCGACATCGACCTGTACGCGCCGGCCGTGCGCAGCGTCTTCGGGCAGCACCCGCCGGGCGACACGCGCCACATCCCCTGGGGCCTGGCCGACCAGAAGGACCGCGGCCGTCATCCGATGCTGCTGGCACTGGACTGGCTGATGCGCGCGCCGCAGCAGCGCTTCGGTGCCAGCGAGGTGCTCGACCTGTTGGACGTGCCCGCGGTGGCGGCCCGGCTGGGGCTGGGCTCGCAGGACCTGCCATTGGTGGCGCGCTGGATCGAGGGCGCCGGTGTGCGCTGGGGGCTGGACGCCGCGCACCGCGACAGCCTGGGCCTGGGCGAGGCCGGCGATCACAACACCTGGGCCTTCGGCCTGCGCCGCATGCTGCTGGGCTTTGCAACGGGCCAGTGGGCATCGCACGCCGCGGCGTCTGCGATCGGCACCGACGGCTCGGACCGTATGCCCCCCGAGCCCTACGCCGACATCGAGCCCTACGACGAGGTCGCCGGCCTGGAAGCCGGGCTGGCCGGCACGCTCGCCGCCCTGCTGCAGACCCTGTCGACCTGGTGGACCGATGCACGGTCGCCACGCACCCCGTCCCAATGGGCCGAACGGCTGCGCCGCCTGACGGTGGCGTTGTTCCAGCCCACCGACACCGGTGACCGCGCCCTCATTGCTGCCCTGGATACGTCACTGGCGCAGTGGCTGCAGGCCTGCGAGACCGGCGGCTTCGACGAGGCGGTGGACCTGGCGGTGGCACGCGAGGCCTGGCTAGGCAGCGTGGACGAGCCCGGGCTGAAACAACGCTTCCGCGCCGGTGGCGTGACCTTCTGCACCTTGCTGCCGCTGCGCGCCATCCCCTTCGAGGTGGTGTGCCTGCTGGGGATGAACGACGGCGACTATCCGCGCCGGGCGAGCCGGGGCGACTTCGACCTGATGGCGCTGCCGGGCCTTGCCCGGCCGGGCGACCGCTCGCGCCGCGACGACGACCGCCAACTGATGCTGGACGCGCTGCTGTCGGCGCGCCGGGTGCTCTACCTCAGCTGGACCGGCCACAGCCAGCGCGACAACAGCGAGCAGCCACCCTCGGTGCTGGTGGCGCAGTTGCGCGACTACCTGCGCGCCGGTTGGGATGACGCCAGCGTCGACAGCCGCACCACCGTGCACCCGCTGCAAGCCTTCAGCCGGCGCTACTTCGAGCCCGGCGGCCCGCCGACCTACGCCGCCGAATGGCGCGCGGCGCATGCCGGGTCGGCCGAGCACGGGCAGCATGCAGTCGCGGCAGCGGCCGCGAGAGGGCCGGCAGCGGCCGCAACCGGGCCGGCGGCGGCAGTGCAGGCAGGCCCTGCCGTGTCCGTGCCCGTCCCGCTGATCGCCCCCAGCGCCGGCCCCGCCGCGACCGTGCAGGCCCTGGCCGACTTCCTGCGCAACCCGGTGAAGGCCTACTTCCGCCACCGCCTGCGCGTCAGCTTCGACGACCTGGATGCGCCGGTGGCCGACGACGAACCCTTCGGCCGGCAAGGGCTGGAGCGCTGGGCCTTGATCGACGCGGTGCTCGCCGGCTGCCGCAGGCATTGGGGCACCCAGGGGGGGACCGCACGGTCCAGGGCGAGCGCAGGTGCGGTGGTGATGTCGACCTCCGATCTGCGCCCGGGTCAGTCCATGGGGCAAGCCCCAGACGCAAGCTCGAGTTCAACTTCAACCTCAACTTCAACTTCGACGTCAACTTCGGCACCAACTTCAGCTTCAACTCCAAGCTCAAGCCCCGAAAAGACCTCAAGTGAAACTTCAGGTCTTGATTCGAGTGAGGCTTCTGAAGCATCGGATAACACCCTGTCGGAGAAGTCGTTTTCCGAGATCGACACCGTCCTGGCTGATCAGCTCGACCACCTGTGGCGAGCCGGCCGACTGCCCCTGGGCGGGCCCGGGCGATTGACACGCGAGGCCCTGCACCGCGCCATCTCACCGATGCTGACGCAATGGCTGGCGCTGCGCGCGTCACACCCCCGGCCCCTGGATCGGCAGATGCTGCACCTGCGCCACCCCGAAATGCCCACTCTGATGCTGGACGACCTGCTGGACGACCTGCGCACGCAGGCCGATGGGGCGGCGCCGGTGTGGATCGAACTCACGGCCAGCCGCGTCGCGCAGCCCGCCGGCGCGTCGCGGGTCGAGCCGCGGCCCGACAAGCTGGTCGGCGCCTGGGTGCGCTGTCTGGCCGCCGCGGCCTGCGGCCATCCGGCCGACGGCATCCTGATCGGCGAAGGGGCCCGGGTGGATGTGCGCTGCCCGCCCCGTGACGAAGCGACCGCCACGCTCCTGGGCCTGATGCAGGACTGGCAGGAGGGCCTGGCTGGCGACCGCCCGATACCCGCGGCTTTGCGCACCGGGCTGGCCTGGCTGGCCGGCGGCGAGGACAAGGCACGCACCGCCTACGAAGGCGCCGAGGGCGGCCAGTCGGCCGGCGAGGTCGAAGACCCCTGCCTGGCGCGTCTGTTCCCCGACTTCGACCGCCTGAGCAGTGCCGAGGGCTTCGCCGACGCGAACCTGCGCCTGTACGGCCCCTACCGTCAGTGGCTGAGCACCTGCACCTCGGTGCAGTCCTGGGGCATCGACGACGATTCAGCGGACACCGATGAAGATTGAACCCCTGGACCCGCTGACCCTGCCGCTGCGCGGCAGCCGGCTGATCGAGGCCAGCGCCGGCACCGGCAAGACCTGGACCATCGCCGCGCTCTATGTGCGGCTGGTGATCGGCCACGGCTGCGCCGCGCGCCTGCCGGGTGAGATCCTGGTGATGACCTTCACCAAGGCCGCCACGCGCGAGCTCGCCAGCCGCATCCGCGCCCGCCTGACCGAGGCCGCCGCGGCGCTGCGCGGGCAGGCGTCGCCGCAAACGAAGCGAGACCCCTTCCTGACCGCGTTGGCGGCCGAGTTCCCGCCCGGCCCGGTGCGCGATCAGGCCGCGTGGCGGCTGGACGTGGCCGCACGCGCCATGGACGAGGCGGCCGTCTTCACGATCGACGCCTGGTGCCAGCGCGTGCTGCGCGAACACGCCTTCGACAGCGGCAGCCTGTTCGACGAAGAGCTGCAAGCCAACGAGGCGGCCCTGCACGAGCAGGCCGTGCGCGACTACTGGCGCCAGCAGGTCTACCCGCTGCCCGAGCCGCGGCTGGCGCAGGTGCTGGCGCGCTGGAAGGATGTCGACGCGCTGCACAGGGCGCTGCAGGACCTGCGCGACAAGCCGGTGGCCCCGTCGCACGGCGAGGGCGCCTTGGGCGATCGGCTCGACAGCCTCGGCACCGAGCGCGCCGAGACGCTGGCCGCCCTCAAGCAGGAGTGGGCCGAGGGTGTGGACGCGATGCGCCAGTGGTTCGAGCACGTGTGGGCGGCCCCTGCCGCCACGCGCAAGGGTCTGCCGACCATGGCGAACACCACACGCTGGCTCGACGCGCTTGCGAAGTGGGCCCAGGACCCCGACTTCGACACGCCTGACCTCAAGACCGGCGCCGACAAGCTGCGCGCCAGTGCGCTGCGCCAGACGCTGGCCGCGCTCGGCCGGCCCGCCACCGACGTGCCCGAGGTCTTCGACCGCTTCGAGGCCCTGATGCAGGCCCTGCCGCGGCTGCCCGAGCCGGCCACGGCGATGCGGCTGCACGCCGCCGCCTCGGTGCAGGCCCGGGCGCAGGCGCTGAAGGCCCGCGCCGGCACCTTCGGCTTTGCCGACGCGCTGCGCCGGCTGGATCAGGCGCTGGACCCGGCCGTCCACGGCGAACGCGCGCAGCGCCTGCGCGCGCGCATCGTCGAGCGTTTCCCGGTAGCGATGGTCGACGAATTCCAGGACACCTCGCCGGTGCAGTTGCGCATCTTCGACCGCCTCTACCGCATCGCCGAAGACGACCCGCAACGCACGCTGCTGCTGATCGGCGACCCGAAGCAGGCCATCTACGGCTTTCGTGGGGCCGACATCCACAGCTACCTGCGGGCGCGCGCGGCCACCGCCGGGCGCCACCACGCCCTGGCCACTAACCACCGCTCGACGCAGGCGCTGGTGCAGGCGGTCAACGGGCTGTTCCTCGGCGCCGAGCGCCATGCGAGCGAGGGCGCCTTCCTCTTCGGCCGTGGCGATGGGGCGTCGCCCCTGCCCTTCGTCGAGGTCGGCGCGCGCGGCCGGGCGCAGCGCCTGGTCGACGCCGAGGGCACCCTGCTGGCGGTGACGCTGGTGGCCGACGCCGCACCGCGGCGCGGCGCCGACAGCCGCCGCCTGCACGCCGCGCACTGCGCGCAGCGCATCGTCGAGTGGCTGAACGACCCGGCCGTGGGCTTCGAGGAGGATGGCGAGCCCTTCCGACGTCTGCGCCCGGCCGACATCGCGGTGCTGGTGCAGTCGCGGCGCGAGGCCGACACCGTGCGCGCGCAACTGCGGCGCCGCGGCGTGGCGTCGGTCTACCTGTCGGACAAGGACAGCGTGTTCGCCAGTGCCGAGGCCCGGGACCTGCTGCGGCTGATGCAGGCCGCCGCCGCGCCACGCGACGTGCGCCTGGCGCGCGCGGCGCTGGCCACGGCCCTGCTGGGCCTGTCGCTGGCCGAACTGCGCGCGCTGGCCGAGGACGACACGCAGCTGGACCGCCGATGCGAGTCGCTGCGCGCGCTGGGCCAGACCTGGCAGGCGCGCGGCATCCTCGCCATGGTGCGGCAGATGCTGCACCACTTCGGCCTGCCGGCGCGCTGGCTGGCAAGCAGCGGTGCGGCAGGGGGCGCAGTCGGCCCGGACATGCCTGACAACGACACCGCCCCTCCCGGCGAGCGGCGCCTGACCAATGTGCTGCATCTGGCCGAACTGCTGCAGGCCGCCGCTCCCCAGGCCCGTACTGCCCCGGCCCTGATCCGCTGGCTGCAGCAGCGCATCGACGACAGCGCGCAAGGGCCTGACGGCGAGGAACAGGTGCTGCGCCTCGAAAGCGACGCCGACCTGGTGCAGGTGGTCACCATCCACAAGTCCAAGGGCCTGGAATACCCGCTCGTCTTCCTGCCCTTCGCGGCGCACACCCGCTCGCTCGGCCGGCCCGGGCAGGCCCGGCGCGACATGGTGCTGATGCTGCCGCCCGACGGGTCCGATGCGGCCATCGTCAACGGTGTCGATGCGCGGGCGTCGGCACCCGCAGTCCTGCCCTCCGGCACCGGCCGTGGCGCGAGCACTGGCGCAGACGGCGGCGCGATCGCAAGCGCAGACAGCGGCGCGATCGCAGGCGCCGACACGGGCGACCGCGAGCCGGTCCTGGGCCCCGACGACGCGCAGTGGGCGCTGGCGGAGCAAGAGCTGCGCCGCGAACAGATGCGCCTGTTGTACGTGGCGCTGACCCGGGCGCGGCATCTGCTGTGGGTGGGTCTGGCCGACGTGCGCAAGGGCAAGGCCAAGGCAGGACAGTGGGCGCAGAGCGCCATCGGCCACCTGCTGGCCTACCTCGGAGGCGGCGAGGCCTCAGACGGGGTGTCCGGCATCGCCGCCTCCGGCGCAGGCGCAGGCGCAGGCGCAGGTGCAGGCGCAAGTGCAAGTGCAGGTGCAGGTGCAGGTGCAGGTGCAGGTGCAGGTACCGCGGGGCAGGGCCAGGCGTCCGCGGCGGTGCGCGCTGCCTGGGCGCACAGCAGCCCCGAGGTATGCGTCGTGGAGATCGGCTCGGCCGACAACGAGGCCCTGCCCTGGCCGTCCGCGACCCGGCTGCTTCCCCGCGATGGGGCCCCCACGCTGAGCCCAGCCCCCGTGTACGAGGCCACCTTCGATCGTCACTGGTCGCTCAGCAGCTACTCGGCGCTGGTGCGCGATGCGGGACGTCCGGGCGCCGGCAGGCCAGACCGGGCTCTCGATCTGCCCCCCGACACGTCCGGCGGCCGCCCACTGCGCGAGGATGAACCGGACGTCCTGCCAGCGCCCGGCACCAGCGTCGCGTCACCGCCCGAGCGGGCTGCCCAGCACCTTGACCACGCGCCCTGGCACCGCTTCCCGCGCGGCACGCACGCGGGCGACTTTCTGCACGACCAGCTCGAATGGCTGGCCGGCGAGGGGTTTGCGCTCGACACCTCGGCCGAGTTGCAGCAGCGTCTGGCGCACCGCTGCGCCCAGCAGGGCTGGGGCGAGCAGGCCGACGATGTCGTGCACTGGCTGCGCGCGGTGTGCAGCCGGCCGCTGCCGGCCGTCGGCGCCCCCTTGTCGGCGCTGGGCACGCTCGTCCCCGAGATGGAGTTCTGGTTCCCCAGCGACGGGCTGTCCTGCGGAACGCTCGACGCGCTGTGCCGCGATCACCTCTTTCCTGGCCGTCCGCGCCCGGCCCTGGTGCCGCGCACCCTGCAGGGCATGCTGATGGGATTTGTCGACCTGGTCTTCGAGCACGGTGGCCGCCACTGGGTGCTCGACCACAAATCCAACGCACTCGGCCGGCAGGACCACGACTACACCGCCACAGCGATGGAGGCGGCCATGCTCGAGCACCGCTACGACGTGCAGGCCGCGCTCTACCTTCTGGCGCTGCACCGCCTGCTGCGTGCGCGCCTGGGCCCGGCCTACCGGCCCGCGCACCACCTGGGCGGGGCCGTCTACCTCTTCCTGCGCGGCGTGCAGGGCCCGATGAACGGCTGCTGCACGCTCCCGGCATCGCTGGCGCTGGTCGATGCGCTGGACGCGCTGGTGCCGCAGGCGTGACGCGTGCACCCATGACCACCCGCGAAGCCCCCATCACGCTGGCGCACCGGCGAAAGCGCCGAAAGGTCCGCGCATGACCGTCCAGGAAGTCCTCGTCACGCTCGAGCGCTGGCGCGCGGCCGGTTGGCTGCGCGACCTCGACGTCGCGCTGGCGCGCTTCGTCGCCGAAACCGACGCGCGTGCGCCGGCCAGCCTGGTGCTTGCCAGCGCGTGGGTGGCCCACATGGAAGGCCGCGGGCACACCGGTCTGCTGCTGCCCGCCCTCGCGACCGGGACTGCGGCCCAGCCGGAGGCCGAAACCGAAACTGGAATCGAAACCGCTGCCCCTGCCCCTGCCCCTGCCCCTGCCCCTGACGTCCACGCTCAGGCCGACCTGCCCGCGTTCGATGGGGTGCCCAGCGCAGCCTCTGCCGTCCGCAAGAACGCACACGCGAACGTCGGACCCGGCGCCGCGCTGGGCTGGCCTGAGGCCGGCCTGCCCGACCTGGAGGCCGCGCTCGGGATTCTGCCGGCCGACGACCGCGCGCGGCGTGAGGCCTGGGGCGCGTGCGAGGCGGTCGAGATCGACCCCGCCGACGAGGCCGGCGTCAGCCCGCTGGTGCTGGCGGGCTCGGTGCTGGTCCTGCGGCGCCACTGGCGTGAGGAGACCCTGATCGCGCGGCACCTGCAGGCGCGCCTGCGCGGCGGCAGCGGCGGCAGCGGCGGCAGCGGGGTCAGCGGGGTCAGCGCGTCGCACGCGCCGGTCGACCCCCACGCCGCGCGCGCGCTGCTGGACCAGCTCTTTCCCGCCCCGGCAGGCACGGCCGGCGCGGATGGCAATCCACCCGAGCCTGCCCCCACGGCAGGCCCCGACTGGCAGAAGATCGCCTGCGCGCTGGCGCTGCGCGGCCGTTTGACGCTGGTCACCGGCGGCCCCGGCACCGGCAAGACCTACACCGCCGCGCGCCTGCTGGTGGCGATGCAGGCGCTGCGCGGGCAGGCGGCACCGCTGCGCGTGGGCCTGGCCGCACCCACTGGCAAGGCCGCGGCGCGGCTGCGGCAGTCGATCGCGCAGGCGCTCGAGCCCCTGCACGAGCTGCCGGGCGACCCCCTGGGCCTGGCAGCCTGGGCCCCGCAGCTCGGTCCCGGGCGCACCTTGCACGCCTTGCTCGGCCCGCGTCCCGACAGCCGGCGCTTCCGCCACGACGCCTCCCACCCTCTGCCGCTGGACGTGCTGCTGGTGGACGAGGCGTCGATGGTGCACCTGGGGCTGATGGCGCAACTGCTCGAGGCGCTGCCGACGCAGGCCCGCCTGGTGCTGCTGGGCGACAAGGACCAGCTGTCGTCGGTGGAGGCCGGCGCGGTGATGGGCGAGCTGTGCCGCCACGCCGTGGTCGAGGAGGCCGCCCTGGCCGCCGAGCCGGGCACGCCTTCCCCATCGAGCACGCCTTCCCCATCGGGCACGCTTTCCCCATCGGGCACGCCGCCCAGAGGCGGCTACGACGCGCAATCCGTCGACTGGGTGCGCCAGGTCTGCGGCCAGGACATCCCGCCGGCGCTGCGCGGGCCGGGTAGCGCGCTGGCCCAGCAGACGGTGATGCTGCGCCGCAGCCGCCGGTTCGACGGGCCGATCGGTCAATTGGCCGCCTGCGTCAACCGCGGCGACACGGCCGGCGCCCGTGCGCTGCTGGGGCGCGACATCGACGGGGCCGTCGCGGCCGTCGCGGCCATCCAAGCGGCCGATCCGCGTCGCACGGTGTCACTGGCCGTTCGAGGCCGGCACGACACTGCCCCGGGATACCTCGCCCATGTGGAGCGCCTGGCCCGCAGGCCAGTGGAACCGTCGAACCCGGATGACCCGGGCATCCCGGGACGGACCGATCAGACCGGGTCGGCTGCGACACCCGCGCCAACCGCGCCAACCGCACCATCTGCGCCATCTGCGCCATCTGGGCCATCTGCGCCGTCTGCGCCGTCAGCGCCATCTGCGCCGTCTGCGCTGCGGAGCCCCTGGGAGCGCTGGGTGCGCGAGGTGCTGGAGGGCTTCGACGCCTTCCGCGTCCTGTGCGTGCGCCGTGACGGCGACTGGGGCGTGGACGGCCTGAACCGCGCGATCGAGCGGGCGCTGGCGCGCCATGGCTTGCCCGTGCAGGCCGGAGAGTGGTACGAGGGCCGCCCGGTCATGGTCACGCGCAACGACGCCGCACTGGGCGTGTTCAACGGCGACATCGGCATCGTGCTGCGCGGCCCCGCGGGCGACCCCACGCTGCGCGCCCACTTCCTGGACGGCGACGCGCTGCGCTCGATCCCGGTGGGCCGGTTGCCGCAGGTCGAGACCGCGTTCGCGATGACGGTGCATAAGAGCCAGGGTTCGGAGTTCGGCCATGTCGCGCTGGTGCTGCCCGAGGCCGACCTGCCGGTGCTCACGCGCGAAGGCGTCTACACGGGCATCACCCGCGCACGCCGCGCCCTCACCCTGGTCGCGCGCGACCTCGCCCTGCTCGACCGTGCGCTGCAACGCCCCACGCTGCGCGTCAGCGGGTTGGGGCGCAGGCTCGAGGAGGCGGGCTGAAGACATGCGCGGGCCGCTGCCCGGCGGACTGCGTCACGGTGCCCGCCCGGCTCGCGGGATTTCGAAGGATCTCGAAGGATCTCAAAGGACCTCGAAGAGGATTGACGAGACTCGAACGAACTCGACCTGGGTTGGAGCCGGGATCGTCGATGCCTGAACCAGGCCTCCACCCCGGCTCGCGTGGAAATCGCTCATGCGCGATTGACCCGCGTCAAACCCATGCGTCGTCGTCCAGCGATGCCCGCCCTGGGGCCGGACGGGCTGTCCAGAATGCGCCATGGCCGAAGACGGACAACTCTCCTCGCACCGCCCGCCCGCCCATCCGGCCACCACGCCGCATGCCCGGCCGAACACCGGCAGGGCGCACGGCGACGACACCGCCTGGCATGCGCTGACACCGACCGAAGCCCTCCACGCGCAGCAGGTGGAGCCCACTCGAGGCCTGGACGCGGCGCAGGTGCATCAACGGCTGGCCCACCACGGCCCGAACGCGCTGCCCGAGGCGCCACCCCGCCCGGCCTGGAAGACCTTTGCGCGCCAGTTCAAGAGCCCGCTGATCTACATCCTGTTCGCCGCCGCGGTGCTGGCGGTCGCCCTGGGCCATCAGGGCGATGCGGCGGTGATCCTGGCGGTGGTGCTGGTCAACGCGCTCATCGGCACCTTCCAGGAAGGCCGGGCCGAGCGCTCGATGGCGGCGCTGCGGCGCCTGTCGGCCCTGCGCGTGCGGGTGCGCCGCGGCGGCCGGGAACAGGTGATCGAGGCCCGCGACCTCGTGCCCGGCGACCTGCTGGTGCTGGCCGCGGGCGACGCCATCGGCGCCGACGCGCGTCTGATCGACACCGCGCAGCTGCAGGTGGCCGAGGCCGCGCTCACCGGCGAGTCGGTGCCCGTGAGCAAGGGCGTGCATCCGGTGCCCGAGGCCACCGGCCTGGCCGACCGGCACGACATGGTCTATTCCGGCACCCACGTCACCGCCGGCCGCGCGCTGGCGGTGGTGGTGGCCACCGGCGTGCACACCGAGGTCGGCCGCATCGCCGGCCTGACCGAGCGCGCCGAGGAGCCCCGCACCCCGCTGGAGCATCGGCTCGAAGGGTTCGGCCGCGCGCTCGTGGCCGCGGCGCTGGGCCTGTTCGTGCTGGTGGTGCTGCTCGGGCTGTGGCGCGAGCTGCCGCTGTCCGAGGTGCTGATGGTCGCCATCAGCCAGATGGTGTCCATGGTGCCCGAGGGCCTGCCGGTGGCGATGACGATCGCGCTGGCCGTGGGCATGCAGCGCATGGCCGCGCGCGGCGCCATCATCCGGCGGCTGTCTGCAGTGGAGACGCTGGGCTCGACGACGGTGATCTGCAGCGACAAGACCGGCACGCTCACCCGCAACGAGATGACCGCCGTGGCGCTGTGGCTGCCCGACGGGCGCGACATCGAGGTGGACGGCATCGGCTACGCGCCCGAGGGCGCACTGCGCTGTGTGCGGCAAGACGCCGAGGGCACACCCGCATCCGCATCCGCATCCGCATCCGCGGCAGCGCACAGGTCTGCACCAGCCCTGCCCGCTGCCGGTCTCACGGGCGCGGAATCCGGCGCCGCCCCGGCGTCGATCCCCGGGCTCGCCGTGGGCATGGAAGAAGTGCAGGACACGACTCTGCACGACCTGCTGCAGGCCGCAGCGCTTTGCAACGACGCGCAACTGCTGCCGCCGCAACAGAGCGCCGGTTGGACCGCGGTCGGCGATCCGACCGAGGCCGCGCTGCTGACGCTGGCGATCAAGGGCGGCGTCGACCCCGACGCGCTGCGCCACGCGCACCCGCGCGCCGCCGAACTCCCCTTCGACTCCGACGTCAAGCTGATGGCCACGCGCCACGCCCTGCCCGGCTTTGCCCGCAAGGTCTTGATCAAGGGCGCGCCCGAGGCCGTGCTGCGCCTGTGCGGCGGCGAGCCCGCGGCGCTGCGCGAAGCCGCGCGCGCCCGGGCCGAGGCCATGGCCGGACAGGCGCTGCGCGTGCTGGCCTTCGCGGCCGTCGACGACGATGCCCTCGACGCCGACAACGCCTTCGACGCCCTGGCCGGTCGCGCGCGCCTGCTCGGGCTGGTCGGGCAGATCGACCCCCCGCGTGAAGAGGTGCGCGCCGCGGTCACCGACTGCCGCGCCGCGGGGATCCGCCCGGTGATGGTCACCGGCGACCACAAGCTCACCGGCCTGGCCATCGCGCGCGCGCTGGGCATCGCGCGCGACGGCGACCGCGCGGTCGACGGCCCCGAGCTCGAACGCATGGGCGAGGCCGACCTGCGCGAGGCCTTGCCGCGCATCGCCGTCTTCGCGCGGGTGCAACCGGCGCAGAAGCTGCGCATCGTCGAGGCGCTGCAGGC
>Ga0169931_10010007_pt1 | contig 13558 bp, 9 predicted proteins | sample Kivu_15m_20L_FD_129675 | JGI IMG/M metagenome (GOLD analysis project Ga0169931, IMG submission 129675) | Freshwater microbial communities from Lake Kivu, Western Province, Rwanda to study Microbial Dark Matter (Phase II) - Kivu_15m_20L... | ecosystem: Environmental > Aquatic > Freshwater > Lake ...
GATCGAATCAAAGCCGCGCGCTTGGACGTAATATCCAGGTCCGCTGATCATCGTCGCTGCGGAGCTGGCGGTGAGGCGGTCGTTTCCAGCGGAGTCATAGAGCTGGGCGACGTCAAAGCCTCCGCCGGTGGCATACGCATGGACTCGCTCGAACCCCACAGCACTGTTGAAAAAATTGCCGTTGCGAAGACTGACAAATTGTGGCCGGACCGCGAGCTGGTCATCGCCCGAAGAGTCGTGGAGAAAAGCGACATCATGTCCCCCCGCAGTTGCATGGACAAAAGTCCGGACAACATCGGTGACCTCATAGCGGAACCCAACCCCCTCGAGGCGTGCCTCACCGGGACTGGCGACCAGCGTATCGTTCCCTTGGGTGTCGTAGAGGTACGCCCGGTCGTTGCCGCCGCCACCTTGATACTGGACCTGCTCGAAACCACGCAGGACCAGCTGGATCGAACCTTCCTGCCACTGACCATCCTGATAGGGATTCAGCGTGATCTTCCCCGTGGCCTCGCTGCCGCGGAGCGACAAGCGATCGGCCCCCTCCCCACCATCGAGGACTCCTGTCGCGATCTGGCCGGGAGCGAAGCGATAGACAAAACGCTCGATCGTCAGTCGTAGACCTTCCTGCAAATCAACCTGGACAGAGGCCTCGGCAGTTTCCGTCGCCAGCTCCAGATGATCCCCGGCAACGAGGACAACATTTGCAAATCGCAGCTCGGCCGGGATGCTCTGGGTGGTCGAAAAGATCAGCGGCTCGGCGCCCCGGACGGTCAGATCGATTTGATTGGCGGAGGACTCGGCACCATTCCAGAGGAGATTTCCGTGGCTGTCATGGATCCGCACCGCAGCCAGCGAGGTCGCAGGATCCTCGGGCACAACCGAGAAGATTCCATCGCGCGCCGGGCGGACAAGCAGCGACTGGGCGGGATCCAGCGACGTGCTTCCCCAGGCGACGATACCACCATCGATCGGCGGGCGTGCGAGGGATGGCGGGGAGGTCGGTCCATCGAGAGCAAGGTCGCTCGTCGGGTGCGGAGCACGGCTGCGAATTGCTTCGATCGCCGCGAGCAGATTCACGTCGTGGTAGGTAAAGCCGGTCAGCGGATCGATCCGCGTGGTCGCGGTCTGGGCAAGGATTTCGCGGAGCGAATCGGGCGTCGTATCGATCCCGACCGACTCGGCTGCTTGGCGGAGCAAGACCGCCGCACCGGAGATTTGCGGGGCAGCCATGCTGGTTCCTGAGACCGCGAGATAATCATCCACATTCCCATCGGCAGCGATCACATGATCGGGGACGCTGCTGTGGAGCGCGCGACCGACCGTCGCCAAGATCGAGTCAGTGCGCTGCGAGAAGGAACTCAGCGCTCCACTGCTCTCCGTACTTGCCACCGCCCACACCGACTGGCTCGCGGCGGGATACTGCAGGGCTGCGGGGGCGTCGCTGCGGAACTGGTTTCCCGCGGCGGCGACCACGACGATCTCCGCCTCGCGAAGCATCGCCAGTTCATCCTCGAACTGGGCATAAACCCCCGCCGCAAGATTCTCGTTCAGCGCGATGCCGAGGGAGAGATTGACGGTAGTAATCGGCCACTGGAACGCATCCCGATTGGCATAGACCCACTGCAGGGCCGATTCAATCCAGGCGAGCGAGTTTTGCCCACGATCATCAAAGACCCGCAGGGCGACCAGATCGGCGTCCGGGGCGACTCCTTGGAGCAGATCGCTCTGACCACCGACGAGACCCGCAACATGCGTTCCATGGTAACCGGCTGGCGGATCATCATAAGGATCGGGGTCGTTTTCGGCGAAATCCCAGCCACCTACGACACGGTACCCAGGACCAAAGCCCTCCCCCAAGGCAACATGGTTCCATGCAATCCCAGTGTCGATAACGGCAACCGTTTGACCCGCCCCGCGGAGATCGTACCGCTCGCGGACGGCCATCGCTTGCTCCAGGAGCGAACCGAGCGAGGGATGATTCGGAGTCGATCGGTCGTGAGCGCTGTGGAATTCCGCTGCCGGCACTTCCCCGCCGGGTCGTTCGCCCACGGCGATCGCCGCATGCCAATCAGGAAGCGGGGAGGGGGGAGGTAGTGGTGGCGGCGGAGCAAATGGCGCGGGGGTGCATGTTTTCGGGGTGAGCGATTCCCAGAGCTCGAGAAAAGCTTCTGCGGTCGGACTGGCCGAGAGCGCCAGACGCTCCTCAAACGGATCGATGACCAGCGGTTGTTGCGGGAGTCGCGGGAGCTGGATAGCTGGCAGGGAGCCCCGCATCGAGGGTCGGCTGGGACGAGTCAACCGAGCGGAAAACAGTTTGCGAAAGAACACGTTTTCGTTGTCTCGCGACTGGGATGTGTCTTCAAACAAGCGTACGAAAGCGTAGGTCGTTAAACTCGACCGCTTCTCCCCGACCGGTAACGCCCCCACGTCGACTCGATTTCCCCTCCCCGCACGACCGACACAAAGAGAAGAATTGTGTTCTTCAGTACCACTGCTCTCCTCTGGCGGGGTTTGCACAGTCATGTCGCTGGCAAGGTTTTGGGCCTCTTTCAAGACGCTCTATCTCTCCAAACCAAGGGAAGACCGTCCCCTTTTTCGCTACCTCCGCGAGGCAATCCAGGAGCGGACACCGCTCGTGAAAATTCTTGAGGTTGGTGTGGGAAACGGGGACCGGAGCGAGCGAATTGTCCAATGGCTCCGTGAAAATGGGGCGTGCAACCCGCAGCGCTATGCCGCCATCGATGCTTTTGAGCTCGGGGGTCCAGGCCACATTTCGCTCAAGGATTACCATCGTCGAATCAGCAAGCTCGGGGGGGAGATCAAGCCTTTTCCGGTGCCGATCACGGGGAATTTGTCGATTGCCCTGACGCGCGTGGCGCACACTTTGGGGGGGGTCGACTGCGTGATCCTCGATATCGCTCCGTCCGCCTGGGGCGATTCGCAATCGATAGCAATGCTGCGGCGATTGACCCACCCCCAAACGCTGGTGCTGGGAAAGTCGGATGCGGGAGGACGTTTTGTGAAGATGGCGATTCCAAGCAGCGTTCCGGCCACCAAGATCGCAGCCTAGCCCCGCAGCGTCTCCGCCGCTTTCCTCTCCCGAGATTGCTCTGGTCGCTCGAGGCTGATTCGGACTACGATCCGCCCGTTTTCGAGGCTTCGAGAAAAGAGCAGACTCGTTTTCCTGGAGAGAAACCGGATGTGTGGAATCGTCGGCTACATCGGCAAGTCGACTGCGGTCGAATTTTTGCTTGGGGGACTGCGGCGTCTGGAATATCGCGGATACGACAGTGCCGGGATCGCGACGCTCGGACCTCAGCGACTGCAGATCCGTCGCGCGGTGGGGCGGATTGAGAAGCTGGCTTCGGTGATTGCGGCAAGTCCGGCCGGGGGGTCGCTCGGGATTGGGCACACGCGTTGGGCAACGCACGGGCCGGCGACCGAGGAGAATGCGCACCCCCATTTAGGAGGCGATGGTTGCGTGGCGCTGGTGCACAACGGGGTGATTGAGAATTTCCAGCAGTTAAAAGAGGATCTTTTCGCGCGGGGTTATGTTTTTCGTTCGGCGACCGATACGGAGGTGATTGCGCACTTAGTTGCGGAAGGATTAAAGCAGGGTCGGTTGCGGGGGATGGAGGGGACCAGTGATGCGCTCTACACCGAAGCGGTGCGGGGGGCGCTTGCGCAGCTGCGGGGGACGTATGGGATTGCGGTTCTCTTTCGAGATCGCCCGGACCTGATGATTGCCGCGCGGTTTGGGAGTCCGCTCGTGGTGGGGATTGGTCGAGGGGAGAATTTTTTGGCTTCCGATGCATCGCCACTGGCCGGCTATACCGACCGCATCGTCTACCTTGCCGACCATCAGATGGCGGTGATCAAGGCGGACGGTTTGAGCGTTGTGCATCGGGATCAGGGAAAGGTCCATTTGGACATTCGGCCGCTGGAGGTTGATAGCGATGATGTCACCCTCGAGGGTTTCGATCACTACATGCTCAAGGAGATCTACGAGCAACCCGATTCGCTCCGCAATGCGATGCGAGGGCGGCTGGACGAAGAGAATGCGACAGCGATCTTTGGGGGATTGAATCTCACGCCGCAGCAATTGCGAGGTGTGGAGCGGATCATCCTCACGGCCTGCGGAACGAGCTGGCATTCGGCTTTGGTCGGGGAGTATTTGATTGAGGAACTTGCGAGGATTCCGGTCGAGGTTGAGTATGCGAGCGAGCTGCGATACCGGAACCCACCGATTGATTCGAGCACGCTGGTCTTTGGGATCACGCAGAGTGGGGAGACGGCCGACACGCTTGCGGCGCTGCGGGAAACGAAACGCAAGGGGCAGCGGACGCTGGCGATCTGCAATGTAGTCGGGAGCTCGATCGCCCAGGCTGCGGATGGGGGAGTTTACTTGCATGCCGGACCGGAGATCGGTGTTGCGAGCACGAAGGCTTATACATCGCAGTGCTGTGTGCTGGCGATGCTCGCGCTGTACTTTGGTCGTCTCCGCCATCTGAGTTATGAAGCGGGGATGCGGATTATCGGCGAGCTGAAAAATCTTCCTGCGGCGGTGCAGGATGCGTTGGCCTGTGACCCGCAGGTGCGGCGTGTGGCGGAGAAGTACAAAGGGGCGACGAATTTTCTCTATCTGGGACGCCAGTACAATTTCCCGACCGCGCTCGAGGGTGCGCTGAAGCTGAAAGAAATCAGCTACATCCATGCCGAGGGTTATCCTGCGGCGGAGATGAAGCATGGACCGATCGCGCTGGTCGATGCGCACACGCCCAGCGTCTTTATCATTCCGCAGGGGACGACTTATGACAAAGTGATGGCGAATGTCGAGGAGGTCAAAGCGCGGGGGGGGCCGATTATCGCGGTTGCGTGCCATGATGATCCGCGGATCGCGACGCTGGCCGACGACGTGATTTCCATCCCCGAAGTCCCAGAATTCCTCCAGCCGATCGTCTCAATCGTTCCCCTGCAGCTGCTCGCTTACCACACCGCTCTGCTGAGGGGGTGCGACGTCGACAAGCCGCGAAATTTGGCGAAGAGTGTGACGGTTGAGTAAATTATCGGGGATGTGTGGGGTGCATTGTGGGTCGCAGCGAGTATTTTGTTTCCGCCGGGGTTTGAGATTCTTTCCTTGGATTAGGGTGAGAGGATGACTTCTCCAACGATCAATCTTGAGGATCACAAAGTATGAAAAGCTATGGGCTCAGCTACAACGCGCGAAAAGCACTGATGGTCCATGTCGGCGAGTCCGCGGGGGCAGAGATTGCGAATTTGATCCAGAAAATGGCATGTGAAATTGAGGAACTGCGGCGGACGAAAGTGAATGTGACGCGGATTGTTCCGAATCAAGCCCCGCATGGTTTCTTGGAAGAATCAGCATAAGCGAGAAGCAGCACGGAAATGCGGAGCTATCTAGTCACGGGGACGGCGGGGTTTATCGGTTTTTCACTGGCGCGCGTCCTGCTGCAGCGGGGCATTCGTGTCGTCGGTATCGACGCGGTCAACGATTACTACAGTGTCCGCCTCAAGGAAGATCGGTTGGCGATTCTTCGCCAATTCCCGCATTACGAGCATCACCAGCTGGACCTGGCTGACGGAGCGGGGATTCGCCGCATTTTTGCAGCGGAGTCCTTTGATCGCGTGGTGCATCTGGCCGCGCAGGCGGGGGTGCGGTATTCGATCGAGCATCCGGAGGTTTATGTCCAAAGCAATCTGGTCGGCTTTTTTCATATCCTCGAAGCATGTCGACGCCATTCGATTCCGCATCTGACGTATGCCAGCAGCAGCAGTGTCTATGGTGCCAACACGGAGATGCCCTTTTCGATCCATCAGAACATCGATCATCCGCTGAGCTTTTACGCGGCGACAAAAAAAGCCAATGAGCTGATGGCCCACACTTACAGTCATCTCTATGGTTTGCCGACGACGGGGCTGCGGTTTTTCACCGTCTATGGTCCATGGGGGCGGCCCGACATGGCGCTCTTTTTGTTCACGAAAGCCATTCTTGAAGGGCGACCGATTCAGGTTTTCAACCAAGGGAAGATGCGACGCGACTTTACTTATATCGATGACATTGTCGAAGGGGTTTTTCGCACGTCGGAAAAAATCGCAACCCCCAATCCAGATTGGTCGGGGGACGATCCGGATCCGGGGACCAGCCGCGCGCCGTATCGTGTTTACAACATCGGCAATAACCAGCCAGTGGAGCTCGGCTACTTCATTGAGACCATCGAGCGAGCGATCGGGAGGGAGGCGGTCAAGGAATTGCTGCCGATGCAGCCCGGGGATGTTCCGGCGACGTATGCCGATATCGACGACCTGGTTGCCGATGTCGATTTTCGTCCACAGACGTCGATCGAGGAGGGAGTCGGGCGGTTCATCGCTTGGTACCGCGAGTACTACGGTGTCTAGGGTGCTGCCGCGGGTGGGGGAGCCCTTCAGTACCAGTGCGGGAACCGATATAGTTTTTTAAAGGGAGAGACGAGCCCGCGCAGTTGGCTTGTCAGGACTCATGCTCTCTCCGCACCCCCTTCGACTGACCCGCTCACCCACTTCCCCTTGAACTGCTTCATGAGTCACGAGACGATACCCGGCAAACCGAAGACGATGCCCGGCAAGCCGCAGACAATGTTTGAAAAGATCTGGGACCAGCATGTCGTCCATGATGAACCCGGGGGTCAAACGATCCTCTACATCGACCTGCATTTGGTGCATGAGGTGACCAGTCCGCAGGCTTTTGAGGGGCTGCGACTCGCGGGACGAAAGGTGCGTCGTCCGGGGCGGACGATTGCGACCCCCGACCACAATGTGCCGACGACCGATCGGAACCTGCCGATTGCCGATGCGATCTCGCGGAAGCAGGTGGATACGCTGCGGGAGAACTGCCGCGAGTTCGGGATTGAGCTGCTCGATATCCACGACGTTCGTCAGGGGATTGTCCATGTGATCGGCCCGGAGAATGGGTATACCCAGCCGGGCATGACGATCGTCTGCGGCGACAGCCATACGGCCACCCATGGGGCGTTTGGTGCGCTCGCCTTTGGGATTGGAACGAGCGAGGTGGAACATGTGCTGGCGACGCAGACGTTGCTGCAGAGCCGCCCGCTGACGTGTGAGCTGCGGATCGACGGCGTGCTCCCCCGCGGGGTGACGGCCAAGGATCTGATCCTTTTCTTGATTGGCCAGCTCGGGACGGCAGGGGGTACTGGGTATGTGCTCCAGTACACCGGCAGCTGCATTACCAGCCTTTCGATGGAAGAGCGGATGACTGTCTGCAATATGTCGATCGAGGCGGGGGCAAGGGCGGGGATGATCGCTCCGGATGAAAAGACCTTTGCCTATCTGCGGGGGAAACCGAAGGCGCCTGGCGACTTTGAAGCGGCTCTCGCCCGTTGGCGTCAATTGCCCAGCGACCCCGGCGCCCGTTATGACCGGACCGAAGTATTTCAGGGGGCGCTCATCGAACCTCAAGTGACGTGGGGGACCAACCCAGGACAGGTCAGCAGTGTTCTTCAGCGCGTTCCGGACCCGCGACAGATCGACGACCCGACCGAGCGGAAATCGGCAGAGATGGCGCTCCAGTACATGGGGCTCACGGCGGGAACACCGCTGACAGATGTCCCGATCGACCGCGTTTTTATCGGTTCGTGCACCAATGCGCGGATCGAGGATTTGCGAGCTGCTGCGGCGGTGGTTCGCGGGTATCGGATCAGCGATCGCGTCCATGCGATGGTTGTTCCCGGCAGTGGCCAAGTGAAGCGGGCGGCGGAAGCCGAGGGTCTCGATCGAATTTTTCGAGAGGCCGGATTCGAATGGCGCGAGGCCGGGTGCAGCATGTGTTTGGCGATGAACCCCGATAAGCTCGCCCCAGGAGAGCGATGCGCCAGTACGAGCAATCGCAATTTTGAGGGGCGACAAGGGAAGGGGGGCCGGACCCATTTGGTGAGCCCCTCGATGGCCGCTGCTGCTGCGGTCGAAGGACACTTTGTCGATATTCGTCAGTGGGACTATCGGGCCCAAGGGGCAGAGCCGTAAGAGCCGATCCGAAAAGGGGTCTGACCCTTTCCAGGCGAGTCGTTTGCCGGAGCGGGTCAGACCCCTTTTCGGATCGTCTCCAACCCTATCACCCGCCTGGCCGAGGCCTTTATTGATGCAACCATTCACCCGCCACTGCGGCATCGTCGCGACGCTGGACCGCGCGAATGTGGACACCGATCAGATCATCCCCAAGCAGTTTCTCAAGCGTATCGAGCGTTCGGGATTCGGGGAGTTTCTCTTTTTTGACTGGCGGTTTCTGGCCGACGGCAGCCCCGATCCGCAGTTTGAACTCAATGCACCGCGGATGTCAGGAGCATCGATTCTTGTCTCGCGGCGGAATTTTGGCAGTGGCAGCAGTCGCGAGCATGCCGTTTGGGCGCTGGCTGATTACGGTTTCCGCGCTGTTATCGCCCCATCGTTCGCCGATATCTTCTACAACAATTGCTTTAAGAACGGTCTCCTTCCCGTCGTTCTCTCGGAGGAGGATGTCGAAGACCTGTTCGTCGCGGCCTCGCAACGAACCCCCTTCATGCTCACCGTCGATCTGGAGCAGCAGTCGGTCGAAGACCAGGAAGGGTGGAAGCGATCGTTTGCAATCGATCCATTCCGTCGAGATTGCCTGTTACGTGGACTGGATGACATTGGCCTGACATTACAGCACGAGGAGAAAATAACCGCCTATGAACAGCGGCTGGCCGCGCTTTCTTGATTGACGTTTCCCCCCTCCCCCATAAAATTCGTCGCCGGCGCGGTGGTTGGATTACACTCATCGGGTTCCTCCCTGCTGCGTCGTGTGTCCAGCCTCCGTTGCTTTTTCCGTTTGTCTTGCCCAGTAGGTCGGCCGATGAATTCTCAAACGTGGCTTGCCGCACTTCCAGTCTACAACGAAGTACACTCGGTCGATGCGGTGCTCGACGAGGTCGCTCGCTATGCGGACCGGGTCCTGGTTGTCGACGATGGTTCGACCGATGGAACGAGCGAGCGGCTGCAGAAGCGCGATGATGTGGTGGTGATTCGGCACGAGACCAATCGTGGGTATGGGGCGGCGCTCAAGAGCGCATTCCAGTTCACGATTGAAGAAGGTTTGGCGGGGGTTGTGACGCTGGATTGTGATGGCCAGCACCAACCGAAGCGGATCCCGCGTTTCATTCATGCCGCCCAGTCGGCCGATATCGTTTCGGGCAGCCGCTACCTCAAGCGTTACGAAGGGGACAGCCAGCCTCCGGCCGAGCGACTCTTTATCAATCGGCGGATCACGACGGAGCTCAATCGTCGACTTGGGTTGCAATTAAGCGATGCATTCTGTGGATTCAAGGCGTACCGGACCGATGGACTGAAGCAGTTATCGATTACCAACGACGGCTATGCGATGCCGCTGGAGTTATGGGTCCAGGCCGTGGCGGCGGGTCTACGGATCATTGAAATTCCGGTTCCGCTGATTTACTTGGATCTCAACCGATCCTTTGGTGGGTCGCTCGATCATGCCGAAACGCGGCTGGCCTACTACAACGAGGTGATCGACGGAGCGATGGCGATCGCCCAGCGCGAACGTGGGCATGGCTTTCCCATATGGCGGTCACTGTGCCATTCCAGCCACGGATGAAGGCCGATCCTTTGACGCAGCCCACCTTTCGCGATTTCCGCGCTCCCCGCGGCGATGGCGAGGCTTTGATCGATCCTCCACCCTCGCAGATCGATGGGGTGATTGATGAAAACCTCCGCTCTGCTGCCCGCTGGAGTGGAGAGGTCGCGGGTCTCTCGTGGACGGAGCTGCGGAGTATCGCGCGAGCCGAGGTTTTCGACGCGGCAGCTTTGACGGTCGCTCCCTACCGCAATCTCGATTCATGCCTGCCGCAGGGAAACGACGATCGCGCTCTGCCCAGCAGCGAGAGTACTGCGGGATTACCTCCGCAGTGGATCGTCGCAGGGCATCAGAGCGAGCTGTTTCACCCAGGGGTGTGGTTCAAGAACTTTGTCCTCTCGTCGCTCGCCGCGCATCGTCGCGCGATCGCCCTGAACCTCGTGATCGACCATGACCTCTGCAGCCACACCTCGATCCAAGCCCTGGGAGGGGTGGCGCAGCAGTGGCAACGGGTGGCGGTGGCGATCGATCGGCCGCTGACAAGTTCCACTTCGTTGGCGGGTGCCATTCCTTACGAGCAGCATCCGATTTCGGATCGTCGCTTTTTCGATTCGTTCGCTGCCCGCCTCCTGGAGGTCGTGGGTTCTTGGAATCGGCATCCCCTGGTTTTGGAGCTTTGGCCCATGGTCTCGGCGGCGGCCGCGCGGCATGGGATGTTCGGAAGGAGCTTGGCAGAGGGTCGGCATCAGATCGAGGAATCGTTTGGTCTGCGAACGCTCGAGGTTCCCTTCAGTCGAATTGCTCGCAGCCGCGGATTCTTGACGCTGCTGGCAGCGATCCTCGCCGAACTGCCTCGCTTCCAGCGCTGTTACAACGATTCGCTTGAGGAATATAAAGCGGCGCATGGGATTCGCAGCGCGGCTCATCCGGTGCCATCGCTGGGAGAGGCCGGCCAGTGGCTCGAGGCACCATACTGGATCTATGGAGATGACGACCCCCGACGACGCTCGATGTGGGTTCGTAGGGTGGGGCGTGGAGTGGAGATCTCGGATCGCCATCGGCGAAGCCTCCGCATCGATGGACCACTCGATACGACCGCTGCGATTGCCGCGCTCGAGCAGCAGACAGGAGCCGAGTTTAAGATTCGGCCGCGGGCGCTGGTGACGACGATGTATGCACGCCTGGTGCTGGCGGATCTTTTTCTCCATGGGATCGGAGGCGCGAAATACGATCAGCTGGGCGATTTAATCAGCCAGCGTTTTTTTCAGCTCCGGCCTCCGCATTATGGCGTCCTGAGCGCGACGTTGCTGCTGCCGACAGCCGTTCCGCTCGACTCGACGCCGTCTCCCCACGCGATTCACGATTCGCTCCGCTCGATTCGTTTCGCTCCCGAGCGATTCGCTTCGCTGGGTCTGATTCCCGCGGAGTGGATTGCCGAAAAGGAGGCCTTGATCCGGCAGCCGCCGGCGCCCAAGCAGCGACCGCAGTGGCACCAGCGGATCCAGCGGATCAACGAACGCATGCAAAACTCTCTACGGGAGTATCAAGCATCGCTAGAAGAGCTGCTGCCGCGGGCAATCCTTGCACAGCGGCGGTTGCAATCGTGGCGGAGCCGCGAAATGTCGCTGGTCCTGTTTTCACGATCGCAGCTTGAGCAGCTTGCCCGCTTGGGCGCGATTCCCTGAGCAGCAAGCGGAAGAGGACGCTACTCGTGCCGCAGTGCTTCGATCGGATTCATCCGTGCTGCGCGAATTGCCGGATAGAGCCCGCTGATCAGTCCGACGACAACTGCAATTCCGACCGCCACGGGGATGATCCACAGCACGATTGTCGGTTCGGCCTGACGGATCGTTTCGGGGAGTGCCTCGAACTGGGTGGAGAAGAAGAACCTGACGATGCGGATCAGTCCACGGTACATCAGTGGCCCGAGCAGGCCGAGAATTGTCCCAAGTGCTGCTCCGACAAGGCTCAGCACCAGCGTTTCGACGAGAAACTGCCAGGTGATATGCATCCGCTTGGCTCCGAGGGCACGGCGAATACCAATTTCACGCGTCCGCTCGGTGACGCTTGCGAGCATGATGTTCATGATCCCGATCCCCCCCACCAAGAGCGAAATTGAGGCAATCAAAACGCCGATTCCGAGGAACATGATGCGGAGATTCGCCGCTTGTTTGAGCAATTCCTTCGGGACGACAACGGCAACATCATTGAGCGCTTCGTGACCGGGGAGAATGATCTCTTTGACCAAATCCGCGGTCGATTCGACGTTATCGACCGAATTGATTTTCAGCGTGATCTGATTGAGCTCGACAATTTCCGTTTCAAAGGAACCGCTCCGCCGCGTCACGATCGTATCACCGATGCGCTGCTGCAAAGTTTTGATTGGGATGTAGACATCGCCGGAGAAGTCTTGCGAATCGAGCGAGCCGCCGATTGCCGCGGAGGGATCGCGACTCTTGAGGACACCGACGATTCGGTAGTAATCCTGGCTCTCAGGGATGTAGACGCGTTTGCCGAGGGGGTTTTCGTAGGGGAAGAGAACTTCGGCCACACCCGCCGCGATCACGCAGACGGTGTCGCGCTGGAAATTATGGGTTTCGGTAATGAAGGACATGGTGACGGGGTCTTCGAGCTGCAATCGATTGACATCGGCATACTGTGGCGTGCAGCCGACGAGCCGTCCGTCGATTGTGCGATCGAGATAGGTGAATTGGCGGCGGATCTCCCGAATTGGAACGGCGCTCACGACCGTTGGCACGCTGGCCAGGAGTTTGTCGAGCTCTTCGCGGAGCAGACCATAGGGGACTGCCATCCGTCCCTGCATTTTTTCGCTCGGAGGTTTTTGGGTGCGAACGATGATCGTGTCTGCACCGAGCGATTCAATCTGCTTGACCACTTGGTTGCTGGCCCCTTGGCTGACGGCCGAGAGGACGATCACGGCCCACACCCCGATCATAATGCCGAGCATCGTCAGGCCGCTTCGCAGGGGATGGAGCAGGAGGCTCTTGGTCCCCAGTTGCAATGTTCGCCACCACAGCATGGTCGTTACTCTGCCCCCTCCCGCGCCAGCAGTTCGACGACCGCTTGCCGCTGGCGAAGACGAGCAGCTTCGCGGTCTTCCTGCGGGTGCGTCTTGTCGCTTTGGAGCAACCCATCTTTAAGCCGGACCACGCGTTTGGCCCGCGCGGCAACTTCGTCTTCGTGGGTAACCATGATAATCGTCCGCCCCTCGCGTTCGTTGAGCTGGTCGAAGAGGGTGAGAATTTCCTCGGTCGTCTTCGAATCGAGGTTCCCAGTCGCTTCATCGGCGAGGACAAAATTCGGATCATTGACCAGCGACCGCGCGATCGCGACACGCTGCTGCTGGCCTCCGGAGAGTTGGTTGGGACGATGGTCGAGGCGATCCCCCAGACCGACCCGTTTGGCTAGATCGATGCAGCGCTGCCGCTCGCTCGCGCCGAGCCGACCTTGGTAGTAGAGCGGGACCTGAATGTTTTCGACGACAGTCAATTGCTGGATCAGGTTATACGACTGAAAGACGAATCCAATGCGGCGGCTGCGGACATCGGCCAATTGATCGTCGTTCATCCGCGAGACATCATCGGTCCCCAGCAACAGTTGGCCACCGGTCGGCTTGTCGAGGCAACCGAGCAAATTCAGAAGCGTGCTCTTGCCGCTCCCGGAAGGACCCATGATGGCCAGGAAATCTCCCTCGGGCACATCGAACGAAACGCCACGAAGAGCCCGAACGGTTTCGCTTTTGAGAACGTATTCCTTAGTCAAATTGCGAATCGAGCAGGCCAGATTCGGGGGCGCCGCGGGCATCGAAACCGCACTTTGGGGCGGGGCGAGGGAAGGGGAAGAGACGGGGGTCGAACTAGCCACCGGTGCTCCCTCCACGCGGACCGCCGCCACCCCCGCCACCTTGCA
>Ga0169931_10010008_pt1 | contig 13557 bp, 11 predicted proteins | sample Kivu_15m_20L_FD_129675 | JGI IMG/M metagenome (GOLD analysis project Ga0169931, IMG submission 129675) | Freshwater microbial communities from Lake Kivu, Western Province, Rwanda to study Microbial Dark Matter (Phase II) - Kivu_15m_20L... | ecosystem: Environmental > Aquatic > Freshwater > Lake...
AGCTGCAACGCCAGTTTGATGAACTGGAAGCCATGGTGCTGCGGTTTAAAGTGTAAATACTGCGGCGATCTGAAAGCGGGATTGCCGCGATAGCGGAACAGGTAAACAACAACGTGATGCTAGATCCACAGAGCAATGTAAAAACACCACTTCAGGTGGTGGTGCTGCAAACCGAATTAGTCTGGCAGGATGCCGAAGCCAACCGGCAGCACTTAGAACAGCAACTGGCACAAGTTGAGGGGGCTGACTTAATTGTGCTGCCAGAAACCTTTAACAGTGGTTTTTCGATGCAAAGCCAGCAAATTGCTGAAACCATGCAAGGCAAAACGGTGCAATGGCTGCAGCAGCAAGCACGCCGTAGCGGGGCAGTGATTTGCGGTTCGATGGCGGTTGCGACGGATACCGGTATTTACAACCGGCTGCTGTGGGTACAGCCGGAGGGCAAAATTGCTTACTACGACAAACGCCATTTGTTCCGCATGGCTGGTGAGCATCAGCATTATCAGCCCGGTCAGCGTCGGGTGGTTGTGGAATTAAAAGGTGTCCGGTTTTTATTGCAAGTCTGCTACGACCTGCGCTTTCCGGTGTTTAGCCGCAACCGCGATGATTATGACGCTATCTTGTATGTAGCGAACTGGCCAGCGGCCCGTAGCCGCATCTGGAGCAGCTTGTTGGTGGCACGCGCCATAGAGAATCAGGCCTATGTGATTGGTTGCAATCGGGTTGGTACCGATGGCAATGGTCATCAATACAGTGGTGACTCGGTGGTCCTGAATTATATCGGCGAGCCATTGGCAAGTTTACCGGCCGGTGCAGCGGGCCTGGTCTCGCAGCAGCTGGATATAGCCGCACTGCAGCAGTTCCGTCAGCAATTCCCAGCGCTGCTGGACGCAGATGCTTTTAGCCTCTGTGACTAAAGGCTCCGGCCAGTGGTGCTGACGGCATCGGCGAAATGTTTTGTAAGCGCTTACGGTTAAACAATCAGGTAGACTGCAACATTAATTTGTTGCCGGAGCTATCCCTTGTCGCGTTTTCATCCCACCGCATTAATTTTTGCCAGCTTTATGCTGATGGGCACGCTGATTATTTTATGGGGCGTGTTGTTACCGGACTTGTCCACATCATTAGGCATGAGCAGTGCCGACAGCGGGTGGTTTTTTCTGGTGATGGCATTTGGCACCATCAGCGGCGCGTTTCTGGGCGGCAAATATGTGCAGAAGTTTGATTTTATTCGCTTATTTGCCTGGTTAGCTGTGTTGATTGCCGCGCTGCTAATGCTGCTTAGTCAGGTGCGGCAGTTCTGGCAGTTGTTGCCGGTGATTTATCTGTTTGGTCTGCTGGCTTCTGTGGTGTTTACCATCGGGCATACGCTGATTGCCCGCTTGCACAGTGATAACCGCGCCAAGATGATGGGGCTGATGGATTTTATGTTCAGCCTCGGCACTTTGTGTGCGCCTTTTTTAGTGGTGTTGTTGTACCGGCTGGAGCCGGATTGGCGTGTACCGGTGCAGGTGCTGGCTAGCCTGATGCTGCTGATTGCCTGTTACGCCGGCTATTTGGCGCGTCAGCGTCTGCAGTTAGCTGGCCATACTGACGTGCCTAAACAAACGTTGTCGTACCGCGCCGTACTGGCGCAGCCGGTATTTATTGCGCTGGCGCTGGCGATGTTTGGCTATGGCGCCGTGGAGTGGGGCAATGGCAACTGGTTTGTCAGTTATGCCAGTACTGGCCTTGGTTACAACACCGAACAAGCGCGGCTGGTGTTTGCCTTTTTTACCGGGGGCATGGTCATTAGCCGGCTTGGTTTTGCCTATCTGATCCCATTGCTCGGTGCGATGCCGTTGTTGCGGCTGCTGGCGCTGCTGATGTGCGCCGGCGCTCTGACCCTGAAACTGTTGGATAGCCAGCTGGGCCTGGCGTTGGGTAATTTATTATTAGGTTTAGGGCTGGGCGGCATTTATCCGCTGTTATTGTCTACCGCAATGGATATCGACAGTGACAACGGCCCGGTGCTGTCGGGGCTGTCCAATATTGCCAGCTCGCTGGGGTGCCAGCTGGCAGGCCTGGGGACTGGCTTATGGGCCGAGCAAGCCGGCATCCTGACGGCGTTTTGGTTTATTCCGCTACTGGCGGTTTGGCTGCTTGGCAGCGCCTGGTTGTTTAGCCGGCGGGCGGTCCGTTAGCGCTGCGGCGCTCGGAAAATGTGTTATTAGTGTAAACAATTTGACTTTTTTGTTGTTCGGTATGAGCATTTGAGTTTGCTTTTGGTGGATGGTGGTACATCCGGTTTTTTGTCTGTTATGGTGGAGACGTCGATTGCAAGCCGCACATGCCCAATCTGTAACTACGCACAGCCCTTGGATTATTGCGCTACTGCTGTTGGGCTGCAGTCAGCTGGTTGATTTCAATACAGGAAGGTTGATGTTGCCACTGCTAGCCTTGTTCGTCAGCTACCAATGTTGTAAGCGGTTGTGCTTTGCCGGAGGCGGGCTTCAGCGGGCTGGAGGCTGTGTTTTGCTGTTTGGTGGCCTGCTTGCGCTGTTTAGTTTGCAGCTGGCGGTCAGTCAATGGCTGCTTGTGCTGACGCCGCTACCGTCAAAGTATCATCTGTTGTGTGCGTTAGCATGGGGATTGGTGACCGCAGGTAGTGTGCTGGTCCGCCAGACGGCGTCATGGTCGGCATATTGGCGTCAGTTAACCGCAGGCGTCATAGTCGGCGCTTTTGCGATGGGCTTTATAGTGCTCTCGCTGCTATCGGTACAATACTGGTTTACGCGTTGACGCTGCCAGACGGCTGGTTGTTTAGCGGTCGCAGCAGTGTTCGCATCACCACTCAGTCGACTAGGTCTATTTTTGGCTAAATTAGCAGCAGACGATCTAATTGCGCCGGATGCTACTTGATTCTTTCGTGTTTTAGGCGCATAACAAGCTGCCCGAATAGTCAATCGAGATTGGGCATGTCAGAGATCAATTGGGCTTTGCTGGCTGAGCAGGCCAAAAATGCTGCGGCGCAGGCTTATGCGCCTTATAGCCGATTCCCGGTCGGCGTTGCCATTCTGGCCAGTTCAGGCCGTATCTACACTGGTTGTAATGTTGAAAATGCTTCTTATGGCGGCACGACCTGCGCTGAGCGCAATGCGATTGCGGCCGCCGTAGTTGCTGGCGAGCGCCAGTTTACTGCGCTTATCGTCTATACCCCGCAAGAAAAGCTGACGCCACCTTGTGGCATTTGCCGCCAGGTGATTGCGGAGTTTTTTACGCCAGACAGCCCGGTTGCCAGCTGTAATCATCTGGGGCAGCAACAAAGCTGGACCTTACAGCAGTTATTACCGGATGCCTTTACGCCAACCTATCTGGCGCAAAGCAATAAAGTTTAACCCGGCTCGGTCACAACCTTTTTAGTAAAGCAGGAGCGGCTATGTATTTACCGCAGGAAATCATCAAGTTAAAACGCAATGGTGGCCAGCTGAGCGCGGCGGCTATTGAGCAATTTGTCAAAGGCCTGACTGATAACAGCTTCAGCGAAGGTCAAACCGCTGCGCTGGCAATGGCGATTTATTTAAATGGCATGCACACTGACGAGACGGTGGCGCTGACCCGCGCCATGCGTGATTCTGGCGCTGTGCTGAACTGGAAAAACAAGTTAAACGGTCCGGTGGTGGATAAACATTCGACCGGCGGCGTCGGTGATAAAGTGTCGCTGATGCTGGCACCTATGGTGGCAGCCTGTGGTGCATATGTGCCAATGATTGCCGGCCGTGGTTTGGGCCATACCGGTGGGACCGTTGATAAACTGGAGACTATTCCGGGTTATAGCTGTACTCAGTCGTTGGACACTATTACGCGCGAAGTGGCACGGCTGGGTTGTGTTATCGTTGGTCAAAGTGCTGAGTTGGCGCCGGCCGATCGTCGTTTGTATTTAATCCGCGACGTTACCGCCACTGTGGAGTCTATTCCGCTGATCACCGCATCGATTTTGTCGAAAAAACTGGCGGCCGGCCTTGATGTGCTCACCATGGACGTCAAGATTGGCTCGGGTGCCATTATGAAAAATATCGAGGACGCCAGCGCGCTGGCACGTTCGATAGTCAATACCGCCAACGGCGCTGGTGTGCCAACCGAGGCGCTACTGACCGATATGAACCAATGCCTGGGCGCCACTGCCGGTAACGCGCTGGAAGTGCTGGAAACGCTGGACTATTTAACCGGCAAATACCGCGAGCCGCGGCTGCATCAGGTGACGTTAGAGTTAGGTGCCAGCATGCTGCGCTTAGCCGGTTTATACCCGGACAAGGCAGCCGCTATTGCTGCATTAGAGCACAGCCTTAGCAGCGGCAAAGCGGCCGAAATTTTTGCCAAAATGGTCAGTGCCATGGGTGGTCCGGCCGATTTGTTCGAAAAACCAGCGCAATACCTGGCCAGTGCGCCAGTAGTGCAAGACATCAAAGCGCCACAAGCGGGTTATTTGGCAAGCCTGGATACCACCGCCATGGGCATGGCTGTGGTGCGTTTAGGCGGTGGTCGGGCTCATCCGGCGCAAGTGATTGACCCGGCAGTTGGTTTTAGCGACTTAGTGCCACTGGGCAGCCGGGTGGTTGCCGGTGAGGTGATTGGCCGGGTGCATGCTGCTTCGGCAGAAGCAGCTGACAAAGCAACCAGCGAATATCTGGCGGCACTGACATTCAGCGACAGCGCTCCGACACTGACACCGATTGTGCATCAGGTGATTGTCTAGCAGCAGCCGTAACGTCATCACCTGACCAGTAAAAGCAGCCGGCACCCGCCGGCTGTTTTTTTGTTAACCATAAGGTGTTTAGTTGCGTATTTTTTAACAAGTGATTATAATTGAATCCTTTTTTGCAAAGGATTTGTCGACAATGTCATATCTTAGATGGGTGCAACGCTTTTTACTACTAGGTTGTTTATTATGCAGCACGCTGCTGCAAGCCCGGCCGGTCTCGCTGGAAGTGGTGCAGGAGTTTGGTTCTGACCCGTATGGTCCTCTGCTACAGGTTGGGGATCATATCGTTGCTGCAGGTCTAAAAGATCGACCTTATTACAATATCAATGAGTTTTCAGGCTTATTAGATATTCTAAAATTTGAGCAGAACAAGTTCAGTTTAGTTGGCCAAACTGATGTCAAGAAACTGCTGCCGCCTGTTGCTGAGATACAAATTGCTGCAATTAGCGCACATCAAAATTACGTTTATCTGTTGGTCAATGGTTGGTTTAAGAACAACGTGCGTTCCGCCCTTCTAACGCTTCGTCTTGAGGAACACCAACTCAAACTGCACAGCATAACGAGTAGCGACTTGTACTACGGATATGACGCCAAGATACATGTTGGTCCTATGGGGCTGCTTTATGTAACGGCACAAGATTCTGAGTTACTCTATTTACAAAGCTTTGCACTGCAGTCTGACGGTACGCCTAAACAAGTTGCCGCCAGAATGATAGCCTCAATTGAGTTTTCCTCTTATCTGGAGGACATGTATTTCGCGAGTTTGAATGACAAGACACTGTTGGTCACGTTAAACAGCAATCCCAAGCAAAACAAGTTAGCAGACCGTTTCATTCAGATTACGTTGTCAGAGCAAGGCATTGTCACTGACATCTTACCGCTGAAGCTATCTGAAGCGGAAAGTAAGTACAATTTTAGTCATTACGACGGTGATTATTTGTACTTGCATAGTTGGCAAAAAGGGCTGCAAGTCTACAAGATGCATGCCAATGAGTTAGTTTTGCGCGATCAGATATCTAATATAACTAAACCTTTGGGTATATTTAACCGTGGTGGCACGCAATTCTTGGCACATATAACGGGGATTGAGCGACTATCAAAAGATAGTGCAGGTAAGCTTGTTGCTTCTCAGCGTATTTACCTACGTGAATTTTTTGTAGAGAACGCAGTGGTGCTGCCCGAACATGTCGTGGTCTCGACTCATTCTGCAGGGATCATGGCACTGCGTTTTGATGGAAATCGCCTGGCTAATGATGCTAAAACACCTAACGAACCCAAAGATCCGATCATTTTTACTCAGAGTTCTCAATCTAAGGGGCTGGTAAAGATTGGCAATTCATTAATTAACTCTGGTGGCAATGGACTGGCTGTCTGGCAGCAAGACCCGCAAACGCAGCAGTGGAAGCCAGAAACATCAAATTTGAATACTACTGGATTGCGACGACCTTATTACCTATCTGTTGCTGCTGTAGGTGACCGGTTGCTGGCTACAGCTAGTGGTTCATTGGTAAGTTTCGACACTAAGCAATTACCAAACTTAACGGCTGGTTCCTTTATCTACCGATTAAGTCACAATACTTTTTATGAAGGCTTAATCCACGCGTTATCGCAAGGTTATTTGGTGATTGAGAAGAGCCACTTGGCATTTTTCGACAATCTAGATAATTTGCGTTTGCTCTCCCCAATGGCGACATGGGTAGCGGACAATGAGAACTACACTCCACTGAGCACTGTTGCCGGCCAACATGTGTATCTGAGCGTGAACGGAAATTATTCAGATGATGGTTTTACCAGCAAGATAAAGGTGCTTGATGCCGGTAATTTGAATAGCATTAAGCAAGTCGGCGAGATCACGTTAAAAGACGCTAAGGTGATATCTAAACTTCTGATAAAAGACAATTTTCTTATAGTGCATAAAGAGCAGGACCATACAAAAGACTGGCGGGAAAAGTTGGATGTCTACGATATCAGTGATCTAAGTAAAATAAGGTTAGTCAGCAGCATCAACGCGGAGCACTCTTCGCGGATGACAGGAATACAGTGGATAGGTAATTATCTGTTCACACAGAATCAACACACCATTTTTTACGATATGTCGAACCCAGCAGCGCCAGTTAAGGTGGGTGGGCAAGCTTATGTAGGCTCAAACGGTCAGCTTAATGTTGTGGATAACGAGATATTTAATGTCCAATACAACCATTTGGGCCGCTTCCAGCAACTGCGCTTGAATTATGCCCCTACCGCCAAAGATTTAACCTTGCAAGTTCCGCAAAAGGGCGTGCTGCAACATCAACTGCAAGGTACTGATCCGGAAAATGATGAGCTTACTTTTACTGTGGCAACCGCACCAGAGCAGGGGACATTGACTATTACTGATGGCAAGTTTTTGCAATATGAACCCAATGCTAGTTTTGTTGGTAAAGATAAAGTCGGTTTACGAGTACAGGACAAGGTGGGCGGCTTTAGTCTGTTTAACCTAACGATTGAAGTAATTGCTACAAATCTGCCGCCAGAAGTGAAAAAGCTCAGTTTGCAGACGACCCAAAATCAGTCGATAGCGGCACTCTTAGAAGCATCGGATCCTAATGGCGATGTTTTGACTTACCAAATTGTCGAAGCGCCGCTAAATGGTTCTGCCATGGTGTCAGCGCGCGGAGAAGTCCAGTTTAATCCGCATAATGGTTTTATTGGTGAAGATCAATTCACTGTCAGAATCAGTGACGGTAAATTAACCGTCGATACGGTTGTTGATGTTGAAGTTATTAAAGCGATTTCCACTAACCAAGCACCGCAGGTGAAAAAACTAACCTTAACGACCAGCCAAAATCAGTCAGTAACAGCACACTTAGATGCATCAGACCCGGATGGTGATGCGCTGACCTATCAGATTGTTACCGAAGCAGCCAATGGTGCAGCCAGCATTTCGGCACAAGGGCAAATTCAGTTCAGACCACGGCGAGGTTTTATAGGTCTGGATGCCTTTACTGTAAGGGTCAGTGATGGCCAGTTAACAGTCGATGCTATAGTTGACGTGGAAGTTGATGCCGGTTGGAGCTGGTTTGACTGAATCGATACATCCATCAGCACAAGCGCTGCGCTGGCCCGGCGAGCGTCGTTTGTTTTTAGGCTGCGCCGCCAGCAATTGGCAGGCGCAGCTGTTAACTTTGCAGCAGCAATGCCGGCAAGCGATGCCGCTGCATTTTGCCGGCGTCGCGCCGAGCGCAGCCGGTTTCAACTGGGTTAGCGCGGCGAATTTACATCTGACCTTACGGTTTTTGGGGCAAAGTTCAGCGGCAACGGCACAAGCATTGTGTCAAGCGCTGAATGAGTATGCCAGCCAGCGCGCTTTACCAGCCTTTGTCACTGAGCTGAACCAACTTGAGCTATGGCCTGGACCAAAAGTGCTATGTCTGGTAGGTGATGCCACAGATCCACAGTTGCAGCGCTTAGATTTGCTGCTCGATACCCTGGCGCTGCAGCTGGGTTTTGCCAGGCGGCAGCATCCGCTGCGCCCACATATTACGCTGGCGCGTAAAGCGCAGCAGCAGCCCGAAGTGCAGGCGGCGCCGTTGCACTTTGCCGGCAATGAATTAGTGTTATACCACTCCGACAGCACAGCGGCTGGTGTTTGCTACCGGCCACTTGCCAGCTGGCCGCTAAATCCTGATCTGACTAACTAGATTATCTAAGCAGCCCAATGCAAAGCACAACCGAACTACCCAATAGAGTAATCCGGTTGCATCCGGTCCCGACGGAAAACCAGCAACCGGGGCAGGCGTGTGGGGTGTTACAGCAGATAACTGAGCTGTTGATGGAAGCGGATCACACAATCATCGGTATCTCCCTGCAGCGCCAAAGATTTAGCCAGCACTTTTAATGCATCTTCCAGGCGGTTCATAAAGCGGGCGTATGCCTGCTCGCTGCGATCGTCCTGACCAGCTACCACCACTAAATGCACCGTATCTGGCAGTACGTCCGGCTGCCAGTAACTTTGCAGGGCAGGGGCTGGTGCTGTGATATCAAAGTTCAGCATCCGCAGCTCACGACTGGCGCGCGCTTTATCGAGCTGGCTGTTGCGCACCAGAGGTGCAGTGCCGTCTGCCACCAGCGCCAGTTGATGTAAGCCCACGTCATGCATCGCTTTGCAAAACAGCTGCTCGAGGCGGACAAACAGTGAACTCCAAGGTGGCATTTGCTCGGGGTCTACGCCTAATACTTCTTTGATTTTGCGGCTAAATGGCAAGCTGATAATGGCGTAATTCATTGAACTGCAATGTGCCGGTAAAGCCGTTGCATCGTTTTGATAGCGTTTGCTGAGGTCGCGTAGTTTGTAACCATAGCTGCTTTGACAACCCTTTTGCCGGGCAAACAAGTCGTATGATAAATGTTGGTGGTCGCGCACTTTCATCGGTTGCATGCTGATAGGCAAGGCCTGCTGGAACTGCTGGACCACTTGCAATACCTGCTGGTGAAATTGTGCCGCTTGCTGGCGGATTTCGGTGCCGGTCGCTAAAAACAATAAGCTGATTTTGCGGGCTCGGTGGTAAGGGTCGACAAAACTGTGCTGCGCTTCATGATATTGCGGATTGTAGAAAAACAGGATTTGGTCAGCGGTCTGAAAACAAAACGCTTCCTGATGCAGGCGCACCACCGGAAGTTTGTCATTGGCAATAAAGCTGACATGACGCAGACCATGTTGCTGACAATCGAGGAAAAATTGCTGGCTGAGCGCTTTGTAACAACTGGCGGTATCCGGATAACTGTCCAACAGTGCTTCGCTAACTAACAATTCTGCCAGCACGTATTGGGTATGGCGGGCGGTTTCCGGGATATAAACTTTATTGCTATGCATCGCTGTCTCCTTGTCGGCAATCGAATTGCCGCGCAGTGTAGGAGAGCTTTGCTTGGCTGATATTGTTCTGGCGCAATAATTTGGCCAAAAGCTACTGATAAAAAAACGGCAGCTGCCTGCTGTTGGCGGTTCCGCGCAAGCAACTACCGTTTTATGATGTCGGACTCAAAGGTTGCAGCGTAATTAATGCAATTTCAGCCGCGGCCGGATGATTTTATTAATACGGCCGATCACTGAAATCATCAGCGTACGCCACCAGCCGTGCAAAGCCACCTGATGCATCCGGTACAATGAAATATAAGCCATCCGCGCGATGCGACCTTCAATCATCATGGCACCACCCACCAGATTCCCCATCAGGCTGCCGACGGTACCAAAGCGGCTTAACGAAATCAGCGAGCCATGGTCTTTATAGATGTAAGGTGTTTGTGGCTGACCATTTAACGCGGCAAGCAGATTTTTGGCAACATGGCTGGCCATTTGATGGGCCGACTGCGCCCGTGGTGGCACCCATTTGTTATCCGGCAACGGACAACCGGCAGCATCGCCAATCACATAAATCTGACTGTCCCGGCTGGTTTGTAAGGTCGGTAACACCATTAATTGATTGAGCCGGTTGTTTTCCAAGCCTGCCAAGTCTTTCAGGAAATCCGGTGCTTTAATACCGGCAGCCCACACCATCAGTTCAGCCGGTAACAAGTTGTCGCCCAGTAATAAACCTTCTTCGGTGGCGGCGGTGACTTTGGTCGCTACCCGCACATCAACCCCAAGTTTCACCAGTTCCTGATGTGCAGCGGCGGCGATGCGCTCCGGTAAAGCCGGCAGAATTCGCGGCCCGGCCTCAACCAGGGTGATTTTTAAGCGATCACGTTTCATTTCACTAAAGCCGTATTGGTTCAGCTCTTTGGCAGCATGGTGCAGCTCCGCAGACAATTCGACTCCGGTGGCGCCGGCGCCAACAATGGCGATATTCAGATTTTCTTTTGGATGTTGTGGGGAGTTCAGCTTGATATAGGCTTCCAGCAAACGGCGGTGAAAGCGCTGTGCCTGTGTCGGGCTATCAAGGAAAATACAATGCTCGGCCACGCCGGGTGTATTGAAGTGATTCGACACACTGCCAATCGCCAGCACCAGGTAGTCATAAGCCAGCCGGCGTTCAGCGAGAACTTCATCACCAATTTCATCAGTCAGCGGTGCCAGCCGGATCTCGCGGTTATCACGGTCCAGGCCGATAAAATTGCCCAGCTGAAATTCAAAATGGTGCGCACTGGCGTGGGCACGGTAAGTCACCTGGTCGATGTCTACATCCAAAGTACCGGTGGCCACCTCATGTAACAAGGGTTTCCAAATGTGAGTAGGGTTACGGTCTACCAGTGTGATAGCGGCGCGGCCACGTTTCCCAAGCTTGCGCCCGAGTTGAGTTGCCAGTTCCAGCCCACCGGCGCCGCCGCCGACAATAATAATACGGGGTAATGCCATAAGTTCTGACCTTTATTGTAAAAACAAAACTGTGCAGGTTGTCTGTACCTGCGACACAACAGTCCCAACCTGTTGTGTAACCAGAGTGGTCCCAACCCACTCTGGTTGCTGAGCATTAGCCCAGCGAACGCCGGATGTCACCATCGCGGACCCGACGTACAGCTAAAGAAAAACCGGCCTGAAGGCCGGTTTTTGTCAGCTGTTTTTCTGCCGCTTCATCGCGTCAAAAAATTCGTCATTAGTTTTCGTCATCGACAGTTTATCGATGAGGAATTCCATGCAATCTGTTTCGTCCATCGGATTGAGGATTTTGCGCAGGATCCACATTTTTTGCAGCTCTTCGGAGCTGGTGAGCAGTTCTTCACGGCGGGTACCAGAGCGATTGAAATCAATGGCCGGGAACACACGACGTTCGGCAATTTTGCGCGACAGGTGCAATTCCATGTTACCTGTCCCTTTGAATTCTTCGTAAATCACTTCGTCCATCTTAGAGCCGGTATCGACCAGCGCGGTGGCGATAATGGTCAGGCTGCCGCCTTCTTCGACGTTACGGGCCGCACCGAAGAAACGTTTTGGTTTGTGTAACGCGTTGGCATCGACACCACCGGTTAACACTTTGCCTGAACTTGGAATGACAGTGTTATAAGCACGTGCCAGACGGGTAATTGAGTCAAGCAGAATGATGACGTCTTTTTTGTGTTCAACCAGACGTTTGGCTTTTTCGATCACCATCTCGGCAACCTGCACGTGGCGGCTGGCTGGTTCGTCGAAGGTTGACGCGACCACTTCACCTTTTACCATCCGTTGCATTTCGGTCACTTCTTCCGGCCGCTCGTCAATCAGCAACACCATAAGTACACATTCTGGGTAATTGGCGGCAATCGACTGGGCAATATTTTGCAACAGGATAGTTTTACCGGCTTTTGGTGGCGCCACAATCAAACCACGCTGGCCACGGCCAATCGGCGAGGCCAAATCCAGTACCCGGGCGGTGATGTCTTCTTTCGAACCATTGCCACGCTCCATCCGCAGCCGCGAATTGGCATGTAAAGGTGTTAAGTTTTCGAACAGGATCTTGTTCCGAGCTTGCTCTGGCCGGCCGAAGTTAACTTCGTTAACTTTCAGCAGTGCAAAATAACGTTCGCCTTCTTTTGGCGGACGGATTAGGCCGGAAATGCTGTCGCCGGTACGCAGGTTAAAGCGGCGGATTTGGCTCGGTGACACGTAAATATCATCAGGGCCAGCCAGATAAGAGCTATCGGCTGAGCGCAGGAAACCAAAACCGTCTGACAGGATTTCCACTACGCCGTCACCGTAAATCTCTTCACCATTTTTGGCGTGTGACTTTAGGATAGCGAAAATGATGTCCTGTTTGCGCAGACGGGCCATGTTCTCGAGGCCCATGGACTCCGCCAGATCAACTAACTCGTTAATCGGCTTCAGTTTCAGTTCGGTTAAATGCATATTGATGGGTTCTTGTGTTTCAAACAGAATGAAAGATGGCTTTTCGCTGAGCTCAGGATGTAAGGAGTTGGGTGGTCAACGAACAAGCAGGTTTATAGATAAGTCACTGTCAGACACCATAGCAGGATAAGTTTTGGTCGTCCAGCTGATCATAAAAAAAGGCGTATTTTTTATACGCCTTTTACCGAAGTTACTCAGATATTGCTATCGAGGAACTCTTTTAACTGAGTTTTTGACAGGGCGCCCACTTTGGTCGCAGCAACCTGACCGTTTTTGAACAACAGCAGCGTTGGAATGCCACGAATTTGGAATTTTGGCGGCGTGTCCGGGTTGTGGTCGATGTTGACCTTGGCAATGGTCACTTTACCGGCATATTCCTGTGCCACGTCGTTCAGGATTGGCGCGATCATTTTGCAAGGACCACACCACTCAGCCCAGAAATCGACCAGCACCGGACCGGCTGCATTTAATACGTCTGCTTCAAAGCTGTCGTCGGTCACTTGTAAAATATGTTCGCTCATTACACTCTCCGATGGTGGGCAGTGGTTGCTGCCAGATAGTGCCAGCTGCACCATAATGCGCTGGCTTGATAATTGGGTAAAAATCTCGCTTCAATTTTATCCGGACTGTTTCTTATTGCAAGCGCAACGGTTATGCTTAGCCGCTATGAATAAAACACATCTCACATCACATAAGTTTGCCGACTTCGCGCTGGCACCTCAGGTTCTTGCCGCACTTGACGCGCAAGGTTATCAATATTGCACGCCGATCCAGGCACAGACGTTACCGATTGCCTTGACCGGCAAAGACGTTGCCGGACAAGCACAAACCGGTACCGGTAAAACGCTGGCGTTTTTAACTGCGACTTTCCACTACTTGCTGACGCATGAACCTAAAGGTTCCGGGCAACCGAGAGCCATTATCATGGCGCCAACCCGCGAGCTGGCTGTGCAGATCTATAACGATGCTGAACAGCTGGCAAAGCATGCCGGATTTAAGCTCGGCCTGATCTATGGTGGCG
>Ga0169931_10010009_pt1 | contig 13553 bp, 13 predicted proteins | sample Kivu_15m_20L_FD_129675 | JGI IMG/M metagenome (GOLD analysis project Ga0169931, IMG submission 129675) | Freshwater microbial communities from Lake Kivu, Western Province, Rwanda to study Microbial Dark Matter (Phase II) - Kivu_15m_20L... | ecosystem: Environmental > Aquatic > Freshwater > Lake...
GAAAGCTCAAGCAGTTCCGCCATATCGCCACCCGCTACGACCGAAACCCGCTCAACTACCTCGCCATGGCAAAGCTCGCCTCAGCGCGGCTCTGGTTGCGCCATTATGAGTCTGCGGCCTAGGCACGGGACGCACTCGGCCGGGATGCGGCCCGAAGGCGCCACAGCCCGCACGAAAGGATGACCCGGCGCGGCGTCCCGACCTAGGTTCCGGGCATGCGCCCGGCCATCCGGATCCACTCGCTCGCCGAGGCGCGCGTCGCCCTCGGCGTCGCGCGCGAACTCGGTCGGCCAGTCCTGCTCGCCAGCGCGCCGGGGGCGGCCGGGCATGCGGGCGCCGGATGGTGGCGCGCTCTGGTCGAGGCGGCGCGCGCGGAGTATCCAGACGTCGACATGGCAGCGATCCTCGACTGCGGCGACAGCGCCGGCGACGCGATGGAGGCCCTGCGCGAGGGCGTGCGCCTCGTCGCGTTCAGCGGCCGGCGCGACGTCGCCGACAAGCTGCGCGCGATCGCCGCGCAGCGCGGCGCGGAGGTCGCCGACGCGCACCCCGCCGGCCTCGACCTGCGCGCGCTGCGCGACAGGCGCGCCGCATGCGTCGTCTGGCTGCGCGCGGAGCATGGCGATGGCTGAGACGCCCTGGTGGCGGCCGGACCGCTATGCCGCGCGACGCGCCAACCTCGCGCGACGCGCCGCGATAGCCCGCGCGCTGCGCGGCTGGTTCGCACGCGAGGGCCTCGTCGAGGTCGAGACGCCGGCGCTGCAGGTCTCGCCCGGCCTGGAGCCACACCTCATGGCCTTCGCGACGGAGCTCAAGTCCCCCGGCGCGCGCCACGGCGCCACGCTGCGGCTCCACACCTCGCCCGAGTTCGCGATGAAGAAGCTGGTCGTCGCGGGCGAGCGCGACATCTTCCAGCTCGCCCGCGTCTTCCGGAACGGCGAGCGCAGCGCGACGCACCATCCCGAGTTCACGATGCTCGAGTGGTATCGCGGCGGCGCCGACTATCGCGCGCTGATGGACGATTGCGCGACGATCCTCGCGCTGGCCGCGGACGCGGCGGGCTGCGACAGGTTCTCCTGGCCGGGATCTTCCTGCGACCCGCGCGCGGCGCCGGAGCGCCTGTCCGTGAACGACGCCTTCCTGCGCCATGCCGGCATCGACCTCCTCGCGACGGCCCCCGACCCGCGCGCTCCCGATGCCGCGGCGCTCGCCGCGGAGGCCGCGCGCATCGGCGTGCGCTGCGCGCCCGACGACCGCTGGGACGACGTCTTCTTCCGCGTCTTCATGGAGCGCATCGAGCCAAGGCTCGGCGCCGGTCGCGCGACGCTGCTGCACGACTACCCCGTCTCGATGGCCTCGCTGTCGCGCGCCAGCGTCGCCGACCCGCGCGTCGCCGAGCGCGTCGAGCTCTATGCCTGCGGGCTCGAGCTCGCCAACGGCTTCTCCGAGCTCGTCGACGCCGCGGAGCAGCGCCGCCGCTTCGAGGCGGACATGGACCTCAAGCAGCGCATCCACGGGGAGCGCTACCCGATCGACGAGGACTTCCTGGCCGCGCTCGCCCACGGCATGCCGGACTGCGCGGGCATGGCGCTCGGCTTCGATCGCCTCGCGATGCTCGCCTGCGGCGCCGCGCGCATCGAGGACGTCCTCTGGCTGCCGGTCGCGGAGCCATGAGCGCGCCACCCCTCGCCACGCTGCGCGGCGCCGGCGACCTGGTCGCCGCGGGGCTCGCGACCGAGGCCGACCGCGACGGCCTGGATGCCGTCGCGCGGCGCTACGCCGTCGCGCTCACGCCGGAGATGGCCGCGCTCGCCGCGGCGGAGGGGCCGGACGGGCCGGTCTTCCGCCAGTTCGTCCCCGACGCCCGGGAACTCGTGCCCGCGCCCGGCGAACTCGACGATCCGATCGGCGATGCCGCGCACAGCCCGGTGAAGGGCCTCGTCCATCGCTACCCCGACCGCGTGCTCCTCAAGCCGACCCATGCCTGCCCGGTCTATTGCCGCTTCTGCTTCCGCCGCGAGATGGTCGGCCCGGGCGGCGAGGCGCTGGACGGCGGCGAGTTCGAGGCGGCGATCGCCTATGTCCGGGAACGCCCGGAGATCCGCGAGGCGATCCTCTCCGGCGGCGACCCGCTCGTCCTCAGCCCGCGCCGCCTCGCTGGCATCCTCGGCGCGCTCGACGCGATCGAGCACCTGCAGGTGCTACGCATCCACAGCCGCGTTCCGCTCGTCGATCCCGCGCGCGTGACGCCCGCGCTCGTCGAGGCGCTTTCGACGCGCAAGGCGCTCTTCGTCGTCCTCCACGCGAACCACCCGCGCGAGTTCACGGACGCGGGGCGCGCGGCCTGCGCGCGGCTCGTCCGCGCGGGCATCCCGATGCTGAGCCAGTCGGTTCTGCTGCGCGGCGTCAACGACGACGCGGCGACGCTCGAGGCGCTGATGCGCGCCTTCCTCGCCGCGCGCATCAAGCCCTACTACCTGCACCAGCTCGACCCGGCGCCGGGCACGTCGCATTTCCGCGTGCCGCTGGCCGAGGGCCAGGCGCTCATGCGCGCGCTGCGCGGCCGCGTCTCCGGCCTCGCGCAGCCGACCTACGTCGTCGACATACCGGGCGGCCACGGCAAGGTGCCGGTGGGCCCGTCGTGGCTCGAGGAGGAAGGCCTGCGCGATCCGTCGGGCGGCCTCCACGCGCCGCCCGCCTGAACGCGCGACGCGCCCGTCAGGACGCCACCCAGCTCCGGTAGTCCTCGGAAAGCTCGCGCACCGCGGTCTCGTAGATGCGCTTGCCGTGCTCGGCCGAGGACAGGCCGGGATTCGAGCCGATGCGCCCGTCCGGGAAGTTGCGGCGATAGTCGGCCGCGTCGGTGAACGTGCCCTTCGGCGCGACCGGCGGGTCCATCTTCATCGGCATCGCGCGGTCGGGATAGGCATGCCAGGTGAGCGAGACCTCGGACGGCGTGGCATGGCTGCCCTCCTGGTCGCCGTAGAGCTCCTTCGACAGGGCCCGGATGCCCGGCGCGTCGTACCAGTTCCTCAGCACGCACTTGATCGGCGGCCGGTTGCCGGCGGCGCCGAAGCTCGAGGCCGAGTAGATCTCCGAGAAGGCGGCCGTCGTCGTCGCGACGTTGCCGCCATGGCCGTTGACGAAGAAGAAGCGGTCGAAGCCATGCACGGCGAGGCTCTCGACATAGTCGCGGATCACCGCGATCAGCGTCGTCGGGCGCAGCGCCATCGATCCCTTGAAGGCGAGGTGGTGCTGCGCCATGCCGACCGAGATGGTGGGCGCCACGACGGCGCCCGTCGCCTCGCCGATGCCGCGGGCGACGACCTCGGCCGTGATGGCGTCGGTGCCGATTAGGCCGTTCGGGCCGTGCTGCTCGGTCGAGCCGATCGGCATCACGATGCCGCGATTGGCCTTGAGGTAGCGCTCGATCTCGGCCCAAGTGCTGAGGTGAAGAAGCATGGCGGTCTCCGTGTCGCGGGGACGGCAGCCTATACGAAACCGCCCCGCTCGGGCGAGCAGGAGGAGGCCGGCGCATGGATGACGATACGCGGCCGATGCTCCTCGCGCGCCGCTTCGCCCCGCTCTTCGCGGCCCAGTTCCTCGGCGCCTTCAACGACAACCTCGTGAAGAGCGCCTTCGGCGTCCTCGCCGCCTGGCGCCTCGCATCGGGATCAGCGGCAGAGGCCGGCATGCTCGCGATGCTCGCCGGCGCCGTCTTCATCGCGCCGTTCCTGCTGTTTTCCGGCGCGTCGGGCACGCTCGCCGACCGCATCGACAAGGCGCGCGTGGCGCGCTGGACGAAGCTGGCGGAGATCCCGGTCGTCGCGGCCGGCGCGGCGGGCCTTGCGCTGGAGAGCGTCGCGCTGCTGCTGGCGAGCCTGTTCCTGCTCGGCCTCCACTCCACCGTCTTCGGCCCGGTGAAGTACGCGCTGCTGCCGCAGCATCTTCCGCCGGGCGAACTCGTGCGCGGCAACGCGCTCGTCGAGGCCGGGACCTTCCTCGCGATCCTGCTGGGCACGGTGCTCGGCTCCGCGCTGGTCCTCGCGCCGGGCGGCGTGGCGGCGATCGCCGCGATCGGCCTCGCCGCGGCGCTCGCGGGCGCGATGGCGGCCTGGCGCATCCCGCCGGCGCCGCCGTCCGCGCCCGACGCCGCGCCGCGCCCGCGCATCGTCGCCGACACGCTGGGCGTGCTGCGCATCGCGGCCTCCGACCGCGTTCAACTGGGCGCGATCCTCGCCCTGTCCTGGTTCTGGGCCTTCGGCGCGACGATCGTCTCCGGCCTGCCGGTGCTCGCGCGCGGGGTCGGCGGAGACGAGACGACCGTGACGGCCATGCTCGCGACCTTCGCCATCGGCATCGGCGCTGGCTCCATTCTCGCGGCGCGCATGGCGCGCAACGAGGAGCCGTTGCGCCTCGTCGCGCCGGCGGTGGTCACCATGGCGGCCTTCGCCATCGACCTCTGGCTCTTCGCGGATGGCAAGTGGCGCCTGCTCGCCGACCTCCTGGGCCTGTCGGTAGCCGGCGGCGCCTTCTCGCTGCCACTCTACGCCTCGCTGCAGCGCCGCTGCGCGCCAGGCGAGCGCGCACGGATCATCGCGGCCAACAACGTAGCCAACGCCGCGGCCATGGCGGGCCTCGCCCTGCTCTGCGCCGCGCTGCTCGCGCGCGGCTGGACGATGCCCGCGCTCGTCGGCGCCTGCGGACTCGCCACGCTGGGCGCGGGGGCGGGCTGCGCATGGCTGGCGGCGAAGGCGCGGTCGCGCTGAGCCACCGCGCGGGCGTTGCGCCACGTCGCCGCTTCTCCTAGAAAACGCGCGTCGAATCCCTTGGGAGAGAGAGCGCCATGCGCATCAGCCAGAAGGTCAAGCGTATCCTCGACAACTACGAGAGCGACAACCCGGGCACGAAGGCCAACCTCGCCCGCATCCTGATGCACGGGAAGCTCGGCGGCACCGGCCGCATGATCATCCTGCCGGTCGACCAGGGCTTCGAGCACGGCCCGGCGCGCAGCTTCGCCCCGAACCCCGAGGCCTACGACCCGCACTACCATTTCCAGCTCGCGGTCGACGCCGGGCTCAACGCCTACGCCGCGCCGCTCGGCATGATCGAGGCGGGCGCCGACAGCTTCGCCGGCGCGATCCCGACGATCATCAAGGTCAACTCCTCCAACTCGCTCGCGCGCCCGAAGGACCAGGCCGTCACCGCCTCGGTGAAGGACGCGCTGCGCCTCGGCTGCGCGGCGATCGGGTTCACGATCTACCCGGGCTCCGACGACCAGTTCGAGATGATGGAGGAGATCCGCGAGATGGCGCTGGAGGCCAAGAGCCACGGCCTCGCCGTCGTCATATGGAGCTACCCGCGCGGCGGCGACCTCACCAAGGAGGGCGAGACCGCGATGGACGTCTGCGCCTACGCCGCGCACATGGCGGCGCTGCTCGGCGCGCACGTCATCAAGGTGAAGCCGCCCGCGCAGGCGCTCTACCAGGACGCCGCCAAGAAGGTCTACGAGGCGCAGAAGATCGACATCTCGTCGCTCGACAAGCGCATCGCGCATGTCGTGCAAAGCTGCTTCAACGGCCGCCGCATCGTCGTCTTCTCCGGCGGCGAGGCGAAGGGCGACGAGGGCATCTGCGCCGAGGCGAAGGCCATCCACCAGGGCGGCGGCAACGGCTCGATCATCGGCCGCAACACCTTCCAGCGCCCGCGCGACAAGGCGCTGGAGCTGCTCGGCAAGCTGACCGAGATCTATCTCGGCAAGGCATGAGCGGCACGCCCGGCTGCCGCATCTGCCTCGTGACGCCGCCGGCCTTCGAGCCGACGGCGTTCACGTTCCTGCTCGCGCGCGTGCTCGACGCGGGCGACGTCGCGTCGCTGCGCCTGCGCATGCCGGGCGCCGGCGACGACGACGTCGCGCGCGCGGCCGATGCGCTGGTGCGCGTCACGCATCGCGCCGACATCGCCCTGCTGCTCGACGGCGACGCGGCGCTCGCGCGGCGCCTCGGGCTGGACGGCGTGCATGTGCCCGCGGATCGCGTCGCGGCGGCGCGCGCCGCCTTCGGCGAGGCAGGCAGCGTGGGAGCCGCATGCGGCGGCTCCTACGACGACGCGATGGTCGCGGCGGAGGCCGGCGCGGACTACGTCGCGTTCGGCCCGGCCCGCGGCGCGCACGCCGTCTCCCGCGAGACGGTCGCCGACTGGGCCAGCGCCATGGTCGTGCCGTGCATCGTCTCGGGCGGCATCGATCTCGACGCCACCGGCGCCTGGGCGTCGACCGGCGCGGAATTCCTCGAGTTCGGCCGCGCGGCATGGAACGCGCCCGAGGGTCCGGAACAGGCGCTGCGCGGCCTGCTCGACGCAATCGCGCGCGCGCCGCGCCCCGGCTGAACCCCGCCGGCATCGCGCGCATGACAAGGCGCGGGGCCGCGCCTAACCTGCGGCGATGCAGCCGTCGGACCCCACCTCCATCGCCGGCAAGGTCTTCGCGACGCGCGGGCGCTACGACCATGTCGTCGTCGGCGCTGGCGAAGCCGGCATCGCGGCCGCGCGCGCCGCCGCGGCCGCGGGCGAGCGCACGCTCCTCGTCGACGAGCACCCGCTCGATCCGGGACTGTTCGGCATGGACATCCCCTATCTGTTCGGCGGCAGGCTCGATGCCTCGACGCGCAACGCGGCGCGCATGGAGGAGCGCATCGTCTCCGCGCGCCCGGCGCTGCTCGAGGCGATGGAGGAAGGCGTCGAGGTGGCGATGGCGACGGCGGCGTGGGGATGCTTCCCGCGCAGCGCGACCAGCCGTTCCCAGCCCCACGCGCTCCTCGGCCTCGCCGACGCGGGCGCGGCGTGGCTCGTCGCCTTCGATCGGCTCACCATCGCGACGGGCGCGCGCGACGCCACGATCCCATTCGAGGGCTGGACGCTGCCCGGCGTGATGGGCGCGCGCGGCTTCGACGCCGCGCTGCGCCTCTACGCCGCCTTCACCGGCCGGCGCGTCGCCGTCGTCGGCGGCGGCGCGCTCGCCGACGGCGCGGTGGGCGCCGCGCGCGCGGCGGGCATCGCGCTCGCCGCGCATGTCGCCTCGCCCGTGGCGCTGCGCATCCTCGGGTGCGACGAGGTCGAGGGCATCGCGTGGGAGGATGCCGACGGCAAGCACGAGGTGGCCTGCGACACCGTCGTGCTCGCCGTGGACGCCGTGCCGATGGTGGAGCTTCCTGACCAGGCGGGTTGCGCCGTCGCATGGGATCTCGCGCGCGGCGGCTTCGTCCCCGTGCTCGGCACGGTTGGCGCGACGAGCGTCGTGGCCCTGCGCGTCGTCGGCGACGCCGCCGGCACCGGTCCCGCCATGCGCGCGGAGTGGATCGCGCGCGCGGCCGCCGCGGACGACGCGCTTGTCTGCGCCTGCGAGGAGGTCCGCGCCGGCGACCTGCGCGCGCTTCGCCCGCCGCGCTATCTCGGCGCCGACGGCCCGCGCGACGGGCTCGGTGCGATCCCGCGCCTCGACCAGGACCATGTGAAGCGCCTGACGCGCGCCGGCATGGGCGCGTGCCAGGGCCGGCGATGCCGCGAGAGCGTGCACGCGATCCTCTCGCGCGATGGCGCGCGGGTCGGCCTCGCCTCGCATCGCCCGCCGCTGCGGCCGCTGCCGCTGTCGGTGATGGCGGCGCTCGAGGAGGATCCCGAGGTCGCGGCGAACTGGACGGGCTGGTTCGGCATCGCGGGGCAATGGCTGCCGCACTGGGAGCCCGTGCCCGAGGGAGCGGAGTTCATCGGCGCGCGGCTCGGCGCGGGGAGTGCGGACAAGTGATCGTCGTCGTCGGCGGGGGCGTTACGGGCCTCTCGACCGCCTTCTGGCTCGCGCGCGGAGGCCACGCCGTCACGGTGGTCGAGAAGGGCATCGTCGGCTGGGAGGCCTCGGGCCGGAACGGCGGCGGCTGCAGCCACGCCTATTCGCCGCTCTTCCGCGAGGAGCAGCGCCTCTGGCCGATGATGGACGAGTTGCTCGGGCATCCGACGGAGTGGCGGCCCAACCGGATCCGGATCGCACTCGACGCGGGCCAGCTCGAGAGGCTGGCGGCCGGGTCGCGCATCGCCGCCGACCAGGGGTTCCGCATCGAGCGCCTAGACCACGCGCAGCTGCGCGAGTTCGTGCCGTGGGTCGGCGACGACGTCGCCGGCGCGTTCTTCTGGCATTGCGGCGGCCACGCCAACCCGCAGCGCACGAGCCAGGCCTATGCCTGGGCCGTCGAGCGCCATGGCGGGCGCGTGATGCAGCACACGGCGGCGCGCGCGATATGCGTGCGCGGCGGGCGCGCGGTCGCGGTCGAGACCTCGGCGGGCGAGATCGGCTGCGACGCCGTCGTGGTCGCGGCAGGACCGCATGGCGCCGCGCTGATGGCGCCGCTCGGCCATCGCGTGCCGATCGCGCCCGCGCGCGTCGAGATGATCGTTACCGAGCCGCTGCCCGCGATCGCGCATGGCGGCGTCGATGGCAACGGGCTCTATGGCCGCCAGACGCTGCGCGGCAACCTCGCCTATGGCGGCGGGCCGCACGAATGGCTCGACATCGACGGCGAGGCGACGCCGCGCGCTGTCAACACGCCCGTGGTCGCGAGCCTCGCGCGGCGGCTCACCGAGCTCTTCCCGCGCCTCGGGCATGTTCGCGTCATCCGATCCTGGGGAGGCGTCGTCGAGAACACGCCCGACGGCAGGCCGATCCTCGACCGGCTCGCCGACCCCTCCAACGTCGTCTTCGCGAGCATGTCGTCGGTGGGCTTCGGCCTCTCGCCCGCGACCGGCCGCGCGCTCGCGCAGATCGTGCTGCAGGGGCATTGCGACTTCGCAGACCTGTCGCAGCTGCGCCTGTCGCGCTTCGGGAACCTGCCGCTGGACTGGCGCGCGCGCATGGGCTGGGAGGCGCTGCCGGCCTGACCGCCGTCGCGCCAGCGGATCGGTTGAAGCGCCGGGGGCGCCCTGTTAGGTTCCGCGCGCCTTTTTCCCCAGACCCGAAGAAACAGAGCCATGAAAATCATCGGCAGTGCCGTGCGCGCCGGCAACATCATCGAGTACGACGGCAAGATCTGGCGCGTCGTGAAGCACAACGTGGTCAGCCCGGGGAAGGGTTCCGCCTTCAACCAGGTGGAGATGCGCGACGCGCGCACCGGCACCAAGACCAACATCAAGCTGCGCGCCGACGAGACCGTCGAGCAACTGCGCGCCGACGAGAAGGAGATGCAGTACCTCTTCAGCGACGGCGACGCCTTCACGTTCATGGACCAGGAGAGCTTCGAGCAGACCACGGTCAACCGCGACCTCATCGGCGACGCTGCGGACTTCCTGACCGACAACATGGTCTGCACCGTGAACCTGATCGAGGGCGAGGTCGTCGGCGTCTCGCTGCCGCAGAGCACGGTCTGCACCGTGGTCGAGGCCGACGCCGTGGTGAAGGGCCAGACCGCCTCCTCCTCCTACAAGCCCGCCGTGCTCGACAACGGCGCGAAGATCATGGTCCCGCCCTTCATCGCGGCGGGCACGCGCATCGTGGTCAACATCGAGGAGCGCACCTACCTCGAGCGCGCGAAGGACTGATGCAGGCCATCGCCGCGCCGAAGGCCCGCTGAGCCGGAATGGCAACGCGTTCCGCACTCTTCACCGTCATTGAGCGCGCCGCCCGCAAGGCGGGACGCGCCCTCGTGCGCGACTTTGGCGAGGTCGAGAACCTCCAGGTCTCGGTGAAGGGTCCCGGCGACTTCGTCTCCGCCGCCGACCGCCGCGCCGAGCAGACGCTGCGCGAGGAACTGCAGCGCGCGCGGCCGGGCTACGGCTTCCTGCTGGAGGAAGGCGGCGAGGTCGCCGGCGACGGCGTGCATCGCTGGATCATCGACCCGCTCGACGGCACGACCAACTTCCTCCACTCGATCCCGCAATTCGCCATCTCGGTCGCGCTCGAGCGCGGCGGGGACATCGTCGCCGGCCTCGTCTACAACCCCGTGCAGGACGAGATGTACTGGGCCGAGCGCGGCCATGGCGCGTTCCTGAACGATCGCCGCCTGCGCGTCTCCGGGCGCGCGAATCTCGGCGAGGCGCTGGTCGGCACCGGGATCCCCTTCCAGACGCGTGGCGACCACCCGTCCTACCTGCGCCAGCTCGCCGCGGTCATGGCGCGCACCGCCGGCGTGCGCCGCATGGGCGCGGCCGCGCTCGACCTCGCCTACGTGGCGGCTGGTCGCCTCGACGGATTCTTCGAGTACGGGCTCAATCCCTGGGACATCGCCGCGGGCGCCCTGCTGGTCCGCGAGGCCGGTGGCTTCGTCGAGGACATCGACGGTCGCCAGAACGCGATCAGGACAGGCAACGTCATCGCCACGAACGGCAACTTCCTTGGCCCGCTCGGCCGGATCCTCCGCGCCGCCGCCAAGGATTCGCCAAGATCCGAAGCCTAGTCTCGCCCCCGGCCCGCCCCGGGCGCAGGGCCATTGTGGCACCGCAACGGGGTGGCTAACCTGCCGGACGACATGCGGAAACCTCGCGCGATCCCCCTCCCCGCGGCCCAGCGTCCCGCGATCCTCGGCGGCACGGCGATTATGCTTGCCGCGCTCCTCCTGGCGCCCGGCGGCGCGTCGGCGCAGCAGCACCTGCGCCAGCGCGGCAGCGGCGTCACGGTCGACTGGACGGTGGTGGACCAGTTGCAGGGCCGCGCGCCGCAGCGCCAGCAATCCTCGGCAGGCCAGCAGCGGCGCGCGGCCAACCGCAGCCCCGCCGCACCAGCGCAGGCGGCTCCCGCCCCGGCGGCCGCGCCGCCGGCGGCGCCGGCCGCCGCCGCGCCCGCCTTGCGCCAGCTGCCTCCGCCGCCCGACACGGCGCCCGTCGCCGGCGCCGCCCCCCCGCCACGCCCGCCCGCGGCAGCGGCGCAGCCGCGCCCTTCCGCGCCGCCGGCGGCGGCCCAGGAATTCCGCGCCCCGGCCCCGCCCCCCAGCTTCGGCGAGCAGGCGCCCGCGGTCGCGCCACCCGTGCCGGTCTCGCCCACGCCGCCGCCGCAGAGCGTCGCCTCCTCGCTGCCGGTCCGCCCGGCCACGCCCGCGGCGGCCAGCGCACCTGCCGCAGCCGGCGCAGCCGCGGCGGCAGGCACACCCGCGGTGGCGAGCTCGCCCGCGGCAGCCAGTTCCCCCGCGGCGGCGAGGTCGCCCGCGGCTGCTGCGGCAGGCGCCGCGGCGGCCGGCGCAGCAGCTGTCGCGGCAGCCCCCTCGCCAGCGGCGCCCGCCCTGCCCGCGGCCGCGCCGCCACCGCCGGCGCCGCCGCTCGCCGCCAGCCTGCCCCCGTCGCGCGCGGCCCAGCCCGCCGCGCGCCTCTCCTTCGCCGCGGACAGCGCGGAGCCGCCAGCGGAGCTGCGCAACGATCTGCGCGACATCGTCGAGCAATTGCGCCGCGCGCCGGATGGCCGCCTGCGCATCGAAGGCTTCGCGGCGGGCGAGGACGCGAACCGCTCGCGACGGCTCAGCCTCAGCAGGGCGCTCGCCGTGCGCTCCTACCTGATCGACCAGGGCCTGGCCTCTACGCGCATGGACGTCTTCGCCCGCGGCAACCAGCCGGAGGACGGCCCGGCCGACCGCGTCGACGTGACGCTCGTGCGTCGCTGAGGGCCGCGCCGCCATGACGAGGCCGTTCCGCTACCTCCTGCGCATGGCGCTCTTCCTCGCCGCCGTCGGCGGCGTCGTCGCGTTCCTCCACGAGCAGCTGATCCAGGCGTTCCACAACGCCCCGACCCTGAACTCGATCATCGTCGTCGTGCTGCTGCTCGGCGTGGCGGAGAACATCCGCCAGGTCCTGATCCTCTATCCGGAGGTCGCGTGGATACGCGGCTTCCAGGCCGAGGCGCACATACCCGGCTCGACGCTGCGCCGGATCCGCCTGCTGTCGCCGATGGTCGCGATGCTGGGCGAGCGGCGCAGCGGCAGGCTGCAGCTCTCCGCCACGGCCACGCGCGCGGTGCTCGACGGCATCTCGTCTCGCCTCGAGGAGTCGCGCGACCTGTCGCGCTACCTCGTCGGCCTGCTGATCTTCCTCGGCCTGCTCGGGACGTTCTGGGGCCTGCTGGAGACCGTCAGCGCGGTCTCCGGGGTCATCGCCGGCCTCAGCGGCTCGACCGACGTCTCGTCGCTGTTCAACGACCTGCAGGCCGGTCTCAGGGCGCCGCTTTCCGGCATGGGCACGGCCTTCGGCACGTCGCTCTTCGGCCTCGCAGGGTCCCTCGTGGTCGGCTTCCTCGACCTGCAGTCGGGCCAGGCGCAGAACCGCTTCTACAACGAACTCGAGGAATGGCTCTCCGGCGTCACGCGCCTCGGCGGCGGCGGGCCCGTCGGCGACGGCGACCAGTCCGTGCCGGCCTACATCCAGGCGCTCCTCGAGCAGACCGCCGACAACCTCGAGAACTTCCAGCGCACCGTGCAGCAGGCAGAGCAGGGCCGGCAGGGCGCAAATGCCGCGCTCGTCATGCTCGGCGAGCGCATGACCCAGCTGACGGAGGAGATGCGCGCCGAGCGCGATGTCGTGGCCCGGCTCGCGGAAGCCCAGCTCGAGCTACGCCCGGCGCTGCAGCGCTTCGCCGAGGCCGCTTCGCGCGGCGGCGCGGGCGCAGGCGACGAGGCCCTGCGCGCGTCGCTGCGCGGGATCGAGTCGCTGCTTGCACGGCTGCTCGAGGAGAACCAGGCAGGCCGCGCGCAGTTCACGCAGGACGTCCGAAACGAGTTCCGGCTCCTCGCGCGCACGATCGCCGCGCTCGCCGACGACCAGCGCTGATCCCGGGCCCCGGCCGTGAGCGCCCAGACCCGTCGCCGCCGCCGCAACGGCCTCGACATCTGGCCGGGCTTCGTCGACGCGCTCGCGACGCTGGTGATGGTCATCGTGTTCGTCCTGATGATCTTCACGCTGTTCCAGTTCCACCTTAAGGACATGATCAGCGGCCGCGACCAGGCGCTCGACCGCCTCTCGCAGCGCATCGGCGAGCTCGCCGACCAGCTCGCGAGCGAGCGGCGCACGGCCGCGGGGCTGCGCGAGCAGGCCGAGGTGCTCGCGAGCCAGCTCGCCGGCACGACCTCGATGCGCGACCGCCTGCAGTCGGAGCTCGCCATCGCGGAAGGCAGGCTGCGCGAGGTCGCCGGCGCGCTCGACGCGGCGCGCGGGCGCGCGGACCAGTTTTCGGCCGCGCTCGCGGGGCGCGACGCCGAGGCGCGGGACCTTGCCGCGCGGCTGCAGGGGGCCGAGGGCCGGGCCAGCGCCGCGGAAGCCGAGGTCGCCCTGACGCGCGGGCAGCTCGCCGACCTGCTGCGCCAACTCGCCGCCACGGCGACGCGCGCGCGCGAGGGCGAGGCCCGCGCCACCGCGAGCGCCGAGCAGGCCGCGGCGCTGGCCCAGAGGCTGGAGCAGGCGGAGACGCGGTTGCGCGAGGCCGAGGGCAAGGTCGTCCTCGGCGAGCGCGAGGCCGCCGAACTCGCGCGGCGCCTCGCGGCCAGCGAGCAGCGCGCGCAGCAGGCCGATGCGCGGGCGCGCGAGGCCGAGGGCAA
>Ga0169931_10010011_pt1 | contig 13553 bp, 12 predicted proteins | sample Kivu_15m_20L_FD_129675 | JGI IMG/M metagenome (GOLD analysis project Ga0169931, IMG submission 129675) | Freshwater microbial communities from Lake Kivu, Western Province, Rwanda to study Microbial Dark Matter (Phase II) - Kivu_15m_20L... | ecosystem: Environmental > Aquatic > Freshwater > Lake...
GACCGCAAGGCGCCCGCCAGCGCCCGTGGAGGCCGGCGGACCAAATCGTACCGACAGCCAATTTGCTGCAAACCCAATGGCCATCGATGCGTAACTCATTTTCGGGGCCGACCTGGTGAAATTGCCGGGCTAGTCGAGCAGGTTCACCAGGGACGCGGGTGAGCTCTCGTTCTGTTCGTAGTTTCCGAAATCGATCAGCAGTGTGGCGCAGAACAGCAGCATCTTCTCGGCCACGGGCAGGCTGCAGTCGACTTCCGTCTGGAAGGTGTCGGCATCGGTGAAGTACTCCTGCAGCAGGCCTTTCCACTTCTTGGCGAGTCGACCCACTTCCTGCCCACGGCGTCTGAAGGTGTACTCGGCGGACATGAAGGGCAGCAGGAACAGCGGCCCGGTGATGGTCATGACAGTGCCACCGGCCGCGTCGACCACGTCGTAGTTGCTGCGCAGGAGATGGAAACGCCGCTGGATCGCACCCATGGGGGCGCCGCTGGCGGAGGACACCTCCAGCCTGTGGAAATAAAGCCTGAGGGGTTTGCGCATCTTCAGGATGGTGTTCTGGCACTCGTCCTCGAACAGCAGCGTCGCCGGGCGCAGTGCGCCCAGCAACTGCCGCGCGATCACGTTCAGGAACGAGTGGCTGTGCTCCTCGACGAATCCGTGGAAGTTTCGCGTGCCCAGTATTGTTGCGTCGTAGCGGTTGCGCAGTTCGAACGGCGACAGGATCTCGAACCATTCCTTGCGCTGGATGACCCGAAAACCGTTGGCCCCGGCGAAGATCGACTCCAGGTTCCAGGTGGGCTTCTCGGCCTCATCCCGCAGCACGTCCTCCTCCCGCTCCCGGACCTTGGCGAACACCACACCGCACGCGTTGCAGATGTCCCGGCCCGTCTGGGTCACGTTGCACTTCGGGCAGGTGACGCGTTCCGTCTGGCGCAGGGCGTCCCGTATCCGGGGCCACTCGCCACCGTCCAGCCACACCCCCTGGCATTGCCTGCACCCGTCCACCAGCACCCCGGTTCCGGGGAAACAATGCTCGAACAGCGGCGCGCTGCAGCGCGGGCAGGTCCTGTAGACGGCCTGGAAGGCGTGCGTGGGCACCTGCTGGGTCACACCCGCCACGGCAAGGACATCGCGCAATTCCCCGTCGTCGAACCACACGCCCTTGCACGTCGGGCAGGCGTCCAGCGCGAACGCACCGTCGGTCGTCTTCACCGGCAGGAGTTCCGGCGTACGGCAGCTTGGGCATTTCATGGATGGACAGTCCTCGGCGCAGCGCCCCTGATGTCCGGCTTATCGGTGCCGTCGCCCGCTTCTACAGCATCATTTCGGGGTCGGACCAAGGTAACGCTATGATATTTATGAAAAAACAATCTGAAAATGGGGTGTTTTCAGCCTTAAACCGCGCTTTTTGCCCCTCTTTTCAAAAAATGCCACAGGCTTGCATTGCCAGGGGTGGATGGCTTGGGAACGCCGCATGGGGCGTTGATGCGTCGCCCGATGGCGCGATGGCTTCGCAGTCGTCGGTCTGGCGATCGGCAGGCTGGTCGTGAAGACAATGGGTGGCAGCCTCGGGGTCGACGCCCTGGGCACGCTGCGGGCATCACGGCAAAAGGCGTTGGCGCGGCTTGACCCAGCCGTGTTCCAGACGCCAAATTGAGGTCGACGCGGCGGGCGCTCTCCCGGGTTTCCGCAGCCCGGCGCGGACCATGGCTCCGCAGCCGACCCCTTCATCGAGCAGACCCTCACGTACCAGCGTCCAGAGCGAGTCCTGGCAGGTACGGGGCGGGTCTGGCAGCAGGAGCGCCAGATGTACGACGTCATTGTCATCGGGTCCGGCATCGGCGGCATGACCGCCGCCGGGCTGCTCGCCGGGGTCGCCGGGAAGAAGGTTCTCGTGCTCGAGAAGCACACCGAGCCAGGCGGCCTGACGCATGTGTTCCGTCGGGATGGCGCATCCTGGGACGTGGGCCTGCACTACGTCGGCGACGTCGCCCCGGGGACGCAGCCCCGCGCCGTGTTCGATTACCTCTCCGGCGGCCGCCTGCAGTGGAGCCGCATGCCCGAGGTGTTCGAGCGCTTCGTCTATCCCGGCCTGGACTTCGCCGTGCCCTCCGATCCCGTGCGCTTCCGGGACAGGCTGATCGAGACGTTTCCGGAAGAGGCACGCGCCATCCGGCGCTACTTCCGGGACGTGCATCGCGCGGCACGCTGGGCCATGCTCGGTTTCGTGCGCGGCATGGTGCCGGGCCCCGTCGCGCCACTGGTCGGACTGGCACAGCGGTTGACCGCCGGCGCCGCGGTCCACAGCACCGGCGACTACCTGAAGCGTCGTATCCGCTCGCCACAGCTGCGGGCGCTGCTGGCCAGCCAATGGGGCGATTACGGTCTGCCGCCGGGGCGCAGCGCCTTCGCCATCCACGCCATGATCGTGTCGCACTACCTGCGGGGGGGCTGGTTCCCCGTGGGCGGTTCCGCCCATGTCGCCCGCAGCTTCGAGGCCGGCATCGAGCGGGCGGGGGGGGCGATCCGGGTGGCGCAGGAGGTGGTGGACATCGTCATCGAAGGCGGGCGCGCTGTCGGAGTGCGCGTGCGGGACCGGCGCGGGCCGGAGCCCCGGGAGTCGATTTACCGGGCGCCGGTGATCATCTCGAACGTCGGAGCGCGGCTGACCTTCGAGAAGCTGCTGCCCACCACCGGTGCGGTGGGAGCAGCCACGGCCGACCTGCGCCGCCTCATGGACAGTCTCGGGGAAGGCGCATCCGCCGTCACCCTCTACCTGCGCCTCAGGGAGAGCGCCAGGACTCTCGGTGTCCGCGGGGAAAACTACTGGATCAATACCGGGCTCGATCACGATGCCGCCGCAGCGGGGACGGAGGCATTGCTCGGCGGGAGCCCGGGCAGCATCTACGTCTCCTTCCCCTCGCTCAAGTCGGGAGAGGAGCGCTTTCACACCGCCGAGGTCATCGCCTTCGTCGACCAGCACGCCTTCGACCCGTGGCGCGGCCAACCCCGTGGGCAGCGCGGTGCCGACTACTCGGCCCTGAAGGAGCGCGTCGGTGCCGGCCTGCTGCGTCTGGCCGAGACCGCGATTCCCGGCCTCACCGCGCTGGTGGCGTATTCGGAGTTGTCCACGCCCCTCACCGTGGAGCACTACACCTCTCACCCAGGCGGGGAGTTCTACGGTCTCCCGGCCACACCGGACCGCTACCGCTCCGGTCTGCCGGGGCCGCGCACCCCGGTGCCTGGGCTGTTCCTGTCCGGTCAGGACGCCGGCTGCCTCGGGATCGTCGGCGCCATGATGGGGGGCATGGGCGCGGCCTGTCAGGCGCTGGGTTCGCGCGGTTATCCGTTGATCCAGGCTGCATTGCGGGCGGGGGCGACGCGGGCTCCGGTCGTGTCGACGGCGGGTGACAAACAGGGTGCCGTGCTCATCGCCAAGAGTCGGCTCACCCTGGATATCTGGGCGCTCGAGTTCGAGGCTGCGGGTTCCGTTGCGGGCTACGCCCCCGGCCAGTTCGCACGCCTGGAGGTCGGCGAGGGTGAATGGCGCGATTACTCCATCGCCGGCCTCGAGGGCAACCGGGTCCGCTTCCTGATCAGCACCCGCACGGGAGGGCACGGTTCCCGGTTCATCGAGAACGTCCCGCCCGGTGCCAGGACGCGCATCGAACTGCCGCTGGGCAACTACACGCTCGCAGCCGACGGGCGCGACCCGGTGTTCGTCGCGACGGGTACCGGACTTGCCCCGTTCCTGCCGATGTTCCGTCAGCTGGCGGCCGAAGGGCGACTCGACCGTGCCGTGCTGTTGTTCGGTTGCCGCACGTCCGAAGAGGACATCACGGCGGGGTTGGATCCGCTGCCTGCCAGGGTCGTGCGTTGCGTGAGCCGCGGTCAGCCCTCCGCAGGTGGATTCGCCGGCCGGGTCACCGCGGCGCTGGCGGCTTTTGATTTCGATCCGGAGCGCACCGACTTCTATCTCTGCGGTTCGTCGGCCATGGTGGCCGATGCCCGCCAGGTGCTCGAGCAACGGGGCGCACGGCACCTGTTCACCGAGTCGTATTGATGGTGACGGCTGTCGACGCATCCCGACCCGCGAGCATTTCCACAGGTCCGAACCCGCGCATCGCTGCCTTCCTGTCGACTCCCGGCGCCCACCACCGGGCGGGGCCGTCGGAACAGGTCGGGCAGAGGATTTTTCGTTTTCCAGGAGAGATTCGCCCATGAAGACCATCCACTCCGATACGCATCGCCTGCACCACGGGCAGGCCGAGCTGATCGACGGCATGCTCAAGCCGTGCTTCGAGATGCCGGCGCGCGTCGACATGATTCTCGAGCAGGTGCAGTCCGCCGGGCTTGGGCCGGTGGTGTCTCCGGCAGCCTTCGGGCCGGCGCCGCGAGCGCGCGTGCACACCGCGCCCTATCTGGCGTTTCTCGAGGGGGCCTGGGCGCGCTGGTCCGCGCTCGGGCGAACGCACGATGCCTTGCCGCTCGTCTGGCCGGCCCGGTATCTGCGGCAGGATGTGGAGCCGTCCCACATCGACGGGCAGCTGGGCTTCTTCTCCACGGATGCCAGTGTGCCCGTCACCGCCGGCACATGGACGGCAGCCACCGCCGCCGTGGACGTGGCGCTCACCGGGGCCCGCCTGTTGCAGACGGGGGAGCGGGCGGCGTTCGCCTTGTGCCGCCCGCCCGGACACCACGCGGCGGCCGGCACCATGGGCGGGTACTGCTACCTGAACAACGCGGCCATCGCGGCGCGCTGGCTAAGGGATCGGGGTGCCGCCCGGCTCGCCGTGCTCGACGTCGATTACCACCACGGCAACGGGACCCAGAGCATCTTCTGGAGCGATCCGAGCGTGCTGTTCGCGTCGCTGCACGCCGATCCGCGCGAGGAGTATCCGTACTTCGCCGGCCATGCGGCCGAGCGAGGCGCCGGCGCGGGGCTTGGCTTCACCCTGAACATCCCGCTGCCGCGGGGTACCGACTGGTCGCGCTACGGCGCCGCGCTCGGCGAGGCCTGCGCCGCAGTCGGCCGGTTTGCGCCCGATGCGCTCGTGGTGTCGCTGGGCGTTGATACCTTCGAGAACGACCCCATCAGCGCGTTCAGGCTCAGGGGTGAGGACTACCGCCGGATCGGTGAGAGCATCGCCGGCCTCGGCCTGCGGACCCTGTTCGTGATGGAGGGCGGCTATGCGGTGCGAGAGATCGGCATCAACGTGGTCAATGTGTTGCAGGCGTTCGAGTCGGTCGGCTGACTCAGGTCCCACGCACGGCGGCAGGCGATCCCCTGCCGCCGGCGAACGGCCTGCGCCGGAACGCTCGTCACCATCATCCCGTGGCCTGATGAGATCTCCGGGCTAGAACCGCACCCCGATCGTCACCTTCAACGCGGCCAGGCCGCCGAACGCCCCTTCGAGCACCAGCATCCGGTAGTTGAAGCCGAGCGACGGAATGATCACTGGCGCCACGCCCAACTGGTTCAGCGGAATCTTGTCCTCGTAGGGCGCCTTGTAGCCGTGCAGCAATCCGGCCATGAGCTTGCCGTAGAAGTGCTCGGACCCGAACAGCGGCCAGTACCTGCCGACGAACAGAAGCTGCGAGGGCTGGTCGAAGGAGTTGTCCATCAGCGCAGCGCCGGCGACCCAGCGCCTGTCGAAACCGAGTTCCACCCCGAGGAGGTTCTGGTTGTTGTTGTGTTCCGGCACGGGGTCCCAGTGCTTGGTGTAGAGGGATTTGTGGAGCGTCCACTGGCGCACGGTCCAGTCATCGGGCAGCGAGAACCACGGTTGCACAACCTCTGTTTCCTGGGCTTGGGCCAGCGGCGGAGACAGAAGCGGCGTTGCAACCGCAAGCGCAGCCACACTCAGGCAAAGACATCCCACTGACGACATCTGCAGGTCTCTGGTCGATTCGGACGTGTAGGGAAAGGCCGGAGTTTAACGGCAGCCGGGCCAGACCTTGCCACCGTGTGCGGTGGCATTTTCGAGACATCCGCCGCACCGGCCCCAAGAGCACCGGTTTCCGACGCTTGTGGCGGAGCCACAGCACGTGCCGGGATGCTGGCGAGCCAGCATGACCGGCGTATGAATTCGCCGATCCCTTCTGTGGCTCGGGAGTCGAGACACCGCGACCGTGGACGAGATCACGGCCATGCCCGGCGGCGGCGGTCGCATGGCCCCGGGCGAGTGCGCGGAAGGCGGGTTGGATGCACTGCCAAGGTGCGCGCGCCCATGGGTGGTGCGCCGGCCGAGGGCCTGCGCCCCTGTTGCATCGGCAGCACACGTCGAAATGGCAGGTGTGTCGATGGCGGGCGGGGCATCGTGCGTTCGGGAAACGGATGGCCCGGCGATTGCAGAGGCATGCGGGATTGCGGCGGGCTTCTCCTGCCGGGTACCGGCCGAGGCCTGCATGTCCATTTCTCTCTGGTTTCAGCGTGCGTCCGTATTGACCGCGCTCGTGATCGCGTTCGCGGCCGCCCCGGCGCAGGCCACGGCCGAGACCTTGCGGATAGGCGCGCCACTCGCACTTACCGGCGGGCTCGCGGACGAGGGACGCAAGCAGCAGGTGGCCTACGACATGTGGCTGCGCCGTGTGAATGCCGCCGGGGGCGTGCAGGTCGGAGATCGCAAGCTCAAGGTCGAACTGATCACTTACGACTACCAGACCAATGAACAGCGGGCCAGCCAGATTGCCGAGAAGCTCATCACCCAGGATCGTGTGGATGTGCTCACCGCGCCCTTCGGGTCGGGGCATACCAAGGTGGTGGCCGGTGTCGCCGAGCGCTATGGCGTGCCGGTGGTGGCATCCGTCGCCTCTTCGGAGTCTGTATTCAACCAGGGCTACCGCTACCTGTTCGGGACGCTGGCGCCGAACGCTGGCCTGACCGACGCACTGGTGGCGGTGGTGAAGGCCCAGTTGCCCGGGGTCAGACGGGTGGCTGTCCTTGGACGAGAGGATGTATTCCCTAAGTCGATCGCGGCGAGCATGACGGACGCTGCAAAGCGCGCCGGTCTCGAACTGGTGTATGACGCGCTGTATCCGGTCAACACCATGGACTTCTCCTCGCCGTTGTCGAAGATGCGGGCGGCGAAGCCCGACTGGATCTTCGTATCCGGCTACACCAAGGACCTCGTGCTGGCCCGCAAGCAGATGGCCGATCTTGGCGTGAGCGCGCCGGTGATCACCATGATCACAGGGCCCGCCTACCGTGAGTTCGCGGAGTCTCTCGGGCCGCTTGCCGAGAACGTGACCAGCGCGACCTGGTGGGCGCCAGCGCTGACCTTCCGGTCGGATGACGTGTTCGGCTCCACCCAGGGCTTCGTGCAGGATTTCCAGGCCCGCAAGGAAAAGGGCGAGCCGGACTACGTGCATGCTGCGGCCGCGGCGGCGCTGGTCGCGGTTCAGGCTGCCGTCACCAGGGCCGGCTCGCTGGACAAGGCCAAGGTCCGTGCAGCCCTCGCCAGCCTGAAGCTCGACACCTTCTACGGACCCATCGAGTTCGGTGCCAACGGCATGAACGCAGCGCGCTCGCTTCCGATCGTCCAGATCCAGGGTGGGAAGGTCGTGGTGCTGTCGCCCGAGCCGATGCGGCAGGGCAGGCTGCTGCCGGTCAGGTGACCCTCGCATCATGGACGCCGCCTTGCTAGTGCAGGTCGTACTCAACGGGATCCTGCTGGGTGCTCTGTACGCCTGCATCGCCGCGGGCTTCTCCCTCGTGTGGGGCGTGCTCAACGTGATCAACATGCTGCACGGGTCTCTCATCATCCTCGCCGGCTACCTCGCCTGCAGCCTCTGGACCGAATGGCAGGTGCACCCGCTGGCCGCGATGCTTCCGGTGGGCCTGTTGTTGTTCCTCGCGGGTACGGCACTGCAGGTCCTGCTGATCAACCGTGTGGTCGATCGGCCGGTGCTCACGACGCTTACGCTCACGTTCGGGCTGGACATGGTGCTCTACAACGCCATGAACGCCGCGTTCGAGGCCACGCCGCGTCGCGTGACGCTGGAATTGGGACGCCTGACCCTTGGCGAGGTCGTGCTCCCCTGGGACCGGATCGTCGCCATGCTCCTGGCCCTTGCCCTGACCGGCTTGCTGTACGGCGTGCTGCGTGCATCCCGCCTCGGCAGGGCCATCGTCGCAGTGCGCATGGATCGCGAGGCCGCCAGCCTCATGGGGATCCGCGTCGCGCGCATCTATGCGCTGACCTTCGGCTTGGGAGCCTTCATGGCGGGGGTGTGCGGCGCCCTGCTTGCGGTGGTCTATCCGATCACGACCAACGCCACCGGTCAGCTGCTCGGCAAGGCCTTCATCGTCTGCGTCGTGGGCGGGCTCGGTACGGTACCGGGCGCACTGGCCGGCGGTCTCGCGCTGGGTGTCACCGAGAGCCTGGGTGGTCATTTCCTGGGACCTCAGGCGGCGGCCTTGCTGGGCTTCGGCCTCATGCTGGTGTTGCTCGTCGTCAGGCCGACCGGGCTGCTCGGTCGCAAGGGTTACGAGTGAACAACATGTCGCCTTCGAACGCCACCGCGCTTCTGGTCTGGATCCTTGCCCTTGCGGCAACGCCGCTGCTCGGAGACAACTATGTCGTCAAGATCGCCACTTTCGTGGCCTTCTACGCGGCGCTGGCCCTGTCTTGGAATTTCATCGGAGGCATGGCGGGCTATCCATCGTTCGCCACGGCGGCCTTCGTGGGCCTGGGCTCGTACGCGGGCGCGCTGGTGCAGAACGCCGGCGCGCCCCTGGCGGTGGGCTGGCTTGCCGGTGCGCTCGCTTCCGGACTGGCGGCGGTCGCGCTCGGCGCTGTCGTGCTGCGCCTGCGCGGGCACTACTTCGCGATCGGCTCCATCGCCCTGGTGGAAGTTCTGAGCCTGACGGCCTCCTGGTGGTCGGGCCTCACGGGCGGGGGTGAGGGACTGAACGTCGCCTTTCTTCCCGGTGGACCCGACACGATCGCCCGGGTGTTTCTCTACGTCATGCTGGCCATCGCGATCCTGGCGCTGGGCACAACGGTGGTGGTCATGCGGGGCCGACTGGGTTTTGCCCTGCGCTGCATCTCCCAGAACGAGGATGCAGCCGAGATGGTCGGCATCCCGACCACGCGGTGCAAGATCATCGCCTTCGTGCTGTCCGCCATTCCCTGCGGCGCTGCCGGTGCGGCCTACGCGTCCTGGGTCGCCTACATTGCCCCTGCCGACGCCTTCAGCATCCTGCTGACGGTCAAGGTACCGGTGATGGTCATGCTCGGGGGGGCGGGAACGCTCATCGGACCGGTTCTGGGTGCCACCGCGCTGGTGCTGCTGGAGGAGACGGTCTGGGCGCGCTTTCTGGATCTGCACCAGGCCATCCTGGGGGGCGTGATCGTCGCGTTGATCTTCTTTCTGCCGGGCGGACTCGTCGGGCTCGCGCGCCGGGGGCGCAGCACGTGACGCCGCTGCTGGAGTTGCGCGGTCTGGGCAAGCGCTTCGGCGGCATCGACGCGGTGCGCGACGTGAGCCTGAGTGTCGCGCCCGGGGAAGTCGTCGGCCTCATCGGTCCGAATGGCGCAGGCAAGACGACACTGGTGAACCTCATCACGGGAGTCCATCGCGCATCACGCGGCGCGGTGATCTTCGACGGGCAGGATGTCACCAGACAGTGGCCGCATCAGGCGGCGCGGCGCGGGCTCGCGCGCACCTTCCAGGTCGTGCAGCCTTTCCCGAGGATGACGGCGCTGGAGAACGTCACGGCCGGCGCGCTGTTCGCCGGTGCCGCCGGATCCGTTGCCGCGGCACGGCGTCAGGCGGGCGCACTTCTCGATCGAGTCGGCCTCGGTGAAGAGGCGCACAAGCCGGCGGCCATCCTCACGCTGCCTTCCCGCAAGCGCCTCGAACTCGCCAAGAGTCTCGCGATGAAGCCCCGCCTGCTGCTTCTGGACGAGGTCAATGCCGGGTTGAATTCCTCCGAGATCGACGATGCGGTGGCGTTGATTCGCAGCATCGCCGCCGAGGGCGTGACGCTGATTCTGATCGAACACCTCATGAAGGTTGTCCTGAGCCTCGCAACCCGCATCGTGGTGCTGCATCAGGGGGCGCTCATTGCCGACGGGACCCCTGCCGAGGTGACGGCCGATCCTCGTGTGGTCGAGGCCTATCTGGGTGCAAAATTCGCGCAGAGACAGGCGAAGGCACTGGTCGGGGTGGAGCGTGCCTGAGGCCCTGCTGGAGGTCGCCGGACTGACGGCCGCCTACGGGCCGGTGCAGGTGCTGTGGGGGCTGGATCTGCGCGTGATGCCGGGTGCCGTCACGGCGGTGGTGGGCTCCAACGGCGCGGGCAAGTCCTCGTTGCTCAAGGTGCTCTCGGGTCTGTTGCCTGCCACCGGAGGGCGGATGCGATTTGCGGGTCGGGATGTCACCGGCGCGGGCAGCGAAACCCTGCTGGCCGCCGGGATCGCCCATGTTCCGGAAGGCCGTCGCCTGTTCCGTGGCCTTTCGGTGCAGGACAACCTGCTGCTGGGCGCGTACCTGCGGCGGGCTGGCCGGTACGAGCTGAGGCGTGATCTGGACCGCGTTTTCTCCCTGTTTCCCATTCTGGGGCAGCGTCGGCGTCAGGACGCCACCACGCTGTCCGGCGGTGAGCAGCAGATGTGTGCCATCGGGCGTGGCCTCATGGCGCGCCCCCAGTTGCTGATGGTCGACGAGTTGTCACTGGGTCTGGCGCCCCGTGCCGTCGATCTCCTGGCCGATGCGTTGCGCTCGATCAGCAACGAGGGTCTGACCATCCTTCTGGTGGAGCAGGACGTGCTGACGGCCCTGGATCTGTCGAGCGAAGCCTATGTCGTCGAGACCGGTCGTGTCGTCGCCTCCGGGCGGTCCGAGCTGCTCGCCGACGATCCGCGCATACGCGCGGCCTATCTGGGACGGGAGTGAGGGGCTGATGGAGGGCATCGAAACACGCGGCCCGGCGCCGGGCGGTCGAATCATCCTCGGCTGGGGAGCGGTCGTGCCGGGGAGGGCATGCGCGTGAGCAATGATCCACTCGCGGGCTTCCGGCCCGTCTGGACGGGCGTGGCCACCGCCGCCGCAGGCATCGGGCTTCCCGCCAGGCGCGTGCTGCACGCCGGGCCTCCGTTCAGGGACCCCACCAGGCCTTCCGCGCCAGTGCTGTCCTCCGCGGTGCTGGCCTGCCGATACGAGGGCTGGGCGGGCAACGACGTCGAGGCAGAGGCGATGATTGCGGCCGGCGAGGTCGTGCTCGAGCCCGCGCAACACCATGGCGTCGTCACACCGTTGGCCGAGGTGGTGAGCGCCTCCACGCCGCTGACCGGGATTGCAGATCAGGGGTGCGTGCAGTCGGTGGTCTGGGCGCCGCTGCCGAGCGGCCAGGGGCCACAGATGCGATTCGGCACCCGCGATCCTCGCATCCTCGAGCGCCATGCCTGGCGCGATCGCGTGCTCGCGCCTGCACTTGCCATGGCGCTTCGCGATCCGGTGGAGCTCCTGCAGCCGGCCCGCGTATCCCTGGCCGCCGGGGAGGACCTGCACTGGTCCACTGCTGCGGCGACGCTGGCCATGGCCGCCGAACTCGACGGCCGGCTCGCGCGCGATGCGGCCGGCGACGAGGTGCGCGCCATGCTCGCCGCCTCGCCGCTGTTCTTCCTGACCTTCTGGATGGCGGTCTGCCGGGCCATGCTCCGTTCGCTGGCTCCCGAGACTCCCGTGGCCCTGCTGGGGCTGGCGGGCAACGGTCAGGACGTCGGGGTGCTGCACGCCGATCGTCCGGCAACATGGACCATCGTGCCGGGTGCGCCGCCCGTTGGGCAACGCCTTGATCCGGCCGGTACGGCCCCGGTGTGTCCGATGATCGGCGACAGCGGAGTGATCGATCTCGCGGGCTTCGGCGGCCAGTGCGAGGCTGCATCGCACGCCGAGTCCTCGCGGTTCTGCACCCTTCCCGGCGCGGGGATCCGGGTGGGGTTCGATGTGCGCGCGATCGTGGAGAAGGAGGCTGCGCCGCTGGTGCACATCGGCATGATTGGCGCCGATGGCCGCTCCGGCCTGCTCGGCCGCGGGACTTACCGCCCGCCGTTGGCGCTGTTCCGGGCTGCGATGACGGAGGCGATGGCGCGCACGATGCCGACGTAGCCCGTGCATCGGCACAGATTGCCCGCGAGTTCCTCGCGAATGCGCGCTTCGTCGGCCCAGGGCAGTCGCATCGCGATGTCGCGCGCCGTGATCAGCATGCCCGGGGTGCAGTACCCGCACTGGAGGGCGTGGTGCTCGGTGAACGCCGCCCGCAGGGCCTGCATCACCGGGTCCGCGTCGAAGCCCTCCACGGTTCTGACGGTCGATCCATCGCAGGCGACGGCGAGCGTGATGCACGAACGTGCAGGCGCACCGTCGATCTCCAGCGTGCATGCTCCGCATACGCCGTGCTCGCACCCGAGGTGGGTGCCGGTCAGACGCAGTTCCTCGCGCAGCAGGTCTGCCAGGTGGGTTCGGGGAAGCGCGGTGGTCGAGATGCGCTCCCCATTGAGCTCGAGTGTGATGGACTTCATGCGATCCCCTCAGCCAGGGCAAGCCGGGCGCGGCGCAGCATCACTGCGTGCACCTGGTGCTGGAAGGCACCAGGCCGGAAACCCGCGGCAGCGACCGCCGCGTCGCAGGCCGCGTCGGATGTGAGCAGCTCGGCGGCCTCGAAGATCACCACCGGGGCGCCGTCGGTTGCGCCGATCACGGCGCGGCAGACCTGCCGTTCGGGGTCGACGCAGAAGGCGGCAATGGCCTTGGCGAACTCCCCCGGCTTGCGGTTGAACTTGCGATAGCTCCAGCGGGCCGCCGGCGAGCCTTTCGGTACCCGCACGGCCACGATCAGTTCCTCGGGTGCCAGTCGGGTGCTGAGCGGACCGTCGACCAGATCGGCCGCCGCGATGACGCGGGAACCGGACTGCGACCGCACCTCGAGCCGGGCGTCGAGCAGGGCCATCGTGCTGACCCAGTCCGCTGCCGGGTCTGCGTGCGCCAGGCTTCCGCCCAGGGTGCCGCGATTTCGCACCGCCCGGTAGGCGATGCCGCGCGCCACCGAGGCGAGGAAGCGACCGAGCGCGCCCGGCAGGACGCCGTCCTCGATCGCCGCATGAGTCAGTCCCGCGCCGATGCGAAGCATCGCTCCCTCGTCGCTCCATCCGGCGAGCTCTGGCAGACGCCGGACATCGATCAGTCGGGAGGGGCGTGCGAGCCGCAGGTTGAGCAGCGGTCCCAGCGACTGGCCACCCGCAAGGTATTTGGCCTCATCGTCGCCTGCGACCCTCAGGGCCAGCGCCTCATCCAGGCAACGGGCCCGCACGTAATCGAATGCCGGCGCCTTCACCTGCCGCCTCTCGCAGCGGCAATGGCACCGAGCAGCCGCTCGGGGGTGATCGGACTCTCGGTGATCTCGACGCCGAGATCGGCGAGGGCGTCGTTCACGGCGTTCGCGATCGCCGCGGGTGGCGCGATGGCGCCACCCTCGCCGATGCCTTTCTGGCCGAATAGCGACAGTGGAGAGGGGGTTTCCATGTGTTCGAGCCGGATCGCCGGCA
>Ga0169931_10010013_pt1 | contig 13551 bp, 12 predicted proteins | sample Kivu_15m_20L_FD_129675 | JGI IMG/M metagenome (GOLD analysis project Ga0169931, IMG submission 129675) | Freshwater microbial communities from Lake Kivu, Western Province, Rwanda to study Microbial Dark Matter (Phase II) - Kivu_15m_20L... | ecosystem: Environmental > Aquatic > Freshwater > Lake...
AAATAGTCGTCCTTGAGGGCGATTTCTTCGAGGCGCTGCGCGAGCTCGAGCAACGGGTTATCGGCACGACCCATCTTTGCCAGCACCTTGTGACACATCTCGCGGATGATCTTGGCGCGCGGATCGAAGTTCTTGTAGACGCGGTGGCCAAAGCCCATCAAGCGCACGTTGCTGGTTTTATCTTTGACCTGCGCGAGGAACTTAGGAATGTTGTCGACTGAGCCGATTTCCTCGAGCATTTCGAGTACGGCCTCGTTGGCGCCGCCATGCGCCGGTCCCCACAGAGCCGACACACCAGCCGAGATCGCCGCATACGGATTGGCGCCGGTTGAACCAGCCAGACGCACCGTCGAGGTGCTGGCATTCTGCTCATGATCGGCATGCAAAATAAGCAACAGATCGAGCGCCTGAGCGGCCAGCGGATCGACGTGATACGGCTCGCAAGGCACGGCGTAAAACATGTGCAGTAGATTGCTGCAGTAGTCGAGGTCATTCCGCGGATAGATGAAGGGCTGACCTAGCGCACGCTTGTAAGCCGCGGCCGAAATCGTCGGCAGCTTGGCGATGATGCGATGCGCGAAGATCTCTCGGTGTCGCGGATTATTGATGTCCATCGAGTCGTGGTAGAACGCCGACATCGAGGCGACGATGGCACTGACCATGGCCATCGGGTGAGCGTCGTAATGGAAGCCGCTGTACATACGCAGCAACGACTCGTTGACCATCGTGTGACGCTGGATGTTCACACTGAATTCAGCGAGCTGCTTTGAATCCGGCAAATTACCGTTGAGCAGCAGGTAAGCCACTTCGATGAATGAACTCTGAGCTGCCAATTGTTCGATGGGATAACCGCGATAGAGCAACACGCCGGCATCGCCATCGATATAGGTGATCTTGCTTTCGGTGCTGGCCGTTGCCATGAACCCGGGATCGAAGGTGAACACCCCGTGGTCCTTGTTGAGGGCGCCAATGTCAATGACATCCGGTCCTATGCTGCCGGTACGAACGGGCAGGTCGGTTTTTTTACCGGTTGAGGCGTCGAGCAGCTCGAATTTCTTGTTGGCCATGGTGTCGTTACAGCGTCAGATGAGTCGCGTGGCAGAAGTGCCACGACGTGTGACGAAATTGACACGGTATGCGTTCGGAATCAAGGCGGTACCTGTGAATTTTTCTTGCGTCTTGTAACTACTCGACCACCTTGTAGAACGCATTCGGCTGCAACGCGCCATTTGGATAGAGCGCATTGATGAGTTCGAGCTGCTCTTTTCGATAACGCCCATCAGGCATCGTCTCGAGATGATCGACGAGGCGGCTGTTTTCGTTCGCGGTGGCGATGCGAATACGATACGGCTCAGCGAGCGGATATTCGCTCGGGCGCAAACCACGGAAAGTTTCGGTAACCGAGCGGAACAACCCATCGCTCTCCGGCACACCACCGCGAGACGATCGGCTGGTGCCGGCGAAGATGTAGGCGCTCTTGTCGCGATAGAGCACCATCCAACGTACCGGCCCAGCGCCACCGTCCAGGGGCGAGCCACTGCGGGTCAACAGCGTGTAGCCCTGCATGCCGTTAACCGAAATGGCCTCGCCACGCGTAACCTGAGCACCGCGCAACTGACTCAACAGAAACTCACGCGGTGACTGGTTCGGCGGATATTCACGCAGGGTGATCTGCATCAGCGTGTCGCGTTGCGGGGTATAGGCGAGGAGGCGATCGCGCTGATTCTCAACCGTCCAGCCACGCGGGAAAGCGACCGTGATTCCAAGGTCGGCGTGATACAGGCGGTTGCCACGCATGATGCCCTGCGCACGACTCGAGCCATAAGTCATCCCATCGATGCGCCGTAGAAATTCCTCACGCCCATCGAACCAACCGCCGGGCGGACCTTCTTCAAGACGTGCCGAGGCTTTTGCCGCTTGTACGGCGCGCCGATCGGGAGCCGGATGCGACGAGAACAATCCGTGATAGATCCGCGGCTGACGCCCTTCGGCGCGCGCTTGGTCGATCTCGAAGCGCTCGCCCCGCTTAAACATCTCGAACACTTCACCCATCGCCTCGGGTCGATAACCCGCACGGGTCGCATAACCGAGACCCAAGCGGTCGGCCTCTAACTCGTTCTCGCGACCGTAACCTTGCATCCACGCCTGCGCGCCGATACCGGCCAAATCGGCGACGGCACCGGAGCCGGTGTAGATCGCCGCAGCAGTGGCCGCGAGAGTTGCCAGTACGCCGCGCGTCATGCGCTCTTGCGGATGTCGCGCGGTGACGTGCGCGACTTCGTGACCGAGCACAGCAGCCAACTCCGCTTCGGAGTTCAGGTTGATCAACAAGCCCCGGTGTACGTAAACGAAACAACAACCGGTAGTGAACGCGTTGATGGAATCATCATCGAGCACCACGAACTTCCACTCTGCGTTCGGCAATTCACTCTGGCGCGCCACGCGCTGGCCGACCGCAGCGACGTAATCTTGCAGCTCTTGGTTGTCGTAGAGGCCGTACGCTTTAAGAATTTGCTCGTGTGCTTTACGAGCCCCAGAGCTTTGCTTGGCGGTACCACGCGAACTACCGCTCTGTGCTACAGCCTCGAGACTGCCGAGACTGAGCAGCGCCACAGCCAAGCCGACACCGCACAGCGCGCGGACTCGCGAAACACAGGCACCCACATCAAACGGCATCGCTGCTGACCTCCTTAGGGCAGAGACGTCGCCAAACTAGCAGAAGTTCCCGTCACGGCGCTGCTTGCGCGTGCTGCCAAAAACAAACAAGGCGCCCTAGGGCGCCTTGTTGCATCGACTGAGCAGCGCTCTGTCGTCGTGTTAGCGAGCAACCACGCCGTACTTTTTGCGGAACTTGTCGACGCGACCGGCGGTATCCAGCATCTTTTGCTTGCCGGTGTAGAACGGATGGCAGCTCGAGCAGACTTCGAGGCTGAGATTCTCGCCCAAAGTCGAACGCGTTTTGAAAGTGTTGCCGCAGGAGCAAGACACCGTGATTTCAGCGTATTCCGGGTGAATGTCAGCTTTCATGAGCGTTCTACCGAGCCAATGCTTGCGGAAAAAGGGCGCGAAGTTTAGCTGTGCCTCGGCATCGAGACAAGAGCTGCAGGCTGCTCTGTGACATATCCACGTTTTCTGTGGATAACTCTGTGGATCCCCACGATGAAAACGGCTTTCCAAGGCTGAATTGCGCTATTTCTGCGCTACCGGTCAAAAAATGACAGTCGTAATTTAAGCTTATTAATCAGTAACTTAGAAAATACTTGTTGGGCGATGTCGTAAAAAAGAGCGCTTCCTACCGTTACGGAAGGATTTTTCCGCCGTTGTGCATATCGACCGCTAAATTTGCCCTGCAGAACGCGTAAGTCACGGTTTTGGCGGCAAGAATTCCACCAAAATCTCATTTAAAAACTGTCTACCGAGGTCGGTCGCGCTAACTCGATCGGCTTGCACCGCAACCAAACCGCGGGTCGCCAAGCTCGAAAGCTGTGGCTCGAGAGCCTCTGACTGAAGCCCGGTACGCGCACTGAAAGTCGATAAGTCAAACCCGGCGTTCAACCGCAGCGCATTAAGCAGAAACTCGAACGGGCGCTGCTCGTCAGGAACCGACTCCCGCACAAGGCTAGCCTGCGGATCACGCTGATAGCGGCGCGGCTCGCGGCTGTGACGGGTACGCTCGATCGCGAGCGCGCCGCCTCGCGCATCTGACCGCGTCACCTTGCCGTGGGCACCGGCACCGACGCCCAGGTAATCGCCGAACTGCCAATAGATCAGGTTATGGGCGCACTCTCGCCCCGGCCGAGCATAGGCTGACACTTCGTATTGCCGAAGCCCCGCGCTCGAGAACCGCTCGAGCGCGGCCTGCAACATCAGCGCCGTTTCTTGATCACTCGGCAAATCCGCTGGCGGCTGTGCCGCGAACGGCGTGCCGGGCTCCAGCGTCAGGTGATAGTGCGAAATCTGCGCGGGCTGCAACGCCAACGCCTGCTCGACATCAGCGATCGCCTGCTCGCACCCGCCTCCCGGCAGGCCGTACATCAAATCGAGATTGAAATTGGCGAGTCCGGCTGCGTGTAACTCTTCGGCGGCGCGTCGTACATCATCCGGGTCATGAATACGCCCAAGCGTACGCAAGGCGTCACGATCGAAACTTTGGGCGCCGAGTGAAACGCGATTGATGCCGGCGGCGGCATATTCGGCAAAGCGCCCACGCTCAACGGTAGCGGGGTTCGCCTCAAGGGTGATCTCCGCTGCGGCGCTCACGGCATGATGCTGCCGCACGCTTTCAATGACCCGAGCAATGGCTCGAGGCGAAAACAAACTCGGCGTACCGCCACCCATGAACAGCGTGTCGAAACTGCGGCCTTGTAATGCCTCGGCATAGACTTCAAGTTGGTGCAGCAGATCGCTCTCAAGTGCCGCGAGGTAGGCATCTTCCGGCAACTCGCCCCGCAGTGCGAACGAGTTAAAGTCGCAGTACGGGCACTTGCTGACGCACCACGGAAAATGCAGGTAAAGCGCGAGCGGAAGGCTCACGAACGATGAGCCTCGGACCACTTCGTAAACCAGTCGCGCAAAGCCGCGCCACGGTGACTGCGGGCATTCTTCGTGGCAGCGGGCAACTCGGCAGCACTGCAACCACTCGCAAGATCCATAAAAACAGGGTCGTAGCCGAAACCGCCTGTGCCTTGCGGCTGTTTGAGTATGCGCCCTTCCCAAACCCCGACACCGATGATCGGTTGCGGGTCGACGGCATTTCGCACATAAGCGATCACGCAGCGAAAACGCGCCGTGCGCGCCGTATCCGCAAGACCCCCGTCGACCGCTGCCAATGTCGTCAAAAGCTTATCGATGTTGGCGGCATCATCAGCCTCTTCACCGGCATAGCGCGCCGAATAAACACCCGGAGCGCCACCGAGCGCATCGACCTCGAGCCCCGAATCATCGGCCAGCGCCGGCAAACCGCTGAGCTTGGCGGCATGACGCGCCTTGAGTAATGCGTTGTCGAGAAAAGTGCTGCCGGTTTCTTCTGGCGTTGTGATGCCCAATACAGACTGCGGTTGAAACTGCCAGCCTAGCGGTGCGAATAACTCAGCGAACTCGCGCAACTTACCGGCGTTGCCACTCGCGAGTACCACGGGGCTCGCACTCGGCGCGCCCATCGTTATCTTTGAGCGAGCGCTGCGCGCTGCAACGCATGCAACCGAGCGATGCCGCCCGCGGCCAAATCCAATAGTGCATCAAGCTCTTCACGACGAAAGGCATGGCCCTCGGCCGTACCCTGCACCTCGACGAAAGTACCGCCGTCTTTCATGACGACGTTCATATCGGTCTCGGCCTGGGAGTCCTCGGCATAATCGAGGTCGAGCACCGGCGTTCCGCCACAAATGCCGACCGAAACGGCGGCAACCTGACCGTGTAAAGGCGAGGCCACCAGCGCACCGCGCGCAATCAGCGCCTGACAGGCATCAACCAACGCGACGTAGCTACCGGTGATGGCAGCAGTACGCGTGCCGCCATCGGCCTGCAGCACATCGCAATCGAGCGTAACGGTCCGCTCACCAAGTGCCGACATATCCATCACCGCGCGCAAGCTGCGGCCAATCAAACGCTGGATTTCCTGCGTACGCCCGCTTTGCTTGCCTTTGGCGGCCTCACGCGGCGAACGGGTATGGGTAGCACGCGGCAACATGCCATATTCAGCCGTAACCCAGCCCTGGCCACGGCCGCGCAAAAAACCGGGTACGCCATCTTCGATGCTTGCCGTGCACAGTACCCGGGTCGCCCCAAACTCGACCAACACCGAGCCTTCAGCATGGCGGGTGTATCCGCGCTGGAAGTTCACCTCGCGCATGACATCGGCTGCTCGGCCACTCGGTCTTCGGTACATGTAGAGAACTCGTCCGGGTTAAACTGCGGGCTTTATACATGATCGGGCGCACATGATCAGCAGCATGACTGGCTTCGCACGGCGCGAGCACAGTGGTCCTTATGGCCAGCTCACCTGCGAGATACGCAGCGTCAACCACCGTTATCTCGAGCCCGGCTTTCGTTTGCCCGAAGAGCTGCGCTCGCTCGAGAGCGAGCTGCGGCAAAAACTCGCCAAAGAGTTGCGACGCGGCAAGGTCGACTGCACGTTCCACTTTCGGTTGGTGCAACAAGCCGAGCGCGAACTGCTGATCGACGAGTTGGCTCTGGAAAAGGTCTTGGCCCGCAGTCGGGACATCGTCGAACGCGCAAAAGGGCAGTTCGCAGCCACCGCCACGCTCGACCCGCTCGACGTTTTACGCTGGCCCGGGGTATTGCGTGACGACAGTACCGATACCGACGGCTTGCAAGCAGCCTGTCGCCAGCTGTTCGACGCTACAGTCAAAGACCTCGTCGGCACGCGCGAGCGCGAAGGCTTGCGCTTGCGCGAATTGATCGAGACACGCTGCACGACGCTCGCGGAACTCGTCGCTCAAGTGCGCCGTCGACTGCCCGAACTGCAAGCCGGCTGGCGCGAGAAACTGCGTGAGCGGCTACTGGAACTCGGCACCCAAGTAAATGCCGAGCGTTTCGAACAGGAAGTCGCTCTCATCCTGCAACGTGCCGACGTCGCCGAAGAGCTTGATCGGCTCGAGGGCCATATCGTGGAAATTCGTCGCGTCATCGCAGCTGACGAACCCGCAGGTCGCCGTCTCGACTTTCTCATGCAAGAGCTCAACCGCGAAGCCAACACCTTGTCGTCCAAGTCGCAGGAGCTCGATACCACGCGCATCGCCGTCGATATGAAAGTGTTGATCGAGCAAATGCGCGAACAAATCCAGAACATCGAGTAACGGCGATGTCCGGTGGCCGCCTGTTCGTGATCGCGGCACCCTCGGGTGCCGGCAAGACCAGCCTCGTCAAGGCACTGCTGGCACGACAAACGAATCTGCGGGTCTGCGTCTCGCACACCACACGGCCGCAACGGCCAACCGAGGTCGATGGTCGCGACTATCATTTCGTTTCGGTCGAGCGCTTCGAGAGCCTGATCGCTGCCGATGGCTTTCTCGAATACGCCCGCGTCTTCGACAACTACTACGGTACCAGTCGCAGTGCGCTGCAAGAGGCGTTCGGCCGCGGCCACGACGTCATTCTGGAGATCGACTGGCAGGGCGCGGCCCAGGTCCGTGAGCGCGCCCACAACCCACACACCGGGCAAGGTTGCATCGGGGTCTTCGTTCTGCCCCCCTCGCGAGACGAACTCGAACGGCGGCTGCGCAGCCGTCGCACCGACAGCGATGCGGTCATCGAACGCCGGTTGCGCGATGCGGTCGACGACATGCGTCATTACCGCGAATTCGACTACGTCATCGTCAATGCCGACTTCGAAACGGCGCTGACCGAGCTCGAACAGATTCTGGCGGGCGATGCCACGGCGCTGCGGGCGCAGCGTCCCGAGCTCGCGCCGCTGTTGGCCGAATTGCTGATTTGAGCTGTCTTAACCTATACTTACCGACCCTTTTTCAGGTTTTCCGCCATGGCACGCATCACCGTCGAAGACTGTCTGCAAAACGTCGACAATATTTTCCAGCTCGTGCTGCTCGCCTCGCAGCGGGCCCGGCGGCTCGCCAATGGCGCTGAATCGACCGTCCCGTGGGAAAACGACAAGCCAACGGTAGTCGCCCTGCGTGAGATTGCTGCCGGCAATATCACTGCCGAAATGCTGCTCGAGCCAGAGCCGGAACCCGAACCAGAACCGAGCCTGCTGCCGGACATCATGGAACCCGATCCGGGCTTCCGCGCGCCGCAGTTCGGTCTCGGAGACTGACCCGGTCGGTACGCGCTTGGACTATGCAGAAACGCTCCTCGGGTTTCTGCCGGGCTCCCGGCGCACACCGGGCTTAAAGGAACTGCTCGGCGCAGCCGAGAATTACCTTTCTAGCGAACAAGTCGAACGCATCAAAAAGGCTGCCGAATTCGGCGCCGAAGCCCATAAAGGTCAGAAACGTAAAACCGGTGAGCCGTATATCGCTCACCCGGTTGCCGCGGCAGTCATCCTCGCCGGCCTCAGAGTCGACGCCGACACCATCGTCGCTGCCATCCTGCACGACGTCATCGAAGATACGCCGATCGCCAAAGAAGAGTTGGCACGGCGCTTCGGCGAGTCGGTAGCCGACATCGTCGACGGCGTCACCAAACTCGACCAGATCCAATTCAAGAGTCGCGAAGAGGCTCAGGCCGAATCGTTCCGCAAGATGTTGTTGGCGATGGTGCGCGATCTGCGCGTCATCCTCGTCAAATTGGCCGACCGACTACACAACATGCGCACCATCGAAGGCATGTCACCCGTCCGTCGCCGAGCGATCGCGCGCGAAACACTCGAGATCTACGCACCACTTGCCGAACGACTCGGTTTGTACGCCATGAAGCTCGAGCTTGAAGATCTCGGTTTCCGTGCGCTGTACCCGCAGCGCTATCGAGTCATCGAAAAAGCCCTCAAACGCGCACGCGGCCATCAAAAAGAGTTTCTCGGTCGTATCTCCGAGAGCATAGGCCAAGCGTTGAAACGTGCCGGTCTTGATGCCGACGTCGATGCACGCGAGAAGCATCTCTACAGCATCTATAAAAAGATGCAGCGCAAACGCACCTCGTTGTCGGAAATCGTCGACGTTTATGGGCTGCGAGTCGTGGTGCCAACGGCCGACGATTGCTACCGCGCACTCGGCGTGGTGCACAGTGCTTATAAACCGATGCCCGGGCGATTCAAAGATTACATCGCCATTCCACGAGTCAATGGCTATCAGTCACTACACACCACTTTGTTCGGTCCAAACGGATTGCCGATCGAAGCACAGATCCGTACCCGTGATATGCATAGGGTGGCCGAGTCGGGTATTGCCGCACATTGGCGCTACAAGAGCGGCGAGGGTTCGCCAGCACACGAGCAGGCCCAAGCGCGTGAATGGCTGAACAACCTCATCGCCATGCAGGAAAGCGGCTCGTCCGAAGAATTCCTCGAGAGCGTGCGCGTCGACCTGTTCCCCGACAAGGTGTATGTCTTCACGCCCAAAGGTAAGATTCTGCGCCTGCCACGCGGCGCAACCGTGGTGGACTTTGCCTACGCGGTCCACACCGACGTCGGCAATCGTTGCGTCGCCGCCAAAGTCGATCGGCGTCTGACACCGCTGCGTACCCAGCTACGCAACGGACAAACCGTCGAAGTGGTCACTGCACCTGGCGCGATGCCAAACCCTGCCTGGGTCAACTTCGTGGTCACTGCCAAGGCGCGCACCGCCATTCGTGGATTTCTAAAGAGCTTGCGTCGCTCTGAAGCCATCGAACTCGGACAGCGACTCATCAACCAATCTTTGGCCGAGTTCAAGTTGTCCTTGACCGACATCAGCGAACTGACTCTGGCAGCGACGGCAGGTGAGCTCGGCATGGTCGATGCCGACGAGCTATTCGAGAAAGTGGGTCTCGGTGAGCGGCTCGCGCCGCTCATTGCACGCCGCCTTGGACCTGCCGCTGCGTCAAACGGGCTGTCTGATGACGTACCGAGTGCACCGGCGCCGCTGGCGGTAGCCGGCACCGAGGGCCTGCTCGTGAGCTATGCTCGCTGCTGCTTTCCCGTGCCAGGCGACCCTATCCTCGCGTACCTCTCTAGCGGTCGCGGCATCATTGTCCACCGTGAAGACTGCGCAAACGTCGACGACTATCGTAAGCATCCGGAAAAGTGGATTTCAGTTACCTGGGCAGATCGAGTCGAAAAAATGTTCGGCAGCGAACTGCGAGTCGAGGTCGCAAACCGCATGGGCGTGCTAGCTGCGGTCGCTGCGGCCATCGCTGCAACCGAGACCAACATCGATCATGTCGAACTCGAAGAAAAAGACAGCCAGACGTCGGTACTCGTTTTCGAAGTCAAGGTTCGCGATCGACGTCACCTCGCCAGCGTGATGCGCGTGATTCATCGCATGCCGGACGTGCTGCGCTTGTCACGTACACTGGCCGTACGCACCCGCGACGACTGACCTCCACGCCACTCTCTGAAATTGAAGGTACTCCCATGACTCGTCAAATCATCAGCACCACCGATGCCCCAGCTGCAATCGGCACTTATTCACAAGCCGTGCGCGTCGGACCCACCGTCTACATCTCCGGACAAGTGCCGCTTGATCCAGCGACCGGGGAGTTGGTCAGCGGTGATATCGACCGCGAAATTCGTCGCTCGTTCGACAATCTCGCAGCCATTGCCAAAGCCGCCGGTGGCTCGCTCAAAGATGCTGTGCGTGTCACGGTTTTTTTGACCGATCTTGCTCACTTTGCCAAGGTCAATGAGGTGATGGCCGAATACATTCCGCAGCCGTGGCCCGCGCGGGCAGCCCTCGGTGTCTCCCAATTACCCAAAGGGGCACGAGTGGAAATCGACTGCATCCTGCATTTGGAGTGATCGACAGACCTCGAGTTCCACTGTGTCATGAGTGAACGCGAGCAACGGCCAGTCACGGCTCTACGCGGCGTCGGTGCAGCGCTGGCAGCACGACTTGCCGTGCTCGGCGTGCAACAAGTGCAGGACCTGCTTTTCATCCTGCCCTCGCGCTACGAAGATCGAACTCGCATCCAGCCGATTGGCTCACTGATCGCTGGCACCCGTGCCGTGATCGAAGGCGAAGTGATGCTCACAGAGGTCGTTTTTCGTCGGCGCCGGCAGCTACTGTGTCGCATCGCTGATGGCTCGGGCTTTTTGACGCTGCGGTTCTTTCACTTTTCGAACGCTCAGCAACAAGGCCTGATGCGCGGCTCTCGGATCCGTTGTTTCGGAGAAGTTCGCCGCGGCCCGCAGGGTCTCGAAATCGTGCATCCGGAATATCGACGGCTGTTCGCCGAGAGCACATCGCTGGAAGACACCTTGACGCCGCTCTACCCGATGACCGAGGGCATCACCCAGGGACGTCTGCGCGCCTTGATCGCACAAGCACTCAAAGAGCTCGACAGCGCAGGGGTACGCGAGTGGCTGCCTAACGACATTTTACAACCGCTGGGCTTGCCGCAGCTGGCCGAGGCCTTGCGCATCGTGCATCGCCCACCGGTCGATGTTGCGCTCGACGAACTCGACTCCGGTCGCCACCCTGCGCAGCGACGGCTGGCGTTCGAGGAACTCGTGACACATCACGTCGTACTGCGTCGCTTGCGCGACGAAGCGCGGCGCGACCAAGCCTGGTCGCTGCAAGATACGCCGCAGCTTACCGCGCGCTTTCTGGCGCAATTGTCTTTCACCATGACCGGCGCACAACGACGTGCGCTCGAGGAAATCATCGCCGATTTGAGTTTGGCGCAGCCGATGGTTCGACTGGTACAGGGCGATGTCGGCTGCGGCAAAACATTGGTGGCTGCGGCCGCGGCAGCGCACGCTATTGGCAGTGGTTTTCAAGTTGCCTTGATGGCGCCAACCGAACTGCTCGCCGAGCAGCATCAACGAAATCTCGATGCGTGGTTCCGTCCGCTCGGCGTCACGGTAGCCTTGATCAGCGGTTCGCAACCGGCTCGTACTCGTCGCAGCGCGCTCGAGGCTTTGGCATCAGGTGAAATTCAGCTGGCTATCGGCACCCATGCACTGTTTCAGGAAAGCATGGTGTTCAAGAATCTGGCGCTCGTCATCGTCGATGAGCAACACCGTTTCGGTGTGCAGCAAAGATTACGCTTGGCCGAAAAAGGCCAGCGGGACGATCGGCTGCCCCATCAGCTCATCATGACGGCGACACCGATTCCACGAACGCTCGCGATGACGGCCTACGCTGACCTCGATGTGTCGATCATTGACGAACTGCCGCCCGGAAGAACTCCCGTGAAAACGGTCGTTGCTGCCGAGACGCGCCGTGATGAAGTCGTAGCGCGAATCGCGGCAGCCTGCCGAGCCGGCCGTCAGGCCTACTGGGTCTGTCCACTGATCGACGAATCAGAAGAACTACAGTGTCAGGCCGCAGAAGAAACCGCAGCGCTACTTGCAGCCGCACTGCCACAACTGCGAGTTGGGCTGGTGCACGGCCGCATGAAGCCCAAGGACAAAGAGGCTGCCATGCTCGAGTTCAAAGCAGGGCGCATACAGCTCTTGGTCGCGACCACGGTCATCGAAGTGGGTGTCGATGTGCCAAACGCCACCGTAATGGTGATCGAGAATTCCGAGCGCATGGGCCTCGCGCAGCTGCATCAACTGCGCGGGCGTGTGGGCCGCGGCGCACACGACAGCAGTTGCGTATTGTTGTATCGCGCACCCCTTGGGGCACTCGCCCGGGCACGACTGAATGCGATCCGTGATAGCAACGACGGCTTCGTCATCGCACAAACCGATCTCGAGCTGCGCGGTCCAGGCGAAGTTCTCGGTACCCGTCAAACGGGGCTCGCACGAATGCGCGTGGCTGATCTCGCACGCGATGCGGATCTCCTGCCACAAGTTCATCAGGCCGCAGAAACTCTGATGACGCGCTATGCAGATAGAATCTTGCCCTTGACGGCCCGTTGGATCGGAGCAGATGACAGATATGGACGAATCGGCTGACAGCCCTGCGCCCGTTCCCGAAGCGGCATTGTGGCTGCCTGGTACAGCGCTCTCGTGTTACGAGGGCGACGACGCCTTGCGTGATTGGTTGCTGACGCCCGGCTTGCTGACGCAGCGAATCAAGGCGGCGGCCGGTGCGCAATTTGTCATGCACCTGCTCGATGAACGTCGGCATGGTCGCTCTTTCATCCGTGAAATTGACATGTGCTGCGCAGGAGTCGTGTGGTTGTTCGCCCACACGCGCGTGCCAGAGGCGACTGCCGCACGGCATCCTTGGTTGACCTGTATCGGCGAACGTAGCCTCGGCGAAGCACTGGCCGAGCATCCCGAGCTCGAGCGTGCGCCGTTCCGTTACGCCAAGCTCTACCCCGATGCATGGCTGCTCGAGCGCGCGCTCGCACATGCCTCACTCGCACCGCAACCGCTCTGGGTACGACATTCGGCATTTATCCTGCCCGATGGTGGCTTCGATCTTTACGAAGTATTTTTTCCGCAGCTCGGTCGACCGTAATGATGAGCGCCTCTCGAACGACAACGCATGCAGAGCACTCGCGCTGGCACGAGTACCTGTTGCTAATGCGACTCGACAAACCGGTCGGTATCTTGCTGCTGCTGTGGCCGGTGCTGTGGGCTTTGTGGTTGGCGGCCGAGGGCCCGCCATCGGGGCACCTGCTGACCGTATTCATTCTTGGCACAGTACTCACGAGATCAGCTGGCTGCATCATCAACGACTTTGCCGATCGCGATATCGATCCGCATGTCGAACGCACTCGCGAACGACCGCTCGCAGCGCGTCGGGTTTCACCTTACGAGGCGCTGACCTTGTTCGTCGTGCTCATGCTGTCGGCACTCGCACTGGTTCTGACTTTAGATACCAAGACAGCCTTGATGTCGTTGGTCGCCGGTTTTTTGTTGATGAGCTATCCGCTTTTCAAGCGATTTTTTCCAGCGCCACAACTTTATCTGGGTATGGCCTTCGGCTGGGGTGTACCGATGGCTTTTATGGCGGTCACCGGTGCGGTGGGTCTTTTGGG
>Ga0169931_10010015_pt1 | contig 13548 bp, 11 predicted proteins | sample Kivu_15m_20L_FD_129675 | JGI IMG/M metagenome (GOLD analysis project Ga0169931, IMG submission 129675) | Freshwater microbial communities from Lake Kivu, Western Province, Rwanda to study Microbial Dark Matter (Phase II) - Kivu_15m_20L... | ecosystem: Environmental > Aquatic > Freshwater > Lake...
ATATCCCGCCACTGCAATGAGGCAAGACGAGCTCCCTGATCTAAATCAATTGCAATTGAGATTTGATCACCATCAATATTTAGCATCTAATTATTTACTTTAAATCTCATCTTTTGATGGTGGTAGCGCGCCTGTCCTAGATACGGTAATCGCAGCAGCCTTTGCTGCTCGATCTAGCATTACAGATAATCTTTTTTCCGTTAACTTATCTAAGCCATCCTCAATAATCGCCTCAACTAATATCGCGCCCACTGTATCTCCTGCCCCAACCGTATCTGCCACAACTACTTTTTTAGCATCCACCGCTACCTTTTCATTTTTTCGATATCCAGTTAAGCCTTTATCACCAAATGTAACCACAACTAACTCTGACCCCATGGCAAGCCAGTTATTTACTACCAGATCTAACTCAACTCCTGGATATAACCAGTAAATATCATCATCACTTACCTTTACCGATGATGAGATTGATACCCATCTCTCCACCTGCTTTACATACTCAGCCCGATCACTCATTACCGCTGGCCTTATATTGGGATCAAATACAACAGGTGACACCTTAGCTACCTGTTTAGCCCATTCAAATAAAACAGAGGCTGCTGGCTCTATTGCAGTAACCAATGTGCCGATATGTAGTAGAGATGGTTTATTTGCAACTGGATCTGGTAGCCAGAGGGGAGAAAAATCAAATGTGGCAGTTCCTTCAATAACAAACTCATAGGAGGCAGCTACTTGTTTATTTAAGGAAACAATTGCTAAACAGGTTGGCTTATCGGAAAACTTAACAAAATCAAGTAGCACGCCATCTTTGTGTAATTGTTTTAAAGCCATCTGGCCATACTTATCAGTTGAAATACCATCAATAAATTGGGCATCAATGCCAAGCTTTGCTAATGCTTTAGCAGTATTAGCTGGGCCACCACCAACTACAGCTTTTCGCTCAGTGCCATCTGGGATTAAATCAATTAATACCTCACCACATACCCAAACCTGATTACTCAAAGTAGTTCACCCTTGCGAGCCAAAAACTCAGTTAATACCTCAACCCCTAATAAATGGTCCTCTATCTGTAGCAATCCACTAATCAATAACACCCCAACAAAGCCCTCACCTTTTGTAATTAACGGCAATCCACCACCGTGGATAGCATGGGTCTCATCTAATAAATTATTCTCTTTATGCCAATCAACACCTCTTTCCTCAGCACTTACCCGCTCATAAATTGTTGAGTGGTGTTTAAGCATCACAACTCTTGCCTTTCGATCGATCCACCACTGGTTCTCACTTGTAGATCCAGGCAGGGATGCGTGATAAATAATCCAATCACCAAGCCTTACCTCTGTAGCAATCGGCAAGTTTCTTGCTATGCCGAGAGACTTGGCTATTTCTCCTATAAAAAGGGCATCACCTAACTCTAACGATGGTAACAGAAGTCGTTTTTCTTCTTCAAGAAGCAGTTGTGAGAGAAATCCACCGGTAGTGCTAGTCACACATGAATCATATTCGATAAAAATGCAAAGTATAAATTAAATTCTAGTTACTCAAAATTATTTTACTGACAACATCTATTCCTTGTTGGTTTGGATTAATCTCAATAGTTTTTGCCAAGTATTCCTGGGATTTCGATTGATTTCCTAGCTTATACTCATATATCGACATACCAAGTAGATAAACTGAGTTAAACTTATCAATCGCAAGTGCTTTCAACATCTCATCCTTTGCAGCAGGAATGTTGCTATTAGATTCCAGATAGACTGATTTAATGTAATAAGCTTGGTGAGAACTTGGGCGATAGGAAAGAAGCTTTAAAGCAAAAAGATTAGCATTTGCAAAATCCTTAGTCTGTGAGATTTTAACCGTGACATCTTCGAGTGTTTGGGAAACTACTGCTTTAGAATTATATATCTCTTGTAAGACTGTTGTATCATTTTTGTACAAATACCTATAAGCATTGTACTCATACTTCACTACTTGAATGGAATAACTTGAGAAAAGTAAAAATAGTATAGTTAAAATTACTATATTAATTTTACGAAACAATTTAACACTACCCCATTTAGTAAATAATTTTTCACTGATATCTCTATTTTGGCCGACGATAAAACCACCCGAAATATAACCAAGTAATGTTAATGCTAAATGGTCTACACTAATTAAAGACTGCACTGCATAACTAAACCAAATCATCACTACCATCAAGTAATCTAACGAGTACTCGTTTTTCTTAAAATTTATTAAATTACTAAACGCTAAATAACTAATTAAACTTACAAATATTAACCATAAAATTCCGGTAAATATTCCACCATTTACAAAATGATCTAGCACGACATTATGTGACCGATCAGGAGCTGTGAAAATTCCTTCCTGTTTTACTAAATTTAAATCCCGGTACTTTGTAGAAAATTCTCGTAAATTTTCTAACCCCACTCCTGTTAATTTATTGTCTTGCCATATATCAATTGACAGTTTCCAATAACTTAATCTTTGCTTAACACTTCCACTATTAATTATCCAACTTACTAAAGAGTTAAATTGAAAGACCAAAACGGATATAAATAATACAAGACATATAAATGATAATTTCTTGCTACCTAAAATCAATTCTTTTATCTTGTTGCGATATAAAACAATTGATAGAAATATATTTACAATGATAACTAAATATCCTTGTAAAGATTGAGTTTTATACAACATAAAAAATGCAAGTATAGTAATTAGGATTTTTATTAATTGAGGTTTCTTTGGTTTAAGAAAAGTATAAACAATTAAGAGTGAAATAAAAGTACCAAGGAAAGCGCTTGCAAAATTTGAATTGGTTAAAGTTAGGGTAAGTGCATTTTGATATGTATTTGTCAATTTAAATGGCAGGAAGTCGAATACTTCAAGTACTCCAAAAACTAATAGACCGTAAGAAGTACCTAGGAATATCTTGAGAAAACTATCTATAAATTCTCTTGGTAAATTTACAGTAATAGTAAAAATTAATGCAAGAGTGACTAATGTTATGTATCCACCATTTCTAAAAAAAGCGCCAAGCAAAAAATGTTGGAAATCGTCCAATCGAATTAATTGTACTACTCCATAAGATAAAACCATCAACCATGGAATTAGTTGGATTTTTGAACTAAAAAACAACCTATTTGAATTCACAGAAACATAAATAAAGCCACCGACTACCAGGGCTATTAATTTGGGTATCCCGGTAGCGTCATGCAATCCTGGTGCAATGACCAAAGTAACTAGAGGTAAGACTGTGAAAGTAAACTTTTTCAAGCTGCTGACGGCCACGATCTCACTTTATAGCAATACTGCTCTTTTGTTTATACAACCCTTGATATAACTAAGGGCGGTTGACCTTTTCTTTCGAAGAGGCCAACCGCCCTTAGGCTTATAGAGGTTTAACTCCCTATTTTAGAAGTTAATTAACGCCTCTTTAAGATTAACTTCTGTAGAGCTGCGATCTGCTTGTTAATTGATGCAATTAAAGCAACAATTGACTTCAGAACATCAGCGTTTGAAACAGCATCAGAAGTAATCTGTACTGTTCCGGTTACTGGTCCTTGTAATGATCCAGTTGTTAACTTAACTGACCAACCATATCCGCCGGTTGTAACGGAAGCAGCGAACTTACATGTCTTAGATCCAGCTGTGTATGTGCTAGTTGCTGAGCATGCAGTTCCTACAACTGTCATACCGTTGGCAATAATATCCAAACCAGTAAGTGCTTTACCTGACGCCATTAGGTTGCCATAAGCATCCTTTGCGGTAACAGTAAGTGTAGCAATATCACCTGGTTGGTATTTAGCCTTATCCCATGAAGCTGTAAATGTTTGTGCAGATCCACGAGAGACAGTTACTGCTACTGATTTAGATTTAATTACTGAACCAGCAGCATTTGTCAATTGTAGTTGGTAAGTTCCAGCACCACTAAGTGTGTTTGCCGGCACTAATAATGTTGAGTAACCATATCCAACTGAGCTTGATTGAACAACACCATAACCAGTTGTTGCAGTTGTGGTTGAAAGGGTTGATCCAACAAGTGCTCCAGTCGCATCAGAAACTGATGGCTGAGCGGTTAAAGTTACAGCGTTTCCAGCTGCATCTTTAGCTATATAAAATACACATCCTGCGCCTGTATTGGCCTCAGTTGTATCAGATGTTGTATCAGTGCTAAACACGGCGCATGAGTTTGTCTCATCGATAGCAAGTGTTGCTACATCACCTAACCATTTGATTGTCTTTGTTCCAATGGTTGCACCATTTAGAGTAATTGACACAGTAGTTGAGCCTGCAGTATTAGCCACTGGCTGTTTAACATAGAACCATACTTCGGCATCAGATGAGATAGTTGAGAATTGAGTTGTCGCACCATTGATGATTGATCCGGTAGTCGTTGTACCAGAGGAAGTAATCAGGCCAGCTGATGATGAGGCAGTAAGTGTTACACCAGTTGCAACAGCTTGTAAATATGCATCCTTTAACGATACATAAATAACGCCAACCCGGCCATTAGCACATGAAGATGTAGTGTCATATGCATTTGTGCCAGAAGTGCCAGTTGTGGCATTAGCCATACAGGCTTGTTGGGTTATCGTACTGTCTGCGGCTGAGTAAACACCAGATGTATTTGCGGCCACAACTGTTAATTGCCATTGCCCCATAAATGTTCCGGCTGTAGCAGTACCTAAAGCGGTAATACCCTCTCCAGAATATACCGTGATTGTGGCGACCGAGCCTGATGCTGCTGAAACTGAAAAAATTCCAGCAAGGCCGTTTGCATCATCGGTATTAGTTGTAGAAGTGCCATAATCTACAACAGCTGTAGTTGCAGAACCATTTAGTGCAGCATATGAACCTGCAGTTGTGCTACCAAGTGTTGGCGCAACTGTTGAGGTGGCAACTAAGCTACCGATTGTTCCACCTGTAACAACTACAGATAAACCATCGGTTGGGGTTGTTGAAGATCCGCGAGCCACGAATGCAAGTTTGGCACCAGGTAATATATTTCCAGTTGCAATCCCTGATCCATTAATGTAAACACCACCTGTTGTTGTTAGCGATGTAGTTCTTGTGTCTGCTATCCAACCAATTTGAGAGAAGTTCTGGCCAGCAGTAGTTGTAAGAGATGTTGTTGCTGTTCCATCACCGTCTGCTGTAGTAGCCAAAATGAGCGTATTCTGCTCATGAGTGTTATGTACAGCAGCATCAGCATTTGCTGAAGGAGCCACCGCAACAGACAGAAATCCTGCTGTTAGCGCTGACACTGCAACAATTGCAATGCGTTGCTTAATTGTCTTTATAGACATTTGTTTCCTTTCGTTAGTCAGAATCAAGAATTTCCTGAATCTGGCTCGAAGATCTTTCGACCTTCTAATTCCATTTCCTTGTGGCACACACGTGTAATGCCGCCAGGATATGGAAATTTATTTATTGGGCAGGATCTGGTCCACCCTCTGCTTGATCTAATACCTGAAGCATTAGAGTCACAGTCTCAAGTTGGTTTAAAGAAAGTTGCATATGGCCTGTGTAATCTTGGTAAGAAATCGAGTTTGAAATTGTTGGTACAACCGACTTAACAACTGGTGCCGCGGGCTTTACTGTAGATATGTTTTCCGGCATATCTTGATTAGAGGAAAGTTGAGATGAAGAGGTTGTAATTAAAGATGTATTTGGCTCATTGCCAGTTAGCGAATTAAGGCCTAAGAATGCAGTCAGAACAAGAATAAATGTGAGTGCAATCTTTGATGATTTACCGGCGAGCTCTGCTGCTTTCTTATACGTTGTAGAGAGAAGGTCTAAAGCTTTTAGGCCTCGAGCTTCATCAATAACAAGTTCGGATAGAACCTTACGTAGTGATGCACGAGCACGCGAAACTGTATGACGAACAGCAGATTCTTTTATACCAAGCTCTTTAGCAATTTCTGCAGTTGAGCGACCCTCAACCTCCCACATAACTAGAGCAGCACGCTCTGCTGGAGAAAGTAAGGAAAGCGCTTGGCGAATAATTGCGGCATCTTCTGCGGACGAAATCGCTTGTGAGTGATCACCAGATACCTGCCAGTTAGATTCAACCTCAGCGGTTACATCATCTAAGGCAACAAGATTTGGCCGTCTATTTTCGGCACGGAATAGATCAATACATAAGTTTTCAATTGTGCGGTGCAGATAAGAAAGAGCGTGATCATCACTTGATAACTCAGGGGCGGCGAGCATGAACTTAACTAGCGCCTCTTGGGTTATCTCTTCAGCTTTTGTCTTATCTTTTACAATCCGAATGGCATGGGCAATTAACTCAGATCGGTTTTGAGTGTAGAAAGATGAAAATTGGGCAACGCTCCATAACGCAGGAGTTGAAGACTCAACTGCCTTGGAATTCTTGGCCTTAAACGCCATTTTGTTTTGCCCCTTATTACCGGTTTCGTATTACAGAGTCAGCCGTCGCTGCCTCTATTCACCTCTACGAACTGGACCACTAATTGTCGTTGAATAAGAACAAAACGGACATTTCGCCTTGAGTATAAATCTGTGCTCCCCGTAAGGTGTCTGCCTGGCTAAATTATAACCGATAATTCTCGAACAATCGGCTTGCACCGCACTGAAGTGGTAGTGCCCCAAGAGGCTTGCACCGCACTGAAGTGGTAGTGCCCCAAGAGGCTTGCACCGCATAACTCCTACAAGGCAACCACATAGAATTTAAGCATGAAACGGGTAGGGGTTATAGGCCAAGGCTACGTGGGCCTGGCATTAGCAATGGCGGCGGCAAATGCTGGCCATACCGTCGTTGGGTATGACACCAATACTGATTTAGTGGATGCACTAGGGCATGGGATTTCTCATATAGAGGACGTTGAAAATATAACTTTAGAAAGGTTGATTAGTTCCGGAAAATACCTTCCTACAGATGATTCATTAAAATTAAGTGGTTCTGAAATTGTAATTATAGCTGTTCCTACACCACTAAATAAGGAACGCCTGCCGGACTTAAATTTCCTAGAAGCTGCCGTGGAAACAATTGCAAATGTGATTAAGAATGAAGTTCTTGTTATAAATGAATCTACATCTTATCCTGGAACATTAAGAAAAATTATTTCCGAAAAAATATATTTAAAAACTAATATCAAACATAGATATGCATCTGCTCCGGAAAGAATCGATCCTGGAAATAAAAATTGGAATGTTACTAATACGCCTAGAATTATCTCTGGATTTGATGATTCTACAACAAAAGAAACCAAAGAATTCTATTTAACTTTTACAAAATCAGTGGTAACTTTATCAACTCCTGAGGCAGCAGAGATGTCAAAATTAGTTGAGAACTCATTCCGTCAAGTAAATATCGCATTTGTAAATGAAATGGCGAAGATTGCAAATGTTTTCGGAGTTAACATAAATGAAGTTCTTTCAGCAGCTGATACAAAACCATATGGATACATGAAATTTACACCTGGTGCTGGAGTTGGTGGACATTGTATTCCTGTTGACCCATTATATTTGTCTTATGAGGCAAAGCGATTAGGTGTTAATTCTACATTTATACAAAGAGCTAATGAAGTAAACCAAAGTATGCCTTCATATATTGTCGCTAGAATTCTTGCGGATAATGAGAATGATTTATCAAATAAAAAAATAATCATAATTGGTGTTACTTATAAAGCGGATGTTTCTGATACTAGAGAAACTCCAGCTTTACAACTAATTAACTTGCTGGTAAAGGAAAAGGCAAAGGTAGTTTGGCATGATCCCTTGGTGCAAAAATTCAATAACCAAGAGTCTCAAGAAATAAAAGATCAAGATATCGCAGTGGTACTTACACTTCACGAAGTTATTGACGTTGATGACATAAAAAGAATTAAGTATGTATTTGATTGCACAAATAAACTAAATTGGGCTAAGAGTTTATAGCTTTATAGTTAAGATAACTCATAATGTCTTTAATAATTTGATTTAGATCTTTTCTTGGCTTCCAATCAATAGTTGATCTGAGTTTAGTTATATCTGGCACCCGACGTTGCATGTCTTCAAATCCAAATGAATACACTTTGTCATAAGGAATGTATTCAATTTTAGAGGTTGAATTAGTAATTTGGATAACTCTATGTGCAAGTTCTGAAATACTGGTTTCACCAATACCGCCTAAGTTATACACCTCGCCAACTGATGTATCAGTTTTAGCTATCTTTAGTAATCCATCCACTACATCCGATATATGACAAAAAACTCTCGTTTGTTTCCCGTTCCCATAAACGCTTAGCGGTTTGTTTGTAAGTGCATTTTGAACAAACCTTGGTAAGACCATTCCGTATTGTCCTTTTTGTCTTGGTCCAACTGTGTTAAATAATCGAACAGTTGTAACTTTTAGACCTTTTGTTTTATTAAGGGCGGTTGCTATGGCTTCTTCTATAGCTTTAGCATCGCTATACGACCATCTTATTTTTTGTGGTGAACCAATTACTCGATCATCTGTTTCGGTTAAAGGTTGCTTTTGATTTTTGCCATAAATCTCTGAAGTGCTTGCAATAACAATTCTTTTATCATGTTCAGCGGCGGCCTTTAACACAACATCACTTCCAGTGATATTAACCGACATTGAATCTAGTGTTGAATTTAAAATATTATCAACACCTAACGCTGCTGCCATATGAAAAACTAGATCAACTTTACTGACTAAATCATTGATGAGTTTTTCATCTCTAATATCCCCCTCAATAATATTAATTTTAGGTTTAATTGGATCTAAATTATCTAAACTTCCAGTTGTGAAATTATCAATTACTGTTACATCCTCATTGCTCCCACACAGGGCATCGGTTAGGTGGGAGCCAATAAAACCAGCTCCACCAGTTACTAAAACTTTCATGAACCGATCCTAGTTTAGAATAATTGAATTGTTTAACTCTAATATCGCATTTAATGCAACGGGCGAGTTCTGTGCAACTAGCCACTCATAGGTTTTACGCACACCCTCTTCCAGAGTAGTGTTTGGCAAAGTGAAGCCCATATTTTTTAATTTATCAACCGAAGCATGGGTAAATTTTATATCTTCATTTGACACTGGGTAGGAATCAAATTCTAGGCTTAGTCCTAACTTTTCCAATATCTTAATTAAATCAGACATACTTCTTGGAGAACTACCTCCCACATTGATAATTTCGTGCTTATTGGGCAAATCAATATTTATCGATTCACCAATAATTCTTGTCACGTCATCTATAAAGGTGAAATCTCTTTTAATAGTTAACTCGGAGGTGAACTTGGGTTTAATTCCCTTAATGCTTTTTCCTAAAAACTGTAAAACTGCCATATCTGGCCTTCCCCATGGTCCGTATACAGTAAAAAATCTCATACCTAGAAATCTAGTTTGTTCTGAGGCAAAGTATTTTACCATCATTTCATTTGATTGTTTTGTAATGGCATAAAAACTTTTTGGATAGTACAAAATATCATCCTCAGCAAATGGTGTTTTATTATTTAAAGTATAAACACTGCTACTGCTTGCATAGATGAATTTTGATACCTTGAATTCTGTTGAAAGCTTAGCCATATTTCTAAAGCCAACAATATTATTATTGATATATTCGTTTAAATTATTAAAGTTTGCTCGCACTCCAGGTCTCGCTGCTAGATGAATGACTATTTCAGGTTTAAATCCGTCGAATACTTTTGATATTTCGCTAATTTCACAAATGTCGGTATTCTTTATTAGTGAAGTTAAGTGAAAATTCTGCACTCTTTCGCTCTTGTATGTTGGTGAGTAATAATCACTGTAATTATCAATACCTACTATTTCATGATTCTCTTTAAAAGAATGTAAAGTTGCTGCGCCTATACTTCCTGCGGCTCCAGTTACTAAAATACGCATTTTTAATTTTATCATTCTTTAGAAAATACATGAAAACTAAAGTACGAGCACACAAAGAATCTAAAGTGGGCCCTGTCGGGATCGAACCGACGACCCACGGATTAAAAGTCCGTTGCTCTACCGACTGAGCTAAAGGCCCCGAAACTATATTATTTTAAGGATACTCGACCAGCGGCACATTACTATATAAATTATGGATTTGAAAATTCTATTTGTAATCCAGTATTTCTCGCTTCAATATATAAGGATATTGATTAGAATTTTTGAGATTTAAACTAAACTTTATATTTTGAATTATAATGTTTAGCTATCGGCCAGGTATAGCAAAAAATTGTTAGGATATAAGGCACTGATCATGCGAATATCTTGCAAGCAAAGGTGGTAAGTTTCTGTATGAATGATTAATTTAATGATATTAATTAAAAAATTAATTCTACTTAAATCAAAAACCCTACACAAAGACAATCGAAAATAAAGGTTATTAAAACGACTTAATTTTTTACCTTCCGTTTGACTTCTCGGGGTTTGATCTACTCTTACTTCTTGGGAATATTTCTCTTTCGTATGAGTAAATCAAATAACTCCTCATCACGTTAAAAACTACGGCTGATTAGAATATAAATTAAAATAACTTTCATAAATGACATTACATAATCTACTAGTATCATGCTACCCTGTTTGAAAAGCAAATTAAAAGATTCAATATGGTATACTAATTATTTACAACGATCGCCCATTTTAGTTAAAATTTTCATATTGCCAGTATGGATCTAGTTACCTTTCTTATACGATGTTATGACACGTAAAGATACAAAGAAGCAATTGAGCGCTTAACAAGTTTTTGAGATAAGGTATATAGATGCGAAATAAACCTAGACGCGTAACAGCCGACGAGTATTATAAAAATTATTATACAAAAATTTTGTCGTCCTCAGTTGTGGGGTTTGTTGCAAGAATGACTCACCAATCACTAGAAACAAGAATAATGATTGATGAGAGCGAAAGCAATATTAAAGTTTTAGAAATCGGTGCCGGGCAGGGAGAACACCGCAAATACGTAAAGCATAATTATAGCGAATATTGGGAGACTGATATTCGTATTGAACCGTTACTCGATAAGTATTCAAATTTAGATAAGAACAACCGCATAAAAGTCATAAAACTAGATGCAAACAATCTTGAGTCTATCCCAACACAATCCTTTCACAGAATAATATTAACCTGTGTTCTAGTCCATCTCCAAAATCCTATTCAAACACTTCAAGAATTAAAACGTATAGTGCGAAACGGGGGAACTATTAGTATGTATATTCCCTGCGAGCCAAGTATTGTTTTAAGGCTATCGCGGTATTTCACAACAGTTCAAGCTGCAAAAAAGCTGGGGGTAGACCACCTACATTTTCATTACCTTGAGCATAAATTTCATTATCTTTATATTAAGCACGCTATTGATGAGGTTTTTACCCAACATAAAATCTTGAGAGTACGTTGGCCATTTCACTTCTTGAGTTGGGGAAGTAATCTTTGGGAAGTAGTTCATATCCGTAACCTGAAAGATAGTTAAGAAAAGGACTAATGACGTATCAATATAGAACGGAAAATCTCTGTTCAGTAATTGTGCCCGTCTATAACGAAGAGTTAACTATAGAAAATGTTATTAGAGAGCTTGTTGGAATGACCTCATTTTGGACACTTCAAATAATTGTAGTTGAGAGCAATTCAACTGATACAACTCGAATCAAATTAAAAAGATTGAAATCAAAATATAATTTCGAACTTATATTTCAAGACACGCCCAAAGGTAAGGGGAACGCATTCATAGAGGGATTGAAGTACGCACGAGGTGAGATAATTGCAATAGTCGACGGCGATAATGAGTATAGAATTCAGGATTTACTTCTTTTACTCAATCCGATTATCTCAAATCAATTCGATTTTGTACTTGGAAACCGACATGTACCTGGAGTCCCTATACGAACCTTTCCAGGTCATAAAATAAGGAGTGCTTATTATAATCTAGGGCACAACTTTTTTACAGGATTTTTCAATTTGCTTTACGGAACCCAACTGAGAGATCCTGCAACAATGTGGAAAGTTTTCAAGCGTGAATTTATTCTTAATTATAAATTTGAGGGTCAAAGATTTGAGATTGACTGGGAAATAATGACCCTACTCACCCGCAGAAAAGCAAAAACCTTAGAAGTTCCAGTCCAATATTCTTCCAGAGGAAAAAAAGAAGGAAAGAAAATCAGATCGTTTAGAGATCCGATTGAATGGATATATTGGATTATTCGTTTAAGACTCAAAAAAATTCAATCAATGGAAGTGATAAATTGATTATTACTCGCAGTCCATTAAGAATTTCTCTAGGTGGAGGAGGTACAGATTTACCTTCATACTATTCATATCATGAGGGACTAGTTTTAGCGGCAGCAATCGACAAATATGTATATGTAACGGTCAATCGCCCCTTTAATCAAGAGATAATCTTGAAGTATTCTAAAATAGAGCGAATACATACCTTAGAAGAAATAAGTCACCCAATTATTCGAGAGTCTATCCGCACTTTAAATCTGGACACTCCACAGATAGAAATTACTACACTTGCAGATATTCCATCCGGTACGGGGCTGGGATCTAGCGGAAGTTTCACAACTGCACTGCTCAAAGCGCTTTATTCTCATTATCGTAGAAGCATCCATACCAAGGAGTTGGCTGAAAAGGCATGTGAAATTGAGCTTGAAATTCTCAAGGAACCGATAGGCAAGCAAGATCAATATATTGCTGCATACGGTGGGATAACTGAGTTCATTTTTCGAGAAAACGGTAAAGTTGAAGCAATACCACTTGATATCTCAGTTGAAACAACGCTTGACTTGGAAGACAATCTATTACTTTTTTATACAGGCTTGTCAAGATCTGCTAGTTCAATTCTACAAGATCAAGTCAATAAATCACTGTTGGGTGACAAAGAAATGGAAGCAAACCTTCATTTAATTAAGGCGCTGGGACAGAAGAGCAAAGTTGCACTCTTGCAAAATGATACTTGTCAATTTGCCGAAATTATGCACGAGCATTGGGAAAGGAAGAAAATAAGATCATCTGGAATGTCCAACAGTTTCATCAATGAAGCTTATGAGATCTCAAGAAAAAATGGAGCGCTGGGTGGGAAAATAGTAGGTGCGGGGGGGGGTGGCTTCTTGATGTTATACGCAAACGACCGGGAAAAACTTAGGACTGCTATGGGGAAGTTGGGTTTAGAAGAGGTTAGGTTTAACTTTGATTTTGAGGGCACAAAAGTGATTCTTTCGTGAACTTACCTATTGCTATTCTAGCTGGAGGTTTAGCCACTAGGCTTCACCCCGAAACCTTAGAAATTCCAAAATCTCTGATAAAAATAAATAATCGGGCTTTCATAGATTATCAATTAGATCAAATCTCAAGTCAAGGCTTTGAAAATGTCGTTTTATGTCTAGGACATAAATCAAGTCAAATAATTGATCACGTTGGAAATGGAAGTAAATTTAATCTCAATATTGAGTTCTCAGTCGAAGATATGCCCTTAGGCACTGGAGGTGCCATAAAAAAAGCACTACATTTTCTTGGAGACAATTTCGGTATTTTGTATGGAGATTCATACTTACCAATTGACCTAAACCAAATTGTGAGTACTTTTACAAACTCTA
>Ga0169931_10010016_pt1 | contig 13546 bp, 11 predicted proteins | sample Kivu_15m_20L_FD_129675 | JGI IMG/M metagenome (GOLD analysis project Ga0169931, IMG submission 129675) | Freshwater microbial communities from Lake Kivu, Western Province, Rwanda to study Microbial Dark Matter (Phase II) - Kivu_15m_20L... | ecosystem: Environmental > Aquatic > Freshwater > Lake...
ATCGGCGGCCAGGTTCATGCCTATTTCGACCAGGTCGCATCGGCGCTTCCGCACATCAAGTCGGGACGTCTGGTAGGGCTCGCGGTGTCCTGGCCCAAGCGGCTCGATGTGCTGCCCGAAGTGCCCACCTTCGCGGAAGTCAACCTGCCGGACAACAACACGCCGTCCTGGTTCGGTCTGGTGGCCCCGGCGGGTACGCCGGCCGCCGCAATCGCCCGCGTGCACGCAGCGGTGCAGCGCGCGCTCGCCTCTGCGGCTCTGCAGCAGAGCCTCGCCGGTCTGGGTCTGTATCCCACCGACCTCAAGACCTCCGAGCAGTTCGGCGCGCAGATCCGCGACGAGATCGCCCGGATGCGCAACGTGGCGAAGTTCGCGAGTGTCCAGCTCGACTGACATGACCTCCAAGACCGTTATCGAGCCGGCGGCCGCGCCGGCCATCGACCCGATGCCGAGCGACGGCATCCGGATCGAGCCGGGTCCGTCGCACGTGGTGCTCGACTCGCCGCACAGCGGAACGAGCTACCCGGGCGACTTCCGGCACGCCTGCGACCCGCTGCAGCTGCGGCAGGCCGAGGACACGTTCGTCGAGGCACTCTGGGGCTTCGCCCCGGCGCTCGGCGCGACGCTGATCCACGCGCTGTTTCCGCGCAGCTACATCGACGTCAACCGTGCCCTCGACGAAATCGACGACTCGATGTTCGACGAACCCTGGCCGGGTCTCAAGCGCCCGGGCAGCAAGGTGGCCCTCGGCAAGGGGCTGGTGTGGCGCGCGCTCGACGACGGCACGCCGCTGTACGACCGCAAGCTGTCGGTGCCCGAGGTGCAGGCGAGGATCAACCGGTGCTGGATGCCCTACCACGGCATCCTCGCCCGGACGATCGATGGCCTGAGTCGTCACCACCGGCAGCTGATCCACCTGAACTGCCATTCGATGCCCTCGATGGCCGGGGCGTTCAGCACCGAGTTTCCGGGTATGGCCCATCCCGATATCGTGCTGGGCGACCGCGACGGCACCACCGCCGATCCGCGACTGACCCGGGCGATCGGCCGCTTCTTCGAGGCTCGCGGCTACAGCGTCGCGATCAACCACCCCTACAAGGGGGTCGAGATCGTCCGACGCTATGGGGGGCCCGAGGCCCGTCGCCACTCGATCCAGGTCGAGCTCAACCGCCGACTCTACATGGACGAGCGGGCGCTCGTGCCGCACGCGGGGTACCTGCCGCTGCGCAACACCCTGCGGGCCCTGCTGGTTGCCCTGCTCGCATTGGACCTGCGCGCCGGCGAGGTGCCCGATTCGATTACGGGCGAGCGGCCTGCAGCGGCGCTGATGACCTGAACCGTCGCGCCGGGTTGCTCAGGGCGTGAACGGGTCTGTGTCACGCCTTCGAGCGGCCCGCCGCCGCAGACGCCATACCAGGCCACCGGCGACGCTCAGCAGGATTGCCAGTGCCGTACCGAGGACCGGCGGGCTGAGCAGTCGGTCGATCAGGGAGGCATCCACCGGGTTGGCGGGCCGCGGCCCCGCCACGGCAGGCATCGGCGTGGTCGCTGTGCTCGCCGGAAGGCGGATCAGTGTCGCAGCCGCCGCCCCCGGCGGAGGCGACCATTCGCGTTGCGCGACCGCATCGCTGGCACTCGCGGCGCTGCGCAGTGCCGCGAGTTCGCGTTCAGCCGCCGCGATCTGCTGCTCGCGCGCTGCAACCAACTGCCGAAGGCCGGCAGTGATCGCCTCGAGTTCGCGGATCCGCGAATTCGCTTCCTGCATCGCCGCCTCGAAGGCGATGGCTGCGGTCGTTGCGGCTCCCGCCCCGCCGCCGCCCTTCGAGGTGGCCCGCCCGGAGCCCCCACCGGCGAGCACCAGCCGATCAGCCCCCGGACCGGCTGCGGCCCGGGGCGCCGCCGGGACGAACGGCTGGGCGCGCAGGGCTGCTCTTGCGGTTCGCGGATCGGTCGCGCGCCATGCCGCTGCGTCGGGAACCTGCAGCACCGCCCCTTCGGCGAGCCGGTGGACGGTGCCGCCGAAAGCCGCCTCGTTGGCCCGGTACAGGGCCATCACCGCCTGCTCCTCGGACACGTCGTCGGGCTTGATGCGCCGCGCGATGGCGGTTGCGGTATCGCCGCGCCGGGCCGTCACCGTGGCCGGGCGCGATGGATCCGGGGAGCGGTGCGGCACCGCGGGGACGGACGGCGAGGGCAGCGGAGCCGCGGTTGCGGCCGGGGGCGTGGCCGCCGCGGCAGCATCCGGCTCGCCACGGCCACCCTCGGGCGCCGGGGCCGCCGGGGCCTGCGCCGACGGCCCCGGGGTCGCTTCGGAGGACAGGGTGTAGCGTCGGATCTGCTGGGCGGTGTCGGTGGTCAGGGACACCACGACGTTGAAGTCCGACTCGTCGACGACCCCCTGCGTGGAAATGCGGATCAGCCAGCGCCCGTCGGGTTGCTGGAACAGCCGCACCGTCGCTCCCTCCAGGGACCTGGGAAACGGCACACCGAGCTCGGCGTAGACCTGCGGCGACGCGAGCCCGGCAGCGACCGGCCGCGTCTGTGAAGTCACTTCCACCACCTCGACCACCGCCCGCAGCGGCTCGCCGAAGCTGGAAAACACCGAGAGCGGGCCGAGCATCGCCGCAGCCGCCGGCCCGCCGGCGACGGCTGCGCACAGCAGCACCGCAGCGCGCACCACGCTGCGACGTGCGATCGGCAGGGGACTCACGGTGCAGAGGGGTCGCGCGTCGGCCACGGGCCGCATCTTACACCGGCCGCAGCGCGCGCGGTCCGGGGATCGACCGCGATCCTGCCGACGATGCACGCATCCTCAGGCGGTGTAGACCTTGGCCTCGAATGCGTGGCGCTCGATGAATTCCCAGTCGTAGGTGACGCCCAGGCCCGGCCCCGTGGGCACCGGCACCTGGCCGTCCTCGCCGAGCGCCGACTCGTGATCGCTGTAGCCGCAGGCGTAGACCGGCGGGATCAGGTTCGGCATGCCGGGACCGATCAGGGCCAGTTCGTACAGGTGGGTATTGCGGATCGCCGAGACGCAGGCGCGGTGTGCCGGTCCGGGCGCGTGCACCTGCACGTCGATGCCCAGTCCCTCGGCGATGTGCGCGCACTTCATCGCACCGGTGATGCCCAGGTCGTACTCGGGGTCGATGTGGAACAGGTCGCAGGCGCCGGCGATCGCGTAGGCGGCCTTGCGTTCGGGGCCGCGGGCGTGCTCGGTGACCATCAGCGGGGTCTTGATCTTCTGGCGCAGGATCTGTGAACCGGTCATCGATACGCCGGAGTCGCGGTAGGGGTCTTCGTACCAGAGCGCCTGGATCTCGTCACACACATGGCCGAGCTTGAGGGCCTCCAGGTGCGTGCGGATCTGGCAGCCCGGGTCGTACATCACGTCGATCCGGTCGCCGACGGCGCGGCGCACCGCACGCAGCGTCGCGGCCTCGCGGCGCACATTGCCGTCATGCCAGCCGTGGATCTTGAAGCCGGCAAAGCCGCGCTCGGCGCAGGCGCGCGCGTACTCGGCAAAGGCCTCGGGCGAATCCAGCCCGCCCGGATCATCCTGGCCGTGGTGCGTGCTCGCATAGACCGGCAGGCGCTTGCGGTAGCCGCCGAGCATCGTCGACACCGACATGCGGTATTTCTTGCCGACCAGGTCCCAGAGCGCGATGTCGAGCGGGCCGTGGCCCATGCCGTCGTAGGCGCGCAGCTCGCGCTTGAGGTCGTCGTAGATCGCCTCGCGCGCCTCGGGGTCGCGCCCGAGCAGGTGCGGCGCGATCATGTTGGTCTGGCCGAGTGCGCTGTAGGTACCGACCCAGTGGGTCACGTACTCGCCTGTCAGGCCATCGTCGGTGCGCACCCGGACCGCGTAGCGCATCACCTTGAGCGACGCGCCCTTCTGGTACTGCAGGTTGCTGACCCCCATGGCCGCATGGGCGCCGAGTCCGAGGTCCGGGACCTCGAAGGTGAACGGCACGACGGCTACTTCAGTGATACGAGACATCCGGCCCCTCCTCGTCTGCTGGGTGTGCGCCGATCCGACCTGCCGGCATGGGTGGCGTCCGGTCGACTGCGGCTGACGTTGTACCGCGGTCCTTGCCGGCGGGCAAAGTTGATCGATATCGAACCACGCGGGTGCCGCTCCTGACGGGCGCGACGCCCTAGAATCCGACCGCCTTGGGCAGCCAGGTGGACAGTGCCGGCCAGAAGGTCACCACGACGTGGACCCCGGTGAGCGCCAGGAACATCGGGATCAGCGGGCGATGGGTGCGGCGCGGGTCGATGGCGGCGATCCGGCAGGCGATCAACACCAGCACCGCGACCGGCGGCGACAGCGAGCCCAGCAGCACCCCCACGGTCAGGATGACGGCGAAGTGCAGCAGATCGACGCCGAACGCACTGGCGATCGGCAGCAGCACCGGCACCAGCATGATCATCGCCGGGATCGGCTCGATGAAGATGCCCACCACGAACAGCACCGCGACCATCACCAGCAGGAAGCCCTCGCGGGTACCGACTACCGACTGCAGCCAGGTGGCGAGCTGCGCGGGCACGCCTTCGCGGGTCAGGATCCAGGAGAACAGCGCCGCCCCGCCCAGGATCACCAGGATGCTCGAGGAGGCGACGGCGGTCGCGACGGTCTGACGGATCAGTTCGCGACCCGACAGCTCTCCGGTGGTGAAACCATAGGCGATCCCGTAAGCGACCGCCACGGCACCCGCCTCGGTGGCGGTGAATACACCGGCCAGGATGCCCACGATGATGATCAGCGGCATCACCAGCGCCGGCAGGGCCCGGCGGAACGCCCGCGCGACCTCGCCCAGGGAGGCCCGTCGTGCGGCTCGCGCGCCCATGCGCCCGGCGAACGCCCAGGTCGAGGCCATCAGCACCGCCGCGATCAGCAGACCCGGCACGACACCGGCGATGAACAGCGCCCCCACCGATGCGCCGGTCATCGAGCTGAAGATCACCATCAGGATGCTCGGCGGCACGATCGGCCCGAGGATCGCGGCACTGGCCACGACGACCGCCGAGTAGCCTTCGTCGTAGCCGTCGCGCTTCATCTGCGGCAGCAGCATTCCGCCCACCGCCGCGGCTGCCGCGGCCGCGGAGCCCGAGATGCTGGAGAACACCAGGCTGGTGACGATGACCACCTGACCGAGTCCGCCCCGCAGGTGCCCGACGAGCGCACGCGCGAGATCGACGATGCGGGCGGTGATGCCGCCCCCGTTCATCACCGCTCCGGCGTAGATGAACAGCGGGATTGCCAGCAGCGGGAAGCTGTCCAGCGACCCGTAGACCTTCTGCGCGACCACCACGATCGGCACCGCGCCGCTCCACAGGATCGCCACCACTCCGGCGAGCCCGAGCGCAAACGCGATCGGCACGCCGAGCAGCAGCAGCAGGACCAGGCTAATCGCGAGGGGCAGCAGCATCGGACGGAGTCATGGCAAGCGGTTGCGCACCCGGCTCGAGCCGACGGGCGCAGAGCGCGACGACACCCAGCGCCGCACCGATCGGGATGCTCGCGTAGAACCACCCGCGCGACAGGCCGAGGGCCGGCGACAGCGAGATGCCGCCGCGCTCGACCAGCTCGAGCCCCGACCACGCCAGCGCGACCAGGAAGCCGGCCGAACACAGGTCGACGACGACGCGGCGGGCGCGCTCGAGCGGGCCACCGGGCGCGAACGACACGATGTCGACGACGATCTCCTCGCGGTGCCAGATCGCCACCGGCACCCCGAGCATCACCGACCACACGAACAGCAGCAGGACCAGTTCCTCGGTCCAGAACATCGGCAGGCCGAGCAGGTAGCGGTTGAGCACCTGCACGAGCGCGAGCGCGCAGAAGCCCGCAAACGTGGCAGCGCAGCCGGCTCGGGCGAGCGCGACCGCAGCGCGGGCCCCCGGGATGCGCATCGCCCCGCGGGTCAGGCGGCCTTGATTGCCGCGACGATGTCGGAGGCCTTGGCGGCGTTGGCGAAGTCGGCGTGCAGCGGTGCGAGCCGCTCGGCGAACGGTTTCAGGTCCACGTCGTTGATCACCAGCTTCGATTCGCTGCGGAACCGGTTCATCCACGAGGTCTCGCGCTCGAAATGCTCCTTGCGCTGCAGGGTGGCCGACTCCCGTGCCGCGCGGTCGAGCGCGGCCTGATGGTCCTTGGGCAGCGAGTCGTACAGCTTGTTGCCGATCACGAAGCTGCCGTCGAGAAGGATGTGCCGGGTCCGCGACAGGTAGCGGGTGACTTCGTGGATCTTGAACGTGTAGCCCACCTCGGGGCTGCCCTCCATCGCGTCGACCACGCCGGTCTGCAGCGCCGAGTACATCTCCGGTGCCGGGATCGGCGTGGGCTGCGCACCGAGCGCCTGGAACGTGCGTACGAACAGCGGCGCCTCGGGCAGCCTGATCTTGACGCCCCGGAAGTCGTCGGGCCGGGCGATCGGCTTCGTGCGCAGGTAGGTGTCGCGATAGCCGGCGGTCATCCAGTTCACGATCCGCAGCCCCGCGCGCGACTTCTGAAGATCGGCGGCCAGCGCGGCGCCGATCGGTCCGTCGACCACCTTTTCCCAGTGGGCGAAGTCGCGGTACAGGTAGGGCAGGGCCACCACGCCGAACCGCGGCAAGTAGTTGCCGTACAGGCCCGACTCGCCGTAGCCCATCTCCAGCGTGCCTAGCGAGACCGACTCGATGATCTCGCGCTGACCGCCCATCTGCGCGGCCGGCAGCACCCGTACCTCGATCGCGCCGCCGGTGTACTGGCCGAGCAGGCGCGCGAAGCTCTCGGCGGTCTTCTGCTGTTCGGACTGCAGGCTGACGTGATGGGCCAGGCGGATGACCCGCGGCGCTTGCGCGCGCGCGGCGATCCAGGGGCCGGTGGCGCCGACGGCAGCGGCGGCGGACAGCGTGCGCAGGGCATTGCGGCGGTGGCCGCGCAGAGTCTCGGACATGGGCGTCTCCTGGGTCGTTTCGGTCGTGCCGTCCGCAAGGGCAGCGGAGCGGAAGTTGTACTCTCCGAACCGCGGGCGCGGCAATGTTGTGCGATAGTGAACAACTCTGTTGCTGCCAGTGGAATAAAAGTGGCCGGCTCCGCGCTCCGATGAGCTCGCTCGAGAAGGGCTTGCGCGCCCTGGCGCTGATCGCGCCGGACCGGCCCCGGCTGCGCGTGACCGATGTCGCCCGCGAGCTCGGGATTCCGAAGAGCTCGGCCTCGCGGCTGCTGTCGCTGCTCGACCGGCACGGTTTCCTGGAGCGCCGTGCGCGGCACGAGGGCTTCGAGGCCGGCTTCGAGCTGCAGCGCCTGGGCCGGATGCACCGGGTGGGTGACGCAGTGACCGAGGCGGCAGACGAGGCGCTGCGCGAGCTCGTCGCGCGCCACCCCGCCACCGGCTACCTCGCGTACCTCGACGGGCTGGAGACGATCATCGTCCGCGTCCGGGAAAGCCCCACGCCGGTGCGCTTCGTGGTGTCCGAGGGCGCGCGCCTGCCGGTGTTCGTGACCGCGATCGGCAAGGCGCTGCTGATGCGGCTGGATTCGCAGCAGCTGCTGACGATGCTGCCCGAGCGGCTGGTTCACGCACCGCTGTCGGTGTCGATCAGCCGCGCCGCCCTGATGCGCGAGCTCCAGCTGGCACGCGAGCGTGGCTGGACCGAGCTGGTCGACAGTGCCGATCGGGGTATCGGCGCCGCGGCGGTCGCGGTCGGGTCGCAGCAGGGGCGCACGATCGGGATCGCACTGTGCTGGATGCGGCGCGACATGAACCGGACCCGGCACCGTCGGGCAGTCGCCGAACTGCTGTCGGCCGCCCGCACCATCGCCCGGCGGGTGCGCGACCCGTACTGGCTGGTTCCGGGCGAGGTCTGACGCGGGGCGGGGTGTCGCTCTGCCACCGCGCTGCAGCTGGCGAGCGGGAACCGGACGCCCGTCGCGCTCCATGGTCACCGTGCCAAACCGATCGACCGCGATGCGCAGGAGGGTCCCCGTGCGGTGGGCGCGGCCGCACCGAGCGGCGCTCAGGGCAAGCGCATCTCGAAGCGTGCGCCGCCCGTCGCGCCGCGAGCGCGCAGCGAGACTTCGCCTGCACGGCCCTCGACGCGGTGCAGCCTGGCGACCATCCGGCACAGCTCGTGGCCGAGACCGGTGGCTCCGTCCGCATCGGAATCGGCAGCCGGCGCGCCGCCGGGGCCGGGGCCGTCGTCCTCGACGGCGAGCACCAGCGTGTCGGCGCCGCCCTGGCCGGCCTGCTCGGCGACCAGCCTCACCGTGGAGGCGGCAAACCGCGTCGCGTTGTCGACGGCCGCCTCGAGCGCGACGCCCACCAGGTAGGCGTCGAGGAACCAGGACGCAGGCGCACGCGCGGCATCGAACTCGACGCACAGCCCGCGCCGACTGCCGAGCACCTCGGCCAGGCGCGCGGCCTCGGCGAGCACGCGCGCCGGGTCGGTCTCTTCCTCGGTTGCCGACAGTGTGCCGGTGTCGGCACGGTACAGCGTGAGAAAGGTGATCAGCCGACGCTGCAGCGCCTGGGCGTCGGCGTGCAGTGGTCGCAGCACCGCATCGAGGGCGGGGTTGGCCTCGGTTGCCTCCGCCAGGCGCTGGGTGTGGATCGCCAGCCGGTTCTTCAGGTCGTGGACCACGAGCGCAGACAATCCGGCGTTCACGTCAGGCACCCTCGGCCGCCATGGCAGCGGCCGCGTCTGCCCCGGGGGCGGCCGACGCCACCGGTGGCGCAGCCGGCGTGTCGGTGCCTCCCCCCTCCAGCCGCTTCAGGTACGCCTCCAGCATCGCGAGCCGCTGCGGCTCCAGCGTGCCGCGCGCACTCAGCCGTGCCAGCGCATCGCGCACCTGCGCGAGCAGCTCGGGCCGCACGCCCTTGACGCGCATCGTCATCAAATAGACCTCGACCGCGGCGCTCAGCACCCCGGTGTGCCCGGGCGCCATGGGTAGTGCTTCGCCGGCCATCGCGATCGCCTGATCGAAGCCCCCGCCGCGCAGCGTCTTCACGGCGGCCTCGGCCTTGCGTACCGCCGCATCGGTGCGGTCGCTCGCGTATTGGGCCATGCGGTCAGTCATATCCGCGTCCTTCAGCACCTTCGCGGCCAGCGCGCGCGCGGACACACTCTCGGCCGACGAGGTGCGCTCGGCCGCACCGACCGCCTCGTCGAGCACGCGCAGTCCCGCCTCGACCATGCCGGCGGTCAGCGCCGCCTTCGCGAGCAGCAGCCGCGAGCGCGGGTCGAGCGGCACGTCGAGCAGTCGCTCCAGCGCCTTGGCCGCGTCGGCGGCCTCGGCCTTCATGCGCAGCGCCGAGTACGCCTGCACCTGCACCGCAGTCGAGAGCGCCTGCACGCGCGGGTCGGTCGGCCGGGACTTGGCGTCCTTCTCGATGAGCTTCATCGCGCGCTGCGGGTCGCCGCGCGCGAGGCTCACCTGGGACAGCAGGGCGCAATGGCTGAAATCGCGCGTCAGCGCGCGCTGCGTCTGGCGCACGACCTTGGTGAGCGCGGCGTCGGCAACCTCGAGGTCGTCGACCAGGTAGGCGAGGTCGGCCTGGCGGCGCGAGCGGATCGCGCTCGGGATGTGCTCGGCCGCGCGTGTCGCGACCGCGAGCGCCTCGCCGGTCGCGCCGGTCCGCTCGAGCAGCTCGATCAGCACGTCGTAGGCACCGGCGTGATACGGCCGCTCTTCCAGGAGCGCCTGCAGCCGCCGGCGCGCTGCGTTGAAGTCGCCCATCGCGAGACAGCACCGGGCGATGCCGAGCCGCGGCCAGCTGAGCGTCGCACGAACCGAGTGCGCCTTGCGGTACGTGGCCAGTGCGTCGTCGCAGCGCCCGAGCGCCACCTGGCAGATCGCCGAGTGACGCAGCAACTCCATCCGGTGCTTCGAGCCGGTCTGCTCGAGCCGGGTGCAATGCCCGAGGCCATCCTCGAAGCGCGCTTGGTGGACGGCCTCGTACATCGGCCGCAGTTCCGCCTGACGGATCAGCGCATCCTCGATCCGCGCGAGGAGCTGGTCGGTCTTGACCGGCTTGACGAGGTAGCCGTCGGGCAGCATCTCGGCGACGCTCGCAACCTTGTCGATCGTGGAGTCCGCCGAAATGACGAAATACAGACCCCCGGGCGGCAGCAGCCGCTCGCGGCGAAGGTACTCGAGCAATTGCTGGCCGTCGGTACCCGAGCCGAGGTCGTAGTCGGACAGGATCAGGTTGAACCGCGCGGCGCGGATCGCTTCGACCGCCGCCCGCGCATCCGGCACCATGGTGACGTCACGGATTTGCGCTTCGGCCAGGGTGGCACGCAGCATCGTCCGCATCTCGCGCAGGTCATCGATCACCAGCACACGAAGTCCGGTCAACTGACTGGCCAACAGCATCGCGCAGGGCACTCCGCAAGACGATCGCGAGTCCGCAGTATCGGCTGCGGCGGCTGCCACCGTCATGCGCCGGGCACGGACGGGATGCCTGACGGCGCGCGGCACCAGACAGACGGCGATCCGAAGCCGGAACCGGCGGCGGCCCGCCGACCGGCCCGGAACCGCCGGAATGCCAGGGGCCGGCGCCGGCAAGGCACTCACGACCGCCATGCCCGGTCGGCCAGACGTGCACCGCGTGGCGCGCCCCCGCGGTCGAGTCGCGGCAGCCGAGGCCTGCGCCCGTCAGCGCCCCGGGATCCAGTTCGTGCCGGCCAGCGGCACTCCGGCCATCGCGGCCGCCTCCACCGTCAGCGCCACCAGGTCCTCGCGCTCGAGGTGGTGCACGTTCTGCTTGCCGCAGGCGCGCGCCACGGTGGACACCTCCATCGCCAGCGTCTTGAGGTAGTTGCGCACCCGGCGCGCGCCCACCGGGGGCTGCAGCCGCTGCTCGAGCACCGCGTCCTGCGTGGTCACGCCCACCGGGCAGCGGCCGGTGTGGCAGTGGTGGCAGAAGCCCGGCGCGGTGCCCAGCGCCGCGTAGTCGTCGGTGCACGGCACGTGCTCGCCGCGGGAGCCGTCGGCCTTCGCACCGCGGATCCACGACTCGCTGTTGCAGCCCAGGGCCATCAGCACGCCCTGCCCGATCGACACCGCGTCGGCCCCCATCGCCAGCGCCTTGGCCACGTCGGCGCCGGTGCGGATGCCGCCCGACACGATCAGCTGCACCTTGCCGACCATATTCATGTCCTCGAGCGCCTCGACCGCCTGGCGCACCGCGGCGAGCGTGGGGATCCCCACGTGCTCGATGAACACGCTCTGGGTGGCGGCGGTGCCGCCCTGCATGCCGTCGACCACCACCACGTCGGCGCCCGCGTGTACCGCGAGCTTGACGTCGTTGAACACCCGGGTGGCGCCCACCTTCACATAGATGGGCTTCTCCCAGTCGGTGATCTCGCGCAGCTCCTTGATCTTGATGGCGAGGTCGTCGGGGCCGGTCCAGTCGGGGTGGCGGCAGGCGCTCCTCTGATCCACCCCCTCGGGCAGGGTGCGCATGCCGGCCACCCGCGGGTTCACCTTCTGCCCCAGCAGCATGCCGCCCCCGCCCGGCTTGGCGCCCTGGCCGATCACCACCTCGATCGCGTCGGCGCGCCGCACGTGGTCCGGGTCGAAGCCGTAGCGCGAAGGCAGGCACTGGTAGACCAGCGTCTTCGAGGAGCCGCGCTCCTCCTCGGTCATGCCGCCATCGCCGGTGGTGGTGGAGGTGCCGCACTCGGTGGCGGCGCGGCCCAGCGCCTCCTTCACGTGGGCCGACAGCGAGCCGAAGCTCATGCCGGCGATGGTGATGGGGATCGCGAGCTCGATCGGTTTCGTCGCAAAGCGCGTGCCGAGCACGGTGGTGGTGGTGCAGCGCTCGCGGTAGCCTTCGAGCGGGTAGCGCGACAGCGACGCGGCCAGGAACAGCAGGTCGTCGAAGTGCGGCACCGCGCGCTTGGCACCGAGCCCGCGGATCTCGTAGAGGCCGGTGGCCGACGCGTGCTGGATGTAGTCGAGGGTGCGGCGGTCGTAGCCCCAGCTTTCCTCGCGCTGGATCTTCATCGGTCAGTACTCCTGGTTCGCGTCGACGTTCCAGTGATAGAGCGTGCGCGCCGAGGCGACGCGCCTGAACGTGCGCGGATCGTGGGGCAGGTCGGCGCGGGCGAGCAGGCCGGCCACCGCCCGGACGTCGGCCTCGGTCATGTCCTCGAAGCGGGCATCGGCACCCAGCGACTTCACTGTGCCGCGCACGTAGATCACTGCCTCGTACAGCGAGTCGCCGAGCGCGTCGCCGGCATCGCCGCAGACCACCAGCCGGCCGGCCTGCGCCATGAACATCGAGAAGCTGCCCACCGAGCCGCCCACCACGATGTCGGCGCCCTTGAGCGAGATGCCGCAGCGCAGCCCGCAGTCGCCCTCGACCACCAGCAGCCCGCCGCGCGCGGAGGCGCCCGCCGCCACCGACGCGAAGCCCTTCACGCGCACCATGCCGCTCATCATGTTCTCGGCAACGCCCGGCCCGGCGTTGCCGTGCACGACCACTTCGGCGTGCTTGTTCATGCCGGCCGCGTAGTAGCCGGCGTGGCCGGCGATGTCCACGCGCACCGGCGCATCCAGGCCCACGGCGATGGAGTGCGCGCCGTCGGGGTGCTCGATGCGCACCCGCCGCAGCTCGCCCAGGTCGTGGTGCAGGAAACGGTTGACTTCGCGCAGCGGCACGGCGCGCAGGTCGAAGACCTTCTCGGCGGCGTCGGTCACGGCGCTCATGCCGCGGTCCTCCAGGCGTAGATGCGCTCGGGCTGGGGCTCGTAGAGCTTCGCCTGCGCCACGCCCGGCAGGTGCGCGAGCGAGCGGTACTCGGAGGCGATCGCGACCCAGTCGTCGGTCTCGGCGACCAGCGCGGGCTTGCACGCGAAGCCGTCGCGCACGATCGCGAGCGCATCGGCCGAGCCCATCAGGAAGGTGTAGAAGCCGTCGAGCTCGTCGAAGCCGAGCGTCAGCGCCTGCTCGAGCGTGTCGCCCTCGCGCATGCGCCACTCGAGCCATCGGCAGGCGGCCTCGGTGTCGCAGTCGCCGTCGAACGCGATGCCCAGCGGCTCGAGCTTCCTGCGCAGGCCGTTGGGGTTGGACAGCGAGCCGTTGTGCACCAGGCACCAGTCCTCGCCGGCGGTGTACGGGTGCGCGTTCTCGGGCGTGACCGCGCTCTCGGTGGCCATGCGGGTGTGCGCGACCAGGTGGGTGCCGGTGAAGCCGGCCAGCCCGTACTTGTCGGCGATCTCGGCCGGCGTGCCGACGTCCTTGTACAGGTCGATCGAGCGGCCCGCCGACAGCACGTGCACCTGCGGGAACGACGCCTTCAGTTGCGCGCGCAACCACGCGGGGTCGCGTGAGGTGGTGGCCACCGCGTGGTTGGCACGCACCGCGAGCTCGACGTCCTCGCCCAGCGCCCGCCGCAGCGCGGCCCAGTCGAAGCCGTCGGGGGCATGCAGGCTGAGCTTGCGCCGACCCTCGGGCAGCGGCTCGGTGAACACCGCGATGCCGGCGGAGTCGGGGCCGCGCTCGGTCATGCCGACGAGCATGGGCCGCGCCCACTCGCCCAGCCGGTCCCGC
>Ga0169931_10010018_pt1 | contig 13546 bp, 15 predicted proteins | sample Kivu_15m_20L_FD_129675 | JGI IMG/M metagenome (GOLD analysis project Ga0169931, IMG submission 129675) | Freshwater microbial communities from Lake Kivu, Western Province, Rwanda to study Microbial Dark Matter (Phase II) - Kivu_15m_20L... | ecosystem: Environmental > Aquatic > Freshwater > Lake...
AAAATACATTTTTAAAAATAAAAAAAAATAGAAGACTAGAAATAGTATATGAAAAAAAATCCGAAAACTTTAAACAATTAATATATCTATCATTAATAAACTTTCTAATTTAAATTTATAAACTTAAATTAAAAAAAATTACCCGTTTTTTCCCAATATATTTATATATTTAAATTATTAAATAAATTAATAAAAACATTTAATAATATTAGATAATGCAAGATTTCATAAATCACAATTTGTAAAAGATAATATAATAAATTCAAATAATAAAATAATATATTCTTTAGCATATAACCCTTCTCTCCTATAGAAAATTTGTTTAGTCAATTAAAAAATCATATTAAAAATAGAAGTCCAGTCAATTACGAACAATTAAAAAATGACTTAGACTATATTATAAAAAATAAAGTTTCTAAGAAACATTTAGAAAATTATTTTAATTATTTATTTATACAAGCCAATGATTTTATAAATAAATATGAAGAAAAAACTAAATAATTAAGTGTTCCGATTTTCAGTGAAAAAGGTGTAATATTATTTTTATAGTTAATGCTTGAAAAATTATTTTGCTACTTATTAAAAATTGATTTTAATTTATTATATAATACCTATAATATAAAAAGTTGATAGTGAATATAATGAGAATATTCTTTTATCTAATACTATTAAAATTAATCGAATCATATAAAATTATTGAACATCCATTAGAACCACGTTGTGCTTTTATTTACAGGGTAGATTTATCTAAAATAAATTTAAAAAAAAAAGAAATGTTATATAATACATTTGTAAAATATCCATTATTAATATTTAGAGATAATTTAGGTGACCAATTAAAACCCAAAGAATTTTTAGATTTTTTAACAATATTTGATAAAAATTATGATAAAGATTCAATTAAAAATTCAAATAAAATATTACAAAATTATAATAATTTAAATTGTGAACATGTAACAATAAAAGGAAATTGTGTAATAAATGAATTTAATGGTATTAAAAATATAAATATTAAAGTATTTGAAGGTTTTATTAATAATTATTTATGGCATACTGATTTATTAGGTACTGATAAATTACCAAGTGTAATAACTGGATTTTATATGTTAAAAGTACCATTAATTGGTGCAGAAACAGATTTTATTTCAGGAGAAAGAATATGGGAGAATATGACACCACAAATACAAAATGCATCAACAAATATTATTATAAATACAAACAAAATAAATTATGCATTTTATAATAAACAGATGCATTATTCTGGTTCATATAAATTAAATAATTATTATAAAAAAGATTCTAGTTTTGATAATAAAATACCTATTGTTTTTGCTCCCGATAATAATAAGAAAAATGAAAAACCAAGAATTTTATTATCTGCATCATTTTTTGAAAATATTGATGGATTACAAGAAGATGAATCAAATGAATGGATTAAAAACTTTATGATTAATCATGTATTACCTTATAGATTTAGTATTCAATGGAAAATTAATGATATTGCAATAATTTCAAATAGACGTTTTATTCATTCAAATACTCCAGCAATTAATTATTTAAAATTTAAAGAAAGTTCTGAAAGATTATTTTTACAATCATTTTTACCAACTAAACAACCATTAAAGGCTTATAAACCTAAATTTATTAATAGTAAAACACTATATGATATAAAATGGACAAATAATTTATCATCATCAAGATCTGCAATTAATTATGCAAATAAATTTGTTGAAAAATATAAAATTGATTCTAATAATCAATATGTTTTACAAACATTTTCTGATAATAAATAATTTTTTTTATTATCAAACTATTTTTATATTAAATTGAACATTCTTTAATAATTTTATCAAAAGAATTAAACATTTTTTCTTTTTTTAGAGCCATTTGAACTAAATATTCATCTGCAGTTTCATAAGAAATTTTATAGCCAAATACACTAATCCATCTTACAATCTCAACAATTCTTTCAGATTTAGGTAATTTAATATGAGAATCATATCTTATAGCTCTACCAATAATTTGATTTATTTTACTTTCATTCCAATGAGGTTCCATAATATGAATAGAACGTGTATTTTTTAAATCTAAACTTTCAGAACCTGCACTTGTAATTAATAATACATCTATATGTCTTTCATTATAATTATTAATAATTTTATTTCTTTTTTCTTCTGTTTGTTCTCCATAATATAATGCATATGATATTTTATTTTTATTTAAATGTATTGATAATGGTAATATTCCATTAGCTAAATAATTTGAATATACAATAATTGGTTTTGGATTTAATTTTATATAATTAAATATTGCAATAATTTTTGGAAAATCAGGAGAATTATTACAAGTGTTTGATAATTGTCTTGTAACATTTAAAAAATTATTCACTTTTCTTTTATCTAAAATAGAATAATCAATATGTTGAATATTATCTAAAGATAATATTTTTTTTAAATAATGTCTATATTCACTTATTTGAACATTTGACATATCTATTTTAATAAAAGTTGTAAAAGATTTTGGATAATGTGAATCATAAGATTTTTTATAATAACTTATTGTTCCCTCAATTCTTTCTTTTAAAGTATCAACAAAAGTAGGAGCTTCATATAAATCATCCCAAAAAAAAAATTTAAATTCTTTATTTGTTTCTGGTAAAACTTCATCTTTTTTAACAATATTTACTAATATAGATAAATCAGTTAAAGCATTATAAAATATTGTTCCTGTTAATAAAACTATTTTTTCTGCTTTTAAACATTCTGTAATTAAAATAGTTTGTAATTTTGTACCAGATCTTAAATGATGTGCTTCATCTATTATTACAGAACAATTTGAAAAACTTAATTTATTTTCCATAATTAAACTTATTGCTTTTTGATATGTTAAAATTTGGAAATATGATAAATCTAAATTTAATTTTTGTATATCATCTTTAAAATTTTTTCTTGATGCTTTTGTTGAAATAATTATAATTGGATACTTAAATTGATATACCATTGCTAATGATGTTATTGTTTTACCAGAACCCATTGAATGATATAATATTAAACCATAATGATTTTTTAACCAATTTACACATTTTATTTGATGTTCAAATAATTTTATTTTATTCATAATTTTAATCAAATAATATAAATTATTCTATATTAAAATTATTCAATATTAAAAACAATAATATTGAATAATATTAAATAATATTAAACACATATATTACAAAGTTCTAAACTATTATTAAATTTATAATAAGGAGATATAAAAAATCTGACATTTTTATATTCACAACTTTTTAAATCAAATGTTATATTTGAATTAAGATTTGCACATGCTACACTATATGGATAATATAAATATTCTGTTATATTATTATCAGGTGGTATATTATTTATTTGAAATTCTTCATAATGTGTTAATAAAGAAATTATATTATATTTAAAGTATAAAATTACTGCTTCACAACAAGTACATTTTTTTGCTTTTATAAGATTTGCATAAAAACTATGAGATTTATTACATTTATTAGTTACAGAAATAACAAAATTTCCATTTCTTAAATATATAACATTATTTTTAAAAACATTCCATGCATCTTCTTTATTTGTAGATATATCTAAACTACTATTAATAAAATATTCTTTTTTTAATTTAAAAATACAAATTTTATATTGAGAATTAGATGTACATTTATTACAAGATTTTAATATTCCAGGTATTGGACTAATATTTTCAATTTTATTTTCATTTTTTTTATTAATCCATGCACATTCTTGACAATAATATTTTGAATATTTACATTTATTATCTTTTTTAATGTATGTGTTTACTTTATCAAAAACAAATCCTACCGCATTTAAACAAGTTACCATATAATTTATATTTATATATAAACTATATATTATTTTTATAAATAACATAATAGTTATAAAACATAAATATTATGTTATTTATAAAAATAAAATAATTTTAAATTATAAAAATATTATAATTTAAATTATATGGAAAAAATAATAAGCGAACTAAAAATAATATTTAATTCTAAAATAAATGAAATATTAAATGAATATGCTAACATAAAAAATGAATTAGAATTAAAACAAAAATTAAATATAGAATTAAATGAAAAAAATATAAATCTACAACAAGAATTAAATAAATTATTAGAAGAAAAAAAAATTAAATCATCAAGTTTATTATGGGAAACAACACAAAATCAATTAAGAGAAAAAGATTTAATTATTGATAATCTCAAAAAAGATATTGAATTTTATAAAAGAAATTATGAATCTAAATTATATAATAAATTAAATAATAACACAGTAGAAAAAAAAGAATTAGAAGTAAAAGATAATTTAAATAATAATATTGATGAAAATGAAGAATTTGAAGTAAAAAATAATTTAAATAATAATATTAATGAAAATGAAGAAGAATTTGAAGTAAAAAATAATTTAAATTATAATATTAATGAAAATGAAGAAGAATTTGAAGTAAAAAATAATTTAAATTATAATATTAATGAAGATATAAAATTAGAACAACAAGTAGTAGAAGAAGATGATGAATTAATCAATTTAAATAAAAAAGATAAAAAAAAAAAAGATAAAAAAGATAAAAAAGATAAAAAAGAAAAACATCACAAAAAATATTAAATGATATATCCAAGATTTTTTAAAATTTACATTTAATAGATAATATATAATAATATTGATAAAACAAATATTAAAAGTTTTTTCCTTAAAAAAAAATATTATTATTATTATATTTTTATAATAATAATAATATGTTAATTTATTAAAGATTTCTTTATTTTTTTATTGTATTATTTTTGTTTTATTAATTAATTAATTTAGATAAGAAAAATATAATTTATTTTTTTAATTTATATTTTAATTTATCACATTGTTTAGATTTAATTTGTATTGTCATATCTGGATCATCAAAATTAAATAATTTAATATCTGGGTAAAGTATACAAACAGGTGGAAAAATATTGGATAAAATTTTTAATATAAATTTCAAAAATTTAAATATTATTCTATTAATAAATTTACTATACTCAATATATATAAACATTATTAATAATAATGTAATCATACCACCTATTAAATTTAAATATGTTAATCCAATTAAAATAACATTTTTACATAATCTTCTTGAATTAGTATTAACTGAATTATTTTGAAGTACAAGTAAAGATATAATAATTGAATCAAATAACATAAAATAATAAATAATATTTAATATAAATTTAGACCATACCCAACTAAATAAAAAAAATATAATTATAAATATACTTTTATTTAAATAAATAAATTTAATTAAATTAAAGAGTAAATTTGAATAATTATATTTTTTAAAATAGTGCAAAATAAATTTAAATAAAATTTCCCAATTTTTATTAAATTTATTAAAAAAAATAAAGTTATCAAAATAATTTGTTTTTTTTATATCTTTCATATTTTTAAATATATAATTATATTCGATAAAATAAAAACAAATTCAATTATATATAAAAAAATAATTATATAATAAGTATATGCCAGAAGGTCCTGAAATTACTTATTTATCTGTTTTATTAAAAAAAAAACTAGAATCCTATAATTTTAAAGAAATTATTTCTTATACAAAAAATCCACCATCAATACCTAAATTTAATGAAAAAATACATCCAATTATTAATATTGATTCTAAGGGTAAATTATTATGGTTTGTTATAACTGATAATAAAATAAATTATTATTTACATATTCATTTTGGATTAACAGGATGGATAGTATTTAATAAACCAGATTCAAATATTAAATTTGAATTTATTTTTGAAAATAAAAATTTGGATAATTTATTATACTTTTATATTGAAGATAAAAGAAGATTAAGTAAAATTAATTTTTATACAGAAAAAGAACATTTAAAAATTATTAATAAACTTGGTATTGATATTTTTAGTGATCAATTTACATATAATAATTTTATAAATATTATTAAAAAAAAAAATACTATTTTAGCATCATTTTTATTAAAGCAAGATTTAATTTGTGGCATTGGTAATTATATTAAAAATGAAGTTTTATATCTGGGAAAACTTAATGTAAAAATAAAAACAAATGAACTTAAAGATGAACAAATAAAAAAATTATATTATGATATATTATTTGTTGCTTATTCAAATTTAATTGAAATGCTAAAAAAATCAAAAATTAATAAATTTTTAAACATAGAGAAAAAAACTTTTATGCCTAAAATATTAGAAATTCCATATGAATATAAAATTTATGAAAAAGATTTTACATCTGATGGTAAAAAAATATTTAAAATAAATGTTGGAGGTAGAAATACTTATTGTATTAAAGAACAATGTTAATATTAAATTTTATTTTGATTAATAATATAAAGCATAATTATTTTTTTATTTAGAAATTTATATATATAAATTTCTATGAATGAATCTAATTATTATCAAAAATACTTGAAATATAAAATGAAATATTTAAATTTAAATTTAAACAAAAATTTAATAGTAGGTAAATTTATTACCATTAATTTAAATGATAATTTAAATGATGATTTAAATGAAGAAAATTTTAAATTTTTTGCAGAATCAATTGAAAAAGAAAATAAAGCTATTGGGGATGCCAAAATTTTTATAAGAAAAAATGAACCATTTGCAAGTATAATTATTCTTAAAAATGAATTACAAAATATGAAAATAAATAATCCAGATTTATATTGTAAAAAAAAAATATTATTATAAATCTTATAAAAATAAATGAAAAAAAAATTTGTAAATTTAATAAAAATGATAGGGAATGTATAATTAATTTAATTAATAAATCAAATAATATTTTTAATATAAATGGTTTAAGAATTACTTTTAAATTTGAAAATCCTTATGATGTTAAATCTTTAATTAATGGTTTTAACCCTGAACATTTATATATTTTAATGAAAGAATATAATTATTATATAAAAAATAAAAATATGAATATTATGTCTGCTAACTGTGATAAAATATACAAATATATACAATATTTTTCTCAAAACATACTTATTTATATTGAAAATAATAATACATATATTGGTTCAGTATTATATTGTATAAATTTAGAATTTAAAACAGTATTTTTTATTAGTATTTATAAATCAGTAATTAATAATTGTCAAACTTGTACAAATGATAATAAATTTGCAAAAAAATAATAATTAAATTAGAAGAAATAGCAAAATTAAATAATTGCACAAGATTAGCTACATTTTGTACAATTGGAGTAAATGGGATAAATTTTAAAATTAAATGGATTCACTGATGAATCTGATGAAATTAAAACAAAATTTGGCTTACTTGAAAAAAATTTAGTTTAAAAATATTATTTAATAACTATAATTACCAATCATTAAATAATCCACCATTTATTAAACATGATGAACTTATTTTATTATTAAAATTTACTATTTGATTTTTATCAATTAAATCTAATTTTTTATAATTTGATATAGAATTGTTCATTAAAATATTTAATATTTTCATTTTATTATTATTTATTCTTAATTTAATTAATTCTTCTTCAATATTATTATTTACTAAATTATATCTTTCATCATTTGCACCTTTTATTTTATCATCAATATATCCATTTTCATAAAATTTTATTTTTTTTTGATTTAATAAATCTTTAAAATGTACAATATTTTCACCAAATTTAATTGAAATTTTATAACAAAAGTTAAATTCAATTATATTTATTAATAAAATAATAATTATTATTTTAAACATTATATTGTTTATATTATAATATAACAACAGATTATTATTATTTCAATTTTTATTGTATATTACTCCTTTATAACTAAAAATTAAGACACTGAAGAAAATAATTTTATTATAATTCTATGTCTGAATCATAATTTAGTTCAGAATTAAAATTAGGTTCAGGATCAATATCAGTATTAGTATTAGTATCAGAATCAGAATCAGAATCAGAACTGATATAATTTATAGAATTATTATTAGATATTCTTGTATTTGATTCCCATAATCCAGATATTAAATTAATATCTAAATTTAAATCAGAATCATATTCATAATTATTAGTTTCATTTTGTAAAATTACAATATTTTCATAATTTACAAAACCATATGTTTCTAATTCAGTTTGATTATTTGAATTTTCATTATAAGTTTGTATATTTTCTGTTAAATAATTTCTACATTCTGGACATCTAAAAAAATTTGTGAGTTTATTAGTTTTATTATTTATTTCAATAAAATTTGTAAATAAATAATTAAAATAACATGATGAATGTAATAAATGATTACATCTTAATAATAAATTATCAGAATTTGTTATAGGATTTAAACAAATTGTACAATTAATTATTTCAAAATCATTATTTGAAATAGGATAATTTTTCCATAATTTTATTATTTCTAATTCTAATTCTATTCTTGTCATATTTTCTAAATTTATTGTATTTTCTAATAATTTTTTATTTATAATAAAATAATTATTTATTATAAATTTTAATTCATCACTTGAATAATTAATTAAATTTGGTTTTATTTTATTTTTAAATATATTATTTATGTTAATATTATTTTCCATTATTATATATAATAATCATATAATTAAATAATTTATAAATCATCTATTTCAATTTTAAAATCAATATATAAAATTATTCTATCTTCATTTGATTGATTATATGCATAATGTTCCCAAGTTGCATCAAAAACAATAATTTTTCCATTTTTCTCATTCATATAAATATAATCATTATTTGAATTTTTTATTATAAGTTTACATGTATTTTTTGGTATTGGTATTATTAAACCTAAATGCATTGCTAAAGAACCTGTAGATAATCCTGTAATATCAGTATGAGGTTGTAAAATACATCCACCATACATCCAACTAAAACCACATATATTAATATGTGTGCTAATATTATCTAATATTTTTATTGTTCTAGGACATTGTTTAATATTTTCATTAAATTTTTCTCCAAAATAATATAATCCATAATTTAACCATTCATAATTTCCTTTATCAGACTCTAATTTAGTTTCTGAATCATAATTCCATGATCTAATCCATCCATGTTTATTTTTAATACTATTAAAATATAATTTAGAATCATGCCAATCTTCTATTTTTCTTGAAATATTTAATTTAGGTGAGTTTTTCATTATTTCCATTGCTTCTTCTTGAATAATTTTCCAATTTTTTTGTAATTCTTTAAAAAATTTAAATTTTTTAGGATAAAAAAATATCTGAGAGTCAATTTGAGCTTGTTTTATTTCAATATTTAAATAATTTACAATATAATTATTAATCAAAAAATTAATTACTGATATTATTAAAATTGAAACTAATATAAGATTCCAACTTGAATATGTAAATACTATTGAAATAAATATATTATTTATTAAATCTTTAATTTTATAATATGAATTCCATGAATTTAATATTTTTTCTGGATTTTTTAAATCAGGTATATTTGGATAAGTAATTAATTTATAATTTAAATCAAAATTACTGAAATCAATTAAATTAACATAATAAATTGATTTTTCATATATATTTTTATTATCAATTTTAAATTTATTTTTTAAATTATTAAACCAATAACTTTGTTTATTAACTATTATATTTAAATTTGATAAATAAAAATTATCTAATTGTATTGATAAAAAAATATTTCCTAAATATATTTTATTTTGATATTCATTTATTGGTATTTTATTTATATCAATATTTTTTATTAAATCACAAATGAAAGAATTTGATTTATTTTTAATAATTATTATATCATCATTTAAAATAAAATTGTCAATTTTAAAAATTTCTGTTGATAAATTTTTACTATTTGTTTCTAACCAAAATATCATGTCATATTCAGACATAATATGATTTTCAATAAAAATATAATTTTCATAATTTAATAATTTTAATAAATTTATATTAATAAATATACCACCATATTCTTTTATTATTATATATTTTGCAAAATTTTCTCTTGATTTATTTAATATTAATCTTTTATAGTAAACTAAATAATTTGAATATTTTTTCTTAATTAAATCTAATATTAAATTATAATTCCATATAATAATATTTAAATTAGAAATATTTAACTTATATTTTGGTAAATTAATATCAGAATTATTATAAACTATAGTGTGTAAATTCATATCTTAATATAATATATAAAAATATTATATTCAAATTAAATAAACCAAATATTTTGTTAATACTTTTTATAAATTAAATATAAATCATAATATTATAACTAAATGAGTAACAAATTAAATTTTCATATAAATATTAAATCTTTAGATCCACAAATAGAAAATATAATTTATGAAAAAATAAATACTAATCCACCTGAATCTTATGCACAAATTAGTTCTTGTGAATTAGATAAAATATATAATATTATTATAAATAAATTTCCAAAAAATAAAACAGAATACTTTTCTAAACAAATTATTTCATCAATAAGAACAAATATAATGCGTAATTATATGATACAATCACATCATAAAATTATTAATAATAAAAATAAAATAATTAATGATTATAATAATAAAATTAACATAAAATCTTTAACAATTAAGTATGATATTTCTCCATTAAATTTATTGAGAATAATATTTAAAAAAATTTATAATAAAAAATTAACTTTTATTATAAAAAATATTTCAATGTTAACACCTTATGATAAAAACCAATTAGAATGGGCAATTAATAATGATTTTTATGCATTAATAAATCAAAATGAAATATTAATAAAATCCAATAAATTTGAACTTAATATTAAAAAAATTTTAGATAAACATGATATTAAATATAAAACTCAAAATGAATTATCTGATGAACAAATTAAAAAATCTGGTATTGCACTAATTACACCCGATTTTTTAATTTTATCTGATTTTTATATTAATGGAAAAAAAATTAATTGGATTGATGCAAAAAATTTTTTTGGTTCAAATATACAATATATTGTTCAAAAAATTAAATCTCAAACAAAAAAATATATAAATAAATGGGGTTATGGTTCTATTATATTTAATTTAGGATTTAGTTCAAAATTAAAATTTAATAATATATTATTAATTGATTATGAATCATTTAAAAATTTGGATAATTAATTTATAACATTTTACACTCTTGAAGATTTAAAATGCTGATTTTACTTAACAAAAAAATATTCAAGATTTGCTTGTTTCAAACTTCTTTCAAAACACTTAAATATATCACAAGTTTTAGTATAATTCGTATTATTTTCTAAATAATATTTAACCGCAGTAATTTTATAATCTTCACTTTTATGTTTAAACATTTAATATATAATTAATTATATATTAAAAAATTGGCATTTTAAATCTTCAAGGGTATAAATAACAATCAATAGATACTTCATAACTACAATATAAATTAATATTTAATTTGATTTCAAAATATATTGGACATTCAATTATATTTTTTAAATAATTTTTTTAAGTTCATTTAATAAATTTAATATATAATTTGTTCAATTTTCTATTTTAATTAATATATTAAATATTTCTAATGAATTATTTTTTGTTAGTATTTTTAATTTATTTTATGTATTAAAATTATCTAATAATCATTAAATAATATTTTACTACAAATTTATAATTATTTTCTTTATTTATGTAATATAAACTAAATAATATTTTAAATTTTTCATAAAATTCAATAGGACTAAAAATATAAGATATAAATACTTTTATTATAATAATTTATTATTATTTAATATAATCATTTAAATTTATGTAATATAAAATATAAATTACTTTGTTTAAATTTTAAATATATAATAGTAAAAAAAGATTCAATATTTATAAAATATTTTATGAACTTTATTTATTATGTTTAATAAATAATCTAATTTGTAAATAAATACTTATTTACAAATTTTCAAAATAACCTAATTAAAAACTAAAATTTTATTTAGAACAAAAAAAAGATTTTTAAATAAAAAAATAATTATGCTTTATATGTTCCTATTATAATATAATTTTTATCAAAATTTATATTGTTATTAAAATATGTATTTAAAATAAAATTAAATACAATTGTAAAGAATGTAAAGAATGTAAAGAATGTAAAAATTCTAATTGTTATTCTCATGATAAACAAAAAGAAAATTTGCAATGGTGCTAAATTATCTAAATTTAAATAGTGTGAAATAAAAGCAACTAAAAATATGACTAATATTGTGTATTTTGTTTTATTACACATTTTTCACTGAAAAATGGGACACTTAACAGTAAAAAAAATATAATTGCACCCATAAGGGCTTAATGACATTTGATACTATTATTTATACCAATAATAATAGGGTTGTCATCTTTTATTGTTCCTGGAAATTTTATACAAGCTGATGATTTTATAAATAAAAATAGTTAAATAACTGTCCCATTTTTCAGTGAAAAAAGTGTAATTATGTAGAAAATCATTATTTAGATTATACAAAATCATTCATTAATATGATATATTTTACTGAAGATACATATTTAGATATGATGATCAAACTAATGATAAAACAACTTAAACAAAAAAAATATTCATATGCATTGTTAAATTCTGAAAATAATTTATTTGATAAAAATACAATTAAAATTTTAAAATTGAATAATTTTGTTGGAGATGATTTTTTATTTTTAAATTTATAAATTTAAATTAATTAACAACTTGAATTATTAATAATTCAACTCAATTAACAACTTAAATCAACTTGAATCAACTTGAATTATTAATAATCAAAATTGAAACATATTATTTTTTATCTAAAATAATATATTATGAATTACAAAAAACATTATCATGTTAAACATTTAAACAATTAAACAATTATCAACTCATTGAGTTTGATAAAAATGATAACGAATTATTAAAAATAATTATAAAATATGGACATAGAAATTGTAAAAAAGATATAAAAAGACATTGGATTAAAAATAGTTTAGAAAATTGTGATAAAGGATTTGCATATTTTAATAATGAATTGATAGAAACAAAAAATGAAAATGGAAATATAATTACAACAGAAAAACATAGACCTTGTACTTTTATATGTTTAACATTTAATAGTAAAGAAGAAATATATTTATCATTAATTTGCAGTTTATATACAACAGAACATTTAGGAACAAAATTAATTAATGAAGCATTTAATTATTTAATAAATAACGGATATAAATTAATGTCATTAGATTCAATTACAGATAAAACAACAAAATTTTATTTAAATAAAGGTTTTAAAATTAAAAAAAACCAATTAAAAAATCAGATAATAATATAAATTATATGGTTAAAAAATTAATATAGTAATAAAGTTAATGAAAAATTTTTACAGCAAGGTCAATTTAAAATGAGACAAAAATTAATCCTTGTATTTTTTTGGTTTTTTATGTAATCTATTGTTTAAATTTTCTGTCTTGGCTTTTAATTTATTTTTATCATAAGCATTATAAAAATAATTTTCATAATGTTCTTTTTTTATATTTTTAATTCCA
>Ga0169931_10010019_pt1 | contig 13544 bp, 12 predicted proteins | sample Kivu_15m_20L_FD_129675 | JGI IMG/M metagenome (GOLD analysis project Ga0169931, IMG submission 129675) | Freshwater microbial communities from Lake Kivu, Western Province, Rwanda to study Microbial Dark Matter (Phase II) - Kivu_15m_20L... | ecosystem: Environmental > Aquatic > Freshwater > Lake...
ATCAAATCAATCAATCAATCAATTCGATAAATGTTGTTATAATTCTGCACAAACAAGAAAACGAAAGTCATGTCTATGAATACTAGTAAAACGTCACTACAAAAATCCTTAAACGAATTAAAACAATATCGTAAAGAGAAATTAGAGCCAAAATTAAAATCGTTTCATGAAAAGAATGCTCATATTAAACAAGTGTATGAATATTGCACAACATCTTATAACAATGCCAAGGGAGCTAGAGATAAGAAACGGATTGAAAAAGAAACGATGGAATATGTAGAAGATTTAACCAAGGTAATGAATCAAGAAATAGAAGTAACATCCGAATGTATCTTGAATTACTTGGACATGACCGTCGACTTGACTAGTCGAATGGATGATGACGATGTATAGAGTCACAATAGTCAAAACAAACGAACAACAACAAAGAACGAAGGAGAGAATGTATAAATAATACTAAGAGTACTGAATATAGGATATAAGATCTCTCTCTATATATATATATATAAATGTATAGTATTTCTCTAATCGAATGTAAATATCCATGGATATTCCACTTTTGCCTTTTCTTCTTCTTCTCGTGTCATTTTGGGTAAATTCAAGTATTGTCTTATATCTTCCGTGGATGGTTGATTCATAAGTGTAAAACTAATAGAAAGTGTTAATAAATCTAACAGAGGTTGGATAGCCATAAAGTTTGCTGCAGCTACTAATGAAAAAAGAGTGTCTTTATCTTTAGGAATGAATGATCGATACCAATCTTGTGTGACGAATGGTTCCAACAAGGTACCACTCGATGATGATGATGATGATGATGGACCTTGGAGAAAGGGTATGCTGCGTATGGGTATCATAGGTTCTTGTTCATAATGTTCCATAAATTGAATAATAAGATGCAGTATATGAAACTGGATTCGAGGGATATCCATTAGGATGGATGAATTCGGATCGGAATCTTGTATAGTGGTATTAGTATTCCAATGTCCTTGTTCATCCAAATACGTTTCTTGCACAAGACACGAAATTCTGGCTGCATTGAATGATACTCGGAGAACATGTCCTTCTTTTGAACGCAATTGCAGTAATTGAACAGTAGAAATGTCAGGTGATGATGACAACGAAGAAGTAGAAGAAGGGAAACTTTTCATGGCATACAGGGAGGATATTATACAGAATTACAGACAGGAATAAGACAGCGTATTCCCTCTGTCAGTGTCAAACACATAGCAGGGTTTAGAGGTAAGCGGCTATTTCGAGTACCTACTACTGTACCTACTACTTACTGTACACCACACAGTAGACTCACGCTTGTATGTAGCTTGTACAGTAGGTAGGCTACGTAGGACCTGGCACCTGCTGGTAACTGGTACAGTATTATTTACTGTACCTACCCGTACACCGTATGTACAGTAATGTTTTTTGTTTTTCCGCAGCACTTTTCGACGCAACGATCAAAAGGAAGCATACCCTTCATCCTTCATTCGTCGTCGTTTCTTGACTGATATATATACGTGTCGATGAGCCTATACATAGATTCGATATAATACTGTAGGAGCCTTTTTGATAGCATACATAGCAGTTCGAATTTCGCTGAACGTGGCCATACGAATTTTGTCACGGTTCAACTGCTAAACTACTCAACGGTACTGTATTATAAGGAAAGGAACAGTGAGGAGATGCCCTCGCCACTAACTAATTTAATATACTCCCATGCAAATTCCGATTCCAATCATAATCGGTTGATGTTTGATGAGGAGCAGGAGGAAGATGATTACGATATTAGTGATACTAGCAGTAGTACAGAATGGATAGATATACCCACAGATGAATCCTTGACTTTTGTTGAGTATCAATGGGTTCGTGCTCTTCCGAATATTCCTTCCGAGTCACAGCAAACATCTTCCAACACTTTGAGTACACATTCAAACTATGTGCTGCATTCGGATATGACAGGAACGAGTCCTGCTGCGGATGCAAATGGAACTCCAGTACTGACGCTACCATTACCGATTGCTATTGCCTATCCTACGGGTATTACTATTCAACAGTTGACCAGTGATGATGATGATAATACACGTCATTATACACAGCAAACACAGACACCACCACCATTAGCAGCAGCAACTACATTGTCGTCATCATTCCTACAGACGGATGGTCATACTTATTCTCCCAAGGAACAACATGGCTGGAAACGTTGTCGGTGGCGATGGTGGAAACAAAGACGACAACGGAGAAGAATATTCCTTGGGATACTATCTTTGATTATCCTTATCCTTAGTTTCATGGCTACGATACTAGCTATACAGTTCAAGGGAACACATCCAAGTACATCATCTATGGCCGAACCTCCGTTTATAAACAACTCCACGGACTCTGAACGATTTTTATGGCAAACGATTCAAAATTATACTAATTATGAATCCTATATCAGTCCAACGACTCCTCAAAGAAAAGCTTGGAATTTACTCTTGTATGATCTACAACATGATAGAAGTGGGAATTTCACAAATCATCCTAGTCGAATACGACAAAGATTTGCCATATCTACTTTATTCTTTCTTTATCCCCAAGATTCTTCGACTTCTTCCTGGTTTTATAAAGCTTCTTTACAAGCACAGCATGAATGTCTTTGGTCATTTTCATCTAAAGGCGTTTTGAATTGTACATCCTCGGGAGTTATTACACAGGTCAATTTAAGTACGTTGTCAAAAATCCATGACTTTATATAACATTATTCCCCCCATAGATGTCTCTCTCACTTGAATACTTTGGTTATAACATGTACCCTATTCTACATAGATACTCAAGGCCTTAGTGGTTCATTACCCATAGAAATGGGTATGTTATCCTACCTACAATATATCTCACTGGCTAATAATAATATCCATGGAACCATCCCCCCTACCTTTTCTACATGGAATTTACTCTATACAATCGACTTTTCTATGAATAGTCTATCAGGGACTTTACCGAACTTCATTTCAACCTTTTCTGATCTCCGTTCTCTACGATTCGATCATAACAAATTTCAAGGCCCGTTACCCTCCAGTTGGGATGCACCGCAATTACCAAAATTAACTATTTTCGTTCTTTCACATAATTCCTTGTCAGGATCTATACAACCCTCCACTTGGGGAAATTTTACACAACTTTCAATCTTAGATTTGAGTAATAATAGTTTCACAGGAGTAACTCCCAATGGATTGAAATATGCTCAAAATATTCGTAAGTGTTTATAGCTCCTATCTATATAGGATATTGTATCATTTCTTTTAATCTTTTTTATCACAACCGAATACATATATTTCATCACACCAAACACTCTATTTTCACATACATAGAGTCATTATCTATCAGTTATAACTCCTTTACAGGATCTCAAGATGTAATTTGTTCTTTAGATCACGCCGTTTCCTTGACAACCGATTGTCTATCTTCCAAAATGGGAGTCACGTTTACTACGATTATACCCACCTTTCCCTGTGATTGTTGTACCACGTGCTGTAGTAAAACAGAAGGATGTTTCCCTCAAATCGGACGTGTGACTGGTCCGCATACTTGAAGAGATTCGATATCACAGTAACTCTATTATTGAACTATGAAATCACTCTTCACTCTTATCAGATATCATTTTTAAAATACTAGTTGTTGATTAGTGATGCAAACGTCTCTGTTGACCATGGTATGATTTTTCATAGATGAATGATTGCTGTATAATCGATTTTTATTATTAACAAATGCGTATTTTATTACTGATCTGGCTTTAAGAGAAAAATGCTGCATTTTCTAATCGTTCCTGTATTTCATTCCTCGCAAAATCAATAGTTTATCAATGCCAACTTTAAATCACGCCGGTAAGGGGTGATCTGGCGATCATATACATTACATAACAAGTACCGGCCGAATGAGACAAGTGCATCGTTAGTATAACATCATAGTTGAGTTTGAAGTGATTCCTGTTAGAGTATATCAAAGCGTTGAGTATAGGGGAGTTGTTTAGCGTAACAACCGACTATTGATGATAATGTTGTCGAGGTATTCGTAGTAACGTAGATAAAGACGTGAGCTGTTACGTACTATGACGAATATGCGACGTTCAGATAACATGATGTCTTCGACGCATTTCATTGCAGCAAATTCGTTACATTTATTTTCGTGCATCTATATCCGCCTCTTTGTCACTGTTTTCCGAGGAGACTAGATTCAACATGATGATAATTCGGAATGCAAATAATAAACACGCTTGAAATATCTGGCATTGTTCTTAATGTGTTGAATGAACAATGGATCCATCAAACGGAACATTGAACGCAGCGAATCCATTCAGTCTTCATCGACTATTTAGAATCCCAGCAACCTTCTTAAGGCAAGAACGGCAGCAAGTCCGGTCATTCATCTTATACGTAGTATATGCTGAGTGATGACAGCAGATGACAAAAGTGAGTGTAGTGGTAAATAGGCAACCATTAGGACAAATAAATAGAATCGATGATGACGACGACGGAGATATTGATAAAATGTATTGCCATGACTGTAAACAGGAAGAAGAAAATGTCTAAGCAGTAAAGAAAAATAAGTATCGATTGAGAACTCGAGTGAAATTATTGTGGGCCCATGTTTCGTGCCGCTGACTCTTCCTGGATTTGTTTTGTTTCAGTTGGACGGCTAGATCCATACTCAATAAAGGCGTCGCTTATTGTATTCACACTGCATATTACTTCTCCATTTCGTTTGGTCCTGGCTTCAATGATATCAAAAAGTTTTACTGCACTCTCTAATGCAGTATTACAGCCTTCGCCCATTGACGGTGTCATGGCGTGGGCAGCATCACCAATCAATGTAACCCTGCCATCTTGTGTCGAGTATGATCCCTTATCAGGATTCATTTTGAGCCAAGTGACTCTTCGATTGATACGCGCAGAATGAAAAACTTCGTTATCATTTATTGCCATGTAAAACGCAGGTAGTTCATCTTTGAATAACATCCTTAAATTATGAGCCAAGCTGTCTTCTGTCGAAACAGAATTAGGAAAAACCGCCGAGTACTCGTTTTCCCAAGCACCATTTCCGCATTCTCCTGTTTTCATACCTTTGGGAGGAGAGAGCCAAGGATATTTGATCAGCGTTGGATCATAGCATACCATAGATATTGAGAATCCTTCTGAAGGACGAGGTGAGGCAATAATGTAGAACATGCAATCAAGCGATGGTCGGATGATATACGTTCCGTCAGTCTTGAAGTCATTTGGGATTCGAGATAGATTCATGTGTACGCCAAACGAAGGGCATGTAACCATTGAGATCTCAATTCAGGGAAGGACTCTCTTATTCTACTCCATTTCCCATCAGCACCGATGACGTGAGACGCTGTTAGTACAGATCCATCCTCTAAAGTTACAGCCAGGAACGAATTTTCCTCTTTAGCCACCGATGATACACCCGAACCCTTTTTCAGTGTAACTCTTGGGCAATGCATCACAACATTCTCAAGGAACTCCACAAGCCGATGTCTAGTGAGTCCGAGACCATATGACTGCTTTAGTATAGGTTTGAGGTCGCCACTCCGCCCATCGTAGAGGTATATAAACCTTCTCTGAGTGCCAACTTCCAGCGCTGCATCCAAACAACCTGCCCTCTGTAGTGCATCTTTCCCTTTGTCTCCTAGTACCAAGGTGTAAGATTTCGAGTTCCATTCATCTGGTTCCTTTGTTCTTTCAACAACAATCGAGTCGACGCCGATTTTGTCGAGAAGAATAGCCTGTAAAAGTCCAGCCGGGCCACCACCAGCTATCAATACAAGTGGCCGGTCTTGCTGTTGTTGATGATGATACTGTTGCTGTATGTTTATCATGTTTTGTGATGGAAAAATGAAATAATCGTAACCAATATTGACAATCAACGGATACTAACCACGCCTAACCATCCTTATTCAGGGGTGATTAGGTGATAGGTGATAGAAGACTGTGTTCTTATAATCAACCCTCGTACAGTACCTAGAGGCACAGTAGTACATACGTACTGGAAAGTCGTGATGATATTCAAGCACGACCGCTGCTAAAAGTGGTTATCACCACATCGCCTGCATGCATGGTGCAAGCTCACATGCAGCAACTTATTTAGCAATAACAACACATGAACGGCTTTTATCTTTTTATAACCTTATTGTTCCCAAGAAAAGATGACGATGACGAATAATCAGAATAGCAACAACAGGAGGAACAGCAAAGCCACCAACTCATTTGTCCTGTCACTTGCTGTGATTTTAAACCTGATTTACTTTCTCTTATTTATCTGTTTGATTTTGAATTTGATACCTTGTTTTGGTTTCACTATTCATCCTCATGTTCTTCGAACTCATAGCCCAATGGTATCACGTGATGACCCTTTGACAAGAAAGAAGTTTACACTATTAATGGATAGAGTTTTGATATACAATAAAGTGTTGGGAGAGTCTATCCGTTCTTCCGTTGCAGTATATACTGTAGCAAAAGCTTTGGCTGCAACCGAAGAACGGATAGACCCCCCCATAAATATCCCTGTAATGGATGTCATATTATTTGGTGTTGGCGATTACCGTGTAACTGATCATGTCGGGCTGTATAAGTCAGTACAGTCATATTTGCTGTCAAAGGATAACGTGATTCTCCCGTTGACTATCCTCGATACCGACGATACTCTATCTCATATTCCCATGGCCATCACACATCCACGAGAAACGGCAGCTTTGATTCATGCATCACTATCCAGTCTACAGCATGAACTTCAATCTCAATTTAATATGAGCCTGCATATATGTCACAGTCGTACCTTTCAAAATTCATATAGCGACACATTATCATCACCATCGTCGCCGTATGAATCTGCAGGACATGGTTTCATCCAACTATTACAGCAGGCTTTAGAAACTGCTTTACATCACTATGAGCACGGCTCCTCCTTTTCGTCACTATCTTCATCTGTAAAGCCTCCTTTGAATTCGATTCGTATACATGTTTGTGATGTAGGCTTGGCAGATACATCCATGAAATATAATCCCTATTCTATTTTAAAAGACCCTTCCACCATCAACATATTGACAAAACATATTTCTTTACCTATACAAATTTGTCCCTGGACATGTCCTCTTCATGAGCAAGCATGGGAAGATGTTTTCAACAATCATACGTCGTTTCCAAGTCGTTATGATGCTTATCAACAATCATACTTACCGTTACAATCAGCGAATACCATGATCACCACTACAATTACTACCCCATTGGAGAAACATTTCACACCATCAACTATTGCTATACCAAAGCTCCATATATCCAATTTACCATCCTTGAATGTCTTGACAAACATATTACTCACAGTACAAAGTCATGTCAATACAAATCATCATCCTTCACCAACAGGCTTGTATATGACTCATTGGGGTGGTTTAAATATACCATTAATCATGAATGAAGCATTTGTACATGAGACGGTACATACTTTTCTTGGAGAATGTAAACATAACGTACAGCAACCACTCCTAGCACAGCAACTTCTTACCAATCACGATGGGGATAGTAACTTACTTTCAAAATATTCCTCATCTTCTTTTATTCAAAAAAATAATCGAAGTTTAGAACATATATCCATAGAAAGACTCTTGATAAAAAAGGAGAATAAGAATCAACCGGATTCCACCACAAGTGTAAGCACAGATAATTTGATCGAGGGAGAAATATTTACGCGTTTTCTTGCAGCACCATTATTCTTTGGACTTATATCGATACGACAAATTTGGATCATGGCTCAGGAGGCATCGTTGACAAGGAAATATTCTTGGAAATCCAATCCACGTAGTAACCTTGTCAAGAAGTTTTGTCATGATCGAGAATGGTATACATTATTAGCTACAAAACAATTACTATCAGGTGCACATGTTCATTATTGGAGATGGCATGGATTCTTATGTCGATATACTCTACAATCGATTCCTATCAACTCTTCTTATTCCGATAATATATCTACCCAAAAGCATGAGGATGTTTCGAATAGTACATCTAAGAGAGAAACGAATGCCTTGGTGATGATACATGGTTTTGGAGCATCAGGTTCTCAATTTATTCAAACGACTAATTCCCTTGCAAAAAATCTCGGTTTATTACTGCTACAAAATGAAAATCATCCAAGAATATCTAAACCAAGGACACTTCTTGTTGCTACACCAGATCTTCTTGGATTTGGTCAATCGGAAAAACCATCTTTAACATACACTCAATATTTATGGGAGTCATATGTGACATCGTTTACACAAGAGATTGTTCTCAATCCTCGCTCAGCAGCATGTGAAAGTTTTGTCATCGGAGGTAATAGTATTGGAGGATACACAGCCATGGCTGTCGCAGCCGATGATGCGACAATGGTCGATGTCACAGCCTCTGGAGCATATGGTACCGGTAAATGTACAGGATTGATTCTTATAAACTCGGCTGGTCGATTATACTCTCGAGATGAAATAAAAACAATGGATCAAGCAGCAATATCTGTAACTGAAGCTACAGCCTTGAATCTGTTGGGTTCGTCAAGGTGGGCACTTTTATATTTTGCATGGCATTATTTACCTCCTCGTTCTCTCAATTTCTGTTGATTAGTCCTCTCCCTCGATGGGTAGCATCCTTGGGTGGTCAACTACTGTTGTCCTATTTACGGCCACGCATCCAATCCATCTGCACCAGTTTATATCCTACAAACCCTAAAGTTGTTGAGAATTCTCCCCTTTGCTCCAATATTTTGCGAGATTCATTGGATCCTGGTGCTTTAAATGTGATGATTTCTGGGACCAAATTGCCACCTCCACGTACTGCGAATGAACTTTTAGGATCAGATTTTGGTTCTATAAAAGGTCGACAATATGATTTGCTCAATTTACCCATATCATTAAAACAAGGAACGTTTGATGGTCCAGTACTTATTGCTCAAGGTATTTTAGATCCTTTAAATGATGCCAAACGTCGCGCACGTATGTTTGGTGATTTGCGCCTTGGTATCGATGTAGAAGAATTGAACGGAGGCCATTGTCCTCACGATGAAATTCCAGACGAAATTTCAAACGCCATTATTAAATGGATGACATCACGAAATCTTTTAAGTCCCACAACACGAGACATATGAAGTGCTTCAGTTTCCCGCCTTATAGTATCATGATGTATGCTTTCGAAAAAACATGTGTTTCACTACGCTGTATGCTACTGTTACTTTATGAGTAGAAATGAGTTGTGATGTCACAGTCTAATAATTGGGTTTTACTCTTGTTGATGACTTAAAATAGTATCGTTGATGATATATTTTCATAGAAACGCGTTCATCCTAGAATACACGTAATAAAAGTACCCATATCAACTAATGCTTTGTCTTGAGTTTATGCAGGCAAAAGTCAAAATTTCAGCTATAGAAATAAGCTCCTATAGAGATGAAAGTGAGAGTTCTATCCCCCATATTATCTTCGTACAATACGCAGATTCTCCATCCAGATGCCTATAAAACATTATTACAATTTCGAAAAATACTCACCGACCGTAGCAGTGTTAACCCTCATGGCGAAGCTACAATCATCCATTTATGAAGGGGGGGTAAGTAGATATGGTGTCATAGGTTGCAGTAAACAGTTCATCGACAATGGATAACTGTAGCATAGCCATGTGGGCTAACATCACTACTATCGGTGAGTATTTTTCGACATAAATAACTCGACAATGAAACAGCATCACAACAAAGCATGAACCCGATCTTCCTGAAGGTGTAGAAACCATGTGCGAGATTCGATATGCTAACCCGTACGAGTAATACGCTTTGATCACTGTCTACTGATCCATACCGAACTCGCAATGCTTTCTACACCAGCCGATGCCCAATTCAATGTGGTAAAGGGTGATATATAAACCATGCCATGATTCGATACCCGTAGATCGATTATGTAAAATCTAAAATGTATCAAGGAAGCCTCAGAGACGCTCAGATTAATACGTCATTCTAGCACGTGCATAAGTCCTATACCGTTGAGTAATAAGGCCATGTTCCATTACACCTTGGAGTTTACAGTCCCTGCGTATTGATTTTATGTACTTAAAACACATATTACAACTTGTACAACTTACTGTTGTCCTTTCGACATGGAGGCAATGTCCGTCTCAATAGTCGCCCTATTAACGACGATGAAAGCTGCGTATCTGAGACCGATGCTGTTAATCTTGTTTCTTGCGATTTTTGACTGTAACAAAGTTCACAGCTTCTTCGGTCTGAGATATACATCAGCCAAGGTATCATTATTACATTCTTCGAGGACCGCATTCTTGTTTCCAAGGTCAATGACCTTTTCTCACTTGTTATACCATAAGAGGGATAGTATAAGTCACGATGATGATACTCGTTATTCATGCTTATCTTCGAACAACCGTCTTGTTAATACGGATATCATTTCACGCCGACACGTTTTCACCTCCTTCACAACCAAGGGTTTCCCTAGCATCATCGTCACTTCTTCACTAATCACATGCGCCTATCCAACGTTACCAGCCTCAGCAGTACAAGGGGCGGCTGAGTATGACTTGGAATTCTATTTACGAGATTTGTTTCAGGGAAATAAACGCGAGGGGAATGTACAAGCCTCGTTACCACCCAAAGCACTTCCGCCACGTAATTTAGTAAACTTTGATGTTTTCAACGTAATTAATGATTCGTGTGATGGAAATTGTGTCTCTGTAAATCTACTGTCAAAGCTTACAGGAATTTCTACCCAGGATATTTCAACACGTACAACACAATTAAGACAAAAAGTATATACATCCTTTCAAACCAAGAATCCATGGAAACAAGAATCTGTACAAGATGAATACTACTTTGATCTTACTTTGTATTGTTTATTTCGTGTGGCTGCAGAAGTTATGCCTACCGACTATATTTTAAGAGATACATGGATACGTAATATAGGAAGATCGATTTATAAACAAGCTTTCGAAGAGAAAGAAAGGATGATTCTAGACAAAGCATATATTATGATGGAGAACTCTTCTTCGTCTACTGTCAATGAAATAGCTAGCCCATCTTCTACCAACGATATGCCAACACCCATATCACTATCACAATCGACACCGTACCTACTTAAACTTTTAGATCTTTTCCAGTCTACTCAATATATTTCATCCTATCGGATACAAAAGGATTCTCCAATTTTCGATACCTACGATGATGAAGATATACAACAAGGTCGATCTATTAATTTATTAATTAGTTTGATTCGGCCTGTAACGTTAGGCTCTGCTTTACAATTAACAGCCGAAGGGAGTCGATTCAGTCCTGAGTTTATTGCACCTACCATAGCTGCCATGTGGGAAGATGTATGTCATTTAGAGACCATGTATGAAACATACTTTGTAGATAATACATACAGGCCCAATCCTAAAGATTTCTTTCCAGATGAAGTATTACTTCAATTAACAATAAAGAATGCAATCAATTGAAAAATGAATAATATGATTTAGTGTATAGTTGATTGTGGATGATAAAGTACCATACATTTTAAGTTCACCCTCATATATCGTCTGTATATCGTTGATATGTCCTCCCACCATCTTATTTCTACTTTTATCGTTGATTTTTTTGTCTGTTGTTCGATCGTAATCCATCCTCGTGCATTAGATAGTCATTCATTTTCTATCGTTCACTAGACACCTATGTAGGCTGCAGTATTCGGAGCAGACCTGCAGACATTCTCCGTCTTAGTTACTAACAACGGCCCATCAATTCAAGAGACAATCGGAACGTTGAGACAAAGACGAAACATAAAAAAAAAGTGACATAGAGCATAGAGCACACTATCCATCATGCTATATCACGGCATCGCCCGATCGCCGATCGCCCCCGGTTAGATTGCATTCGTCGTCAGCCCGGGGAAAATCTAAGGAAGCAGCTGGGCGAAATAAATAACAAAAGCCGTAGGACAAAACCTTTGACATATTCATCGAATCTGTCAAGGATTTGTAAAAGAACAAGATTCAAAGTACAGAGAGATAATAACGGAGTTGAAAATGATGATGATGCGGGGTGTGTCTACTCGTATAATGCGTCCTATTGCACCTTATTATTTGAAGAACACGAAAAGCATTTTTGTCTCCCTCAAGAATACTTCTTTAACAACACATACACAATCTTCGGTATTAAAACAAACTTGCTGTTTAGGTGCAATGTCTCTACTTGGTATTTCCAATGGAAGAGGTAACCGTTGGATTCATTCTCATTCGAATTTTGTAGCCTTGGATGAAACTATTTCTGGGCTGACTCATAATAATACGGTGAAGCTGGTACCTCTGGGTATCTTACTGATATTGGCGAATGTAACTTCCTTCATACACGTAACTACGAATAATGCAACAACAGGTATCACTGTATCGGCAGGGACAAGAACAGACTCGTCCATCGACGAACGTCAAAAACAAGATTGGGACTCATTCATGCTCACTTCCATGAATCCCAAGGATGATGATGATGGCGATGAAGAGGAAAATCCCAGTGTGGAGAATATCGTTGATGATACGGATAATCACGTTACTATAAACACAGTTGAAATGCCATCGACGGTGCAAGACGAGGACCCCTACGATCACTTACCCGATCACGATGACGAAACAACATGTACCATCTGTTTGCTGAATCGACAAGGACCTTGTAAACCCTATTGGAGAAAATTAGAATGGTGTATGAAGCATAATCTTGAAAAGAAACACGAGGGTACATCTTCCTCGGGGGGAGGAGAGCACTGTGACAAGTATATGATACCCTGGTTACAATGTGTTCAATCCTATCGAAATACATATACAGTACTTATGAATCAAATGTATCAAAAAGATTATATTGATCCTGTTGAGGCTAGTATCCATGATCAAGATAAAGTTTTATTCAACAAGGTTCATCCAGATTCCTTTTTAGATTTAGATGATTGGAAATTATACAAGGTACGAGAAAAGATGGATCCGAATGAAGGTTTGACCATAGCAAACAAGAAGTCAACAACACAAGATGTAGTAGTAACAGCAGCAACAAATGACATTCAACACGAGGAGGATACTGTGCTAGATCCACCAGATGTATTTTTAATTGCTGCATCTGCAAAGGTCAATTTAATCGACCCAACTACCAAGAGACCTGTCACTATAGCCTATATACGTGATCAAAATAGACAAGTATTAGGATTTGATCAATTTAAAAAAGAAAAGGAGGAACGTAAGAAAGAACATGGAGGCATATTGTTGGATTCAGATGTAGCCACTTTTACATTTTATATCGATCCACAAACAACACAGTCTATACAAGTTTTTGCCTTGTATGAATCCCAAGGTAATGATAGTGATCATAATGATGATGATGATGGTGATGATAAGAATCATATAAATGGTAAGGATACCCATGATGGTAAAGAACAGGATGAAGAACCAATTTTATCCACATTATATTACAGTAACAATATTGAATTGTAAGAACATGATATTGATTATATACATATATATATACCTTGCAAA
>Ga0169931_10010021_pt1 | contig 13543 bp, 9 predicted proteins | sample Kivu_15m_20L_FD_129675 | JGI IMG/M metagenome (GOLD analysis project Ga0169931, IMG submission 129675) | Freshwater microbial communities from Lake Kivu, Western Province, Rwanda to study Microbial Dark Matter (Phase II) - Kivu_15m_20L... | ecosystem: Environmental > Aquatic > Freshwater > Lake ...
CTATAATAATCATAAGGGGTATATATTTTATATCTCTAAGGCTCTAGGGTTGAGTTGATCTTTAACTCTCCATCTTGCGTCTTTCCCACAAATTTAAAAAAGTAAGCGGATTCATAGACACGTTCCTCCTTCTCCTCCTCTTTCGCGCCCCCTTATACGGACAAAACAAAATGTTTCAATCACCTTCCAAGCGACAGAAAGCAACAAAGGTACCTCCACAAGATACTATAGCTGCTTCGATACCTACCAAATCGACTCATGATTCAAGTGAACAACATTATGATACTCTTGATAAATTCTGTAGTGAATACATTTTAATTGGACCAGGTGGATATGATACGAAAGAGGAAGAAGAGCGTGTCTTGACCTCCATCAAGGTAAGATATAGGATTCGGATCAGCATATATTTTTGCATTCGCTTTCGAGAACAAAAACAAAGGAATTACCCATTCTAACACAATCATATGGATCTCCTCTCTCTCTCTCCCGCGTAATCAATATTATATGCAGATGTATCGTGGAGTATTTGATTTTTCTGAAAAAATTGTTGATCGTTTAGTTTGTCGTTTACGTATCTTTGATTTGATGTGTAAAGTTACCTTAGCAGAATTGCATTCCTATACGGATGATGAGTGGACGAAGCTTATGAAAACGTTATCTTCACTAAGGAATACATTACGGTCTCCAAGTGCTCAAAAGACACATATTCCTGTGTTTTGTGGCTTTGATACATTACGACATCATTATGTTCATGATGCTGATATTCCCTTCGACGTGGCTGAAAAGGAAAGCCCATCTCCAGGTGCTGTGAAGGAATGTTTTGAAAGTCCCTACCTGCGTTTGTATGAAGAATGTAATGTCCAACGGGTATTGAGTACGATTCGCAAGAAACTTGACATGGCAGATCAAGTGGCAGATGGTTCTATCTTACCCTTGGTATTAAGTGCACAACATCTACAAACATTTATTGATGCTGTGGACAAACACTTTGCGACAAATAAACGACTGCATGCATTCTTTATCTCCTTGTTAAAGTTTGATGGAGAAACAGTCGTAGGACTTTTACCAGCAGCTGAATTGAAAGCCAAGGTGGAGAAATATCAGCTGAAAACGTTTCACTTTTCGCTTATTTTGTTATTGCAGCATTGGTCGACGACATTGGAAAATTCATCCTCGACGGTAAAGTATCCTAGTGGGAGTCCAGAAAATAAGAAAGGAGTCACTAAAGTAGATAATGGGGATGTTATCGTACAGGCGTATGCAGTTCCGAGTGAACAAGCTGATACTATGGATGATGCTGTAAAAGACTTACCTACACTCTCAACTCCTCCGACACCTGCTCGTAAACCAGAAATAGTAAAGTCCAATCCTGTATCCCCGACCAAAGCCACGCCTGCACAAAGCGATGGGACTGATAAGAAGAAGAAACGTATGCGATTTACCGACGATGAAAAAAATTCGATCAAGATGGGTTTAGAAATTCATGGTAAAGGAAATTGGGCTGCGATTAAAAGAGAATTTCCAGATGTCTTGATTAATCGAACGTCTGTACAAATCAAGGTACGATTAGGATGTATCCATTTTTTGATACGGTGTTACAAAAATATCGACACTATGATCAATCATTCATATGGAATGTATTTTTATTAGGATTGCTACAGAACAATGGTCAAATTGGGTGAGATTATCGAACCGCCCAAAAATACGGATGAAAATATTAATGAAGAAGCTCCGGTCTTAACAAATATGGATGAGACTGTAGAGATGAATGCCGCTGTACAAGAGGGAGAGATTGATAATGATCATGATGCTAGCTTGACACACGTTTGAGAAACCTTACTGAATACTGATTTGTTTTCATGAAGTATATATATATATATCGATGTTTGCTTTCTATTTTATTACTACGATGATAAATTAATGGGAATTTCTTTCCTCTCTGTGTCCTTATAATATGTATGCGAATCCAAGAATACGCAAACTCCATAGCCCAAAAGGGTGTGATGGCTTGATACTTCATTGTCAAAAAAAAACTCTGACTATCATCTCCTCATTACCGTAGTCCTTAATTTGTCAGAAGGAGAGACCCGCGAGCCAGACATGATCCCTCACCAACTCAATCTCTTCGGGTGTGACCGAGGCTCATGTCCCAAGCCTTCTTTCTACAGTACTGTAGTCGTCAACATGTTCATGGCGTCATCGAGCGAGATACACAGCTACAGTACAGAAGGTTTTCGATAATTCACTCAATTAATCGGTATAGTAGGTACTCTAGAAGACCTCGATTGCGAACTGTAGCTACGCGAACCATATGCTATACATACAGTATATAGGTTGAGACCATTTGTCAATAATCAGTCATAATCCTTTTTAGGTAATACAGTAAACTGTTCCATCATCATGGATTCATTTAACAAAGCAATATCAAATATAGCGGAAGCTCAACTGAATTCGCTCGATGATTCAGATCCGTATGCTTCCGTTTGGGCTGATGCTGTCGATCACGCTGTCTCATCATCAAACAAGTTTGTTTCTTGGGGTGGGCGTGGCAAAGGAGGTCGTGGTTTGTCTAGAAGGACATGGCAGCCGTATGACATCGTTGTACCTAATGTATATTTAGAATACGTCCCCGAGTACCAAACGAGTGATTGTAACAATTCTTCACATCAAAAAAATGCCACACAATGCCGGACATTACTCGTAGATACAACGATTAAGCTACTTTCTGGCGGAAAAATATATGGTTTAGTTGGCAGGAATGGAATCGGGAAATCCACTTTACTAAAGCGGATGCAAGCAGGAAAAATTTCTGGCTGGCCTATTCATTTATCTTGTCTTTACATATCCCAAGATACCTCCCTGCATTTTTCTGAATGGAGAGAAAAAGTTATCGATTCCGCTATGGGCAAGGAGAAAACCATGAATGGTACTTCAACTTTTCCATCACCTATACAACTTATCTTACATCATTATCAATCCATCAGAGAACGAGAAGAATTATCTACTCGACAACAAATTGAATCCTTAGAGCAACAAATACAAAATTTAGATATTGAGAATAATCCAGATGATGCTGAGCGACTACAATCCTTCTGCGAACAGATTTCAGAGCTAGAAGGAGAGTGGGAAGACTTTGAAGATGGTAAAATTGTAGAAGATTCAAAGATGGAAAAGGCTAAGGAAGCTTTATTATATCTTGCAGTACCCGAACGTTTACATCATGTATCTATGGACACACTTTCTCCTGGTTTGATCCAAAAGGTTCTCTTGGCTAGTGCATATTTTTACAGACCTCAACTATTACTCTTGGATGAACCTACAAAAGACATGGACGTCGTTGGCTTAGTTCAATTGAGAAAAATGATTTATGAATTTTCTGAAGAGGACTCGAAGACGACTATTGTCCTTGTCTCTCATGACATCGATCTTATGAATGATGTTGTTACAGATATAATTCATTTTCATGACCAGAAATTAGAATATTATCCTAATTGTAATTATTGTGGATTCTTGAAACTGAAGTATGAGCGTGATATATCCTCACTACGTCAAGCTCATATTCTGGATGTAAAACGTACCAAAATGATTGAATCAATCGATAAAATGAAGGAGCGTTCGTTATCCAAAGATGCAACATCTGATGGAGCCAAGAAGCTGCAAAAGGGTATAAGTAACAAGCAGAAAAAGCTAGACAAGGCTGGTATTGAAAGAGATCCGAAAGGACATCGGTGGAATTCACAAACCATGGGGACAGGTATTCGGCCCGGGTCGATAAATAGTGCTGATACTAGTTCTCGTAAGAAAATATCCTACGGTCAGTTAATCAAAATAACTGGATCCAATGTAGCGCGGCTCATTGATAAAGCTGTTCAATTCAAGTACGTTATGCATAATTTTGCTTTTCTAAGTACATTTTATTGTAAAAAACACGACATTCTAACCTGCCATGTTCTTAATAGTTTTCATAGCTGTACGTCGAACTGGGGCGGTGATCTAATCAAATTAACAGATGTAGGTCATGGATATTCGAGTCTTGATACAGAGGGCAATATAAAAGCGCATCACCTATTGTTTGAAGGCGTCGATTTGAATATTGCTGAGAAGTCAAAAACGTTTATAATTGGAGCCAATTCATCTGGTAAAAGTACGCTTTTAAAAATCTTAGCTGGAGTTTTATCTCCATCACAAGGGAAAGTTCATCATGCTAATCAGCTGCAAATTGGATATTTCGATCAAAAGATGACGGATGATCTGTTGAAACTCGATGGAGAATTGGTTCAAACTGGAATGCCTTTTTCTACTGCATTAACTGTTCTTAGTGAAGAATTTCCGGAGAAGACTGAACAAGAATTACGTGGAGAACTTTCATCTTTTGGTATCGGGCCATTTCAAGCAACGAATCGTCTAGCGTTTCTGAGTGGAGGTGAGCGATGTCGAGTATGCCTAGCACGCATTATGCTTCGAAACCCCGAGATTCTTCTTTTAGATGAAATAACGAATCATCTTGATGTAGAGAGTGTTGAAGCTTTGATATATGGTCTCAAGCAATGGAATGGGACATTAGTTCTTGTAAGTCATGATGCGAACTTGATCAGAGAAATAGGAGGAACTTGTTACATAGTTTTGGAACAACAACGAAGAGTTCTTCGTATGCTTGGTGGAATTGACGCTTATGTACAGGCGCTACAAATATCACATTAAAATTACCTAATATGATCCATTTTCATTTATGGAAGTCAATGATTAGTTAACTTCACAGAGACCGCATCATGCGACGACTGCGTTGTGTGCCGATGCTATTGATATAGCTGTTCATTTTATCAAAATGCTCTTTTGGTGTTTGATAGGGTTCATAATCTGCTGTTGTCACAACCGGAAATGATCCCATGGGTAGAGTTCCTCGTTTCGTGGAATTCGATCTGCTGATTGATTCGGGCTTTTCATCCACAAACCGCCTTTTTTCAATCGGAGACGTAACATGATCCCTTTTTAATCGGATAGCCCCACCAGCCTCAACATACTTGTTGCTTCTAAGAGCTCTTGATGCAAGCAATCGTGTTATTGCAGTCGATTGATTGGATTTTGTCGTATCTGGAGATTCTGATGGAGGAGAGTGCAAATTTTGCATACGACGTCCGACTTTTATATTTTCTCTCTTGTATTCATAATCCTCCAAAATCTCCGTATCATCCTCATATCGTTGTGATTTCCGAACCGTAGATATTCGATCATCTAATCCAAAATCATTAAAGGCCTCTGTTAGTGATAGACCTTGACGATGTAATGGATAATTGAAATCATCCTCAAGTAAATCTCGGGCTGAAATCTCTGAGTCTGAATCAATCAAAGAAACATCAGGTAAACCTCGATTGTCAAAGCGAGTTAAACTTTTAGATTTCATCCGTCGATTGGGTCCATAATCCGACTTCTTCTTTGGAGTGGCATCCCTCCTAGATAAACGATTCTTAAAATGATTTCCCACGCCTCGATGATAAGACGAATATTTTGTCTCGTCATGAATTTCCACGGTATCATCAATATCATTGACATAATTAGCCCGTTTACCTCGATCTGTGTAGACTAAGGTCAAACCAGATGTATTTAATTTGGGTGTTACACTCTCAGTACCCAATTCACTAACAGAATCATCCTCGTCTGGATCCTTACTGTGTATATATGCATCTCGTACCCCTGATTGTAGAGAAATTTCTGCTGGGATCAATTTCTGTTCTCGTAAAAGTATTTCTTCTTGCTCTTGTATCCTTTGCTTATTCAAAAGATATTCTTGTTCTTTCGAGGATGATTGACGTAATGATGATTCTTTGGAATATTTCCTCTTATTTAAATCTTCGATATCTCTTTCCATTTGTTTTAAATTGGATGAAAGTAAATCAGCCAAATACAAATCATTCTGCAAATCTAGTCTTTTAAGATTCTGTACATCTCCTGCATTCTTTCTTTGGATTTCATATGATTGCAGCAAGGTTGGATCAACAAAATTAGAAGGCGAACCCTTGGAAGGGAGAATTGGTTTCGTGGATGATGAATTTTTCTTGGATGATGATTCCCATTGGTTTAAGTCTTTACTTTCCGTCTTCCATCTAGATATTGCATTTGATACCACAGGATTCGGATGCGATGTTGCTAGGTCTGTTCCCGATGATTTAGATGTGATATCTCTGTTTTCTCTGTCTTGTTTTGTGTCGAAAAATGAACGTTCGTTACCAATATCCCGTGTTTGACGATTGAGTTGATTTTGATTTCCGGATGATCTCCAAGCGGAAGTTGTCTTTGTGTTTCCCTTACTGGATGGATCAGTTGCACGTAAACCATTATCAGCTTTATCCTTTATTAGATCCAAGAAAGAAGAGGTGCGATCTTTGGAGGATGTCTTCATAGTTTGTTTTGATTGTGTAGTTGGGCTTGTGGGTGAAGCTGAACTTTGATTCCAAATAAAACGATCCTTCTGTGGTGGAACATATGTAGTATCAATCCGATCATCATAATCTTCACTTGATTTTTTAGCAGTCTTTAGTTTCCGCCGTCCCAACAGAGCATCGGTATCATCAGATACAGTCGATGCCGTCGACTTTGCACTCTTTATTCGTGAATCTTCCTGAACGACAACTGTTTTTATTCTTTGACTTCTCCAAGAGGAGGACGGAGGAACAGACTTTGATCGTGGAGGATCGGATATCAATTTACTTTTTGGAGCCTCTTCCGAATCTCCCTGGAACTTGTTTCCATCGCCTCCTCCATACCTTGGTGTTTTCGGGTTCACAGATATCGATACGATACCCCCATTCGTCCATTGAGCTTTGCTTGAGGGAGGTACAGCTAGTGCTCGGAAACAACCTCGTTGCTGGGGAGCCACTCCATCCCAGTCGCCATCGAATATGTCATCAGCTGTTATGGGCATGATGGATAAGACTAGGTGTTCTGTAAATTGTACAGTATGCCTTATTAAAATGAACTTAGAATTCGCAGTCTACTTATAAGTCTACTTCTACTGTAAAAACGTTTCTGTTTGCTTATCGCGTGATTCATAGCACAGTAGTTTCAAGGTTCTTTATTACTATGTATCTAGACTTTACGAACGTACAAATACTACATGTATAAATCTTTACTACACACTACATACTACATACAGAAATGCTATTTATGTTCAGTAGGATGTCGGTGCGTGCAACGTTTTTTGTGATACTGTAAGAGGTTGTGTTTGTTTTTGTTTCATCGACCTGGCACAAAAACATTTTATTACATACAACAATCGAGCTCTATAGAAAGCCTGGAGATCAATATCAATACATCATCGCTTACTTCTACAGTACGCATCTGCATGGACCCACTCATCCATACAACTTCCCTTGTCGCCACTAGTAACAAAATATCTGGTCAAAGCATCTATTAGCGTGAGAGAAAACTCAACTTCAACGCTTAGAATTTTTCTTATACCTCTAATCTGTCTCTAGAAACGCACGGATCGTGCAATATGACCGATCTAACATCAATTTTATTGGCTTGTCAAAATCCAAGTGAGTTTATGTCATCACCCTTTAACTTTGGTAATTCAAATCTCTTTTTATTAACCATCGTTGAATCGTGAAACTCTTTGTTTGTCCTAAAGACCCGGATATTCGTAATGAAGCAGAAAAGGCGCTACACAATGCTGAAGAAAGCAATTATGCAGCATTTTCTCATGCCTTAGCTCTAGAACTAGCCTCAGAGGGTAAAGATCTAACAGTGCGACAATTAGCGGGTATTCATATGAAAAACTTGTTGGTTGCAAAAAATGATGCAGTCCAAGAGGCCAAGTTAGAAAAATGGAAAAATACGGATGCACAAACACGGTCTGCAGTAAAACATCTCTTATTACAAACACTTGTTTCGAATGAACCGATTGCGCGACATACTGCCGCTCAAGCTTGCTCTGAAGTTGCAGCTGTGGAACTTCCATACAATCAATGGCCCGAATTCCTTAGGACAATCATGGAAATCGTAGCATCGTCAGATAAGGCAGATCCTATCAAAATTACCTCACTAGAATGCTTGGGATTTACATGTGAACGTATCTCAGTTTTGAATGAATTTCTACCCGAATTATCTTCTGAATCCACCGACCAAATGTTAACAACAATCGTTGATGCTATACGTCCAGATCGTCCAGAAGTCATTCGACTTGCAGCAGCTGTCGCCCTACGTAATTCACTGTACTTCTCAGAAAAGAATATGTTAAATGCGAGTGAAAGGACGTTGATCATGCAAACAGTTTGTCAGGCTACACAATCTACGGACGCAAAAGTTAGGGCAGCAGCCTATGAATGTATTGTTCAAATCGGTTATTTATATTATGATAAACTTAACGAGTACATGAGTTATATCTTCCAACTCACCTTCAACACGATAAAATCGGACGAGGAACCTGTAGCCTTGCAAGCCATCGAGTTTTGGAGTACACTATGTGAGGTAGAAGGAGAAATCATGGATATGCCTCAAGAAAGTGATGGAAGTGAACCCAGTCGACTTTGTGTCAATTATGTCGAAGCAGCAGTCCCTCTTCTTGTACCACTACTTACTGAAATGCTCACTCGACAAGATGAAGAAGTCGACCTGGATGAGGAACCTTGGAATATAAGTATGGCGAGTGCTACATGTATCGCACTCATCGCAGCTACCGTCCAGGATAAGGTGATTCCAGTCATCATGCCTTTTGTGACACAATATATACAGAACGAAAATTGGAGGTTTCGTGAGGCAGCTATTATGGCTTTTAGTTCGATATTGGAAGGTCCCAGTGATGAAGCTATTGGACAATATGTGCATCAAAGTATCCCAGTTTTATTAAATACCTTATCCGATCCACATGTAATGGTTAAGGACACGACGGCATGGACAATTGGACGTATTTGTGAGCTTCATGCGCGATCTATCCCGCCAGACTTATTCCCAATGCTTGTGAATGGGTTGATGAGTAAGCTCATGACAGAATCGGCCAAGGTGTCGAGTCAGGCTTGTTTCGCCTTACATAATATAGCCGCTGCCTTTGCCGAGGACGAGGCCGCTGAAAAATGTGGTACCAATGCTCTGAGTCAATATATCCCCATACTTTTGCAGTCTTTTTTGAGTGTTGCAGATCGCCAGGATGCAGATGAGAACAACCTTAGAGTCGCAGCCTTTGAAGCTATTTCTGTTGTGATTCAAGTTTCTGCTCCTGACTGTCGACCCATCTTACTGCAATTATTACCTATGATTCTGGAACGACTATCAACGTCATTCAATCTCTCGGTACTCACAAATGAAGAGAAAGAGCGTAAGGAAGGTATTCAAGGATTATTGTGTGGTATAATCCAGGTGATAACGATGAAGCTGGGCAAAATTGATATATTGCCATTTGCCGATACAATCATGCATAATTTGATTCAAGTCCTACATTCTAAAAACGCCACGTCTCATATTGAATCTTTCAGTGCCATCGGTGTTATCTGTACGACATTAGAAGGAGATTTCAATGTAAGTGTAGCATGAGTCCAGGCATAACATACCGTTTTCACTTTCCATGATTTCATGTGAAATGTATCATCAATCAATTTTTACAGAAGTACATGCCTGCGTTAAATCCCTTCCTTCTTACCGGCCTAAATAACTTTGAGGCCTATCATTTATTGATTGTTTCCGTTGGATTAGTGGGGGATATTTCTCGTAGCATTGAACATCAAATCGTACCATATTGTCCGGACATTTTTACAGTCCTCATTCGTGCCTTGCAAAACTCGGAACTTCATCGAAGTGTCAAACCTCATCTTTTGTCTTGCTTCGGTGATCTTGCAATGTCTATTAACGCAGCCTATGAGCCATATCTACAGATTTCATTGATGATGTTGCTGCAAGCGTCGCAGATGTCAGCACCTTCAGGTGATGAAGGTCTTATTGAATATATTAATGAGCTGCGGGAGGCGATCATGGAGGCATATACAGGCATTGTAAATGGGTTGTGCGACGGTAATCTTGTAGATAGGCTTGCCCCATATATTGATGCGGTAATGAATTTCCTGGAAACAGTTGCTGGGGATATTAATAAAACGGAGGCTCTTCTTGAAAAAACAATAGGCCTACTAGGGTGCGTACAAACAAATATCCTTTTCTTGATTTGAAAATAGAATGCCTCTTTAATGAATTATCTTTTTATCTCCTAGTGACATAACTACTGCATTGGGTTCAAAGGTGAAAGAGTATTTAAGACGGCCGTTTGTGTATTCTCTTCTACGAGAAGCGAATGATACTGACGATGAGAAATTGGTTGACATGAGCAAATGGGCTCATGAATTAATCGAAAAGGCTCTTCGTTCATGAGATTGAAGAGGAATATAAACGGTCGATATTTTAATATGACTTTATAGGATGTCTCAGTTTGACAAGACTAAGCACCTAGCTGAACTGCCACCTCCTTTAAATTTATTTAAGAGTTAGATGAGAGATAAACTAACCTTTACGACTTTTGCATTGTAACCCATGCATGCCATTGAAACCTTCAGAAATTACATGACTGTGACGAGAGTTAATTAATTCAGAGAGTCCTCAACTATCCGATTATTCGAAGGATCGAATACTAGCGTGGCTGTGTGCTTTGGGTATCCTCAATCTATAACTTTGCGATGACCTCTTTTGTCCTATCCCAGGATTTCGAGCGTGGGGATAAAAACGTTGTCCAAAGGTTCCATTCGCATAGGTCAACGAAATAAAGTGACACTCGTTGATGACCTCTTAAATCCCAGACAAGTTTAGTAGCGAAAATAGACGAATATACTCATGCTACTAAACGACTCCGCTTGAAAAGGAGGAGGGACTCTACAGTACTTGGGATGTAATCGTACAGTATTGTTGTGTTTAGTGTTAAACTATACGTTTCGTATTTTCAAACTCTCGTGCGTACGCGTACTGCTTCTTTCTTTTTCGGCGCTCTTCTTTTCGATCTCGCTACGTAAGATAAGCTTTATAGTTTTCCTTTTTGATCTGATTACGTCTCTTTAGATTAGACTACATTAGATTAGGATTTCTCTCACTAGTCTCTGCCTCCTGCTGGTTCTCCAGTTTGTTGCCATACCGGATCCTGGCCTTCTGCAGGAGTCCTCGCCCTAGCCAGCTTATCTTGCATCCATTTCACATTCGATTCCTTTCTGTCGTGTCGAGTTCTCTCACTACATCAGTTCATCAGATTAACAGTCTGAGCAAGCTCTATCAAGGATGGGCCAAGATACTTGGTTCGATTCAGTGGTTACACACCTCATCCATGAAGTCTTGGGACACAGGCTTCCAGATACTGTCCTGAAACGTTTTGAAGAACATGGCTTGATGACCATTTTGGAACTGCTAGAACTCAAGCCTCAAGACCTGGATAATATAAAGTTTCTTCCTGCAGAGAAAAATTTATGGTTCAACTTCATCAACTTCATGAGACTCGAAGCCGAGGTTGCAGGTCTAGATCTATACGAAGCATCGGGCGATTTCTTTTTATCATTGACGGGAGAAAGTTTCAAAACTTTTCGAAAAGAAGAACTCAAATCTCAACCACCAACTTCAAATTTTGGGGGGTTCCGAAGCCAAAACATTACATCTCCTACCATTGAACCTAGAATTACCGCAAAACCAACATTTGTATCGAGTGATCAAACTGCTTTCACGCCAATGCCACGAAATGTAACTCACAGAACGTTATTAAATCAACAGGGTCGGAACAGTAGTATGGGTATGACAAATTCACCTACATCCAATCGAACAGTACAAACTATAAATCCTATCGTCAAGAAGAGTCAGAAGATTACAGACTATCCAGTATTCTCGGGACAAAAGGCGGATTGGAAATTGTTTGAGAGGAAGTTCCTTGCAGTGGCAAATTCACAAAATTACGGCCACGTCCTCGACCTGGATAAACCTTTTATGCCTACATTGGAACAAGAAGAAGAATTCCAAGCTGATCTCAAGTATATATACCAAGCGTCCGATTCACGCTATGGGTTGACGACTTCAGCGTCAAATATGTCAATGACCGTGATGCAGAGTCCCTCATCTCATTATTACGTCAGCATTATGAACTAACCACCGACTGGACTGGCAGCAAATACCTGGGACTTTCATTAGAATGGATATATGACCAATGCACGGTGGATATTTCTATGCCGGGCCATATCGAACGTGCACTGAGCCGATTTCATCATGATACCCCTACCCGGCCCCAACATTCGCCCCATGCATGGACACCCCCAACTTATGGTTCATCACCGCAGCTCACACCTGACCCTGATCCATCACCACCTGCAAACACAGATCAAATAAAACGACTACAACAAATAATTGGGGTTTTACTTTACTATGCGTGAATGGTCGATATGACCCTTCTTGTCACACTCAGTACCATAGCCTCACAACAATCAAAGGCGACTTTGGATACCATCAAAGCTACAACCCAATTATTAAATTATTGCGCAACACATCCTAATGCGACTGTTCGGTTCACAGCCAGCGGTATGGTCCTTCATATCGTCTCGGATGCATCCTACCTATCAGCTTCAGGCGCCCGATCTCGTCTAGGTGGATATTTTTTCATGAGCAACCCATTACTCCGATCGCCACCTCACCCTGATGATCCATCACCGATGTTTAATGGACCTGTCCTTGTAAATAGCTCAATCATCCAACCTGTTCTATCATCTGCTGCTGAGGCTGAACTTGGCGCGCTTTTTCACAACGCGAAAGATGGCTGTATGCTGCGCACAACAATGGAAGACATGGGACACCCACAACCAGCTACACCTATCCAATCTGACAATGCTTGTGCTGTCGGCCTCACTAATGGAACGGTTAGACAAAAGCGCTCTATAGCCATCGATATGCGTTTTACTGGGTTAGGGATCGCGTGAAGGCGGGCCAATTTGTCATATATTGGCGTAAAGGCTCTGAAAATGCTGCCGACTATTTTACCAAGCATCATTCTCCTTCACATCATCGCCGCATGCGATCTCGTTATATATTAGATAGTTAGAGCAGTAAATTCGATTGTATTTAGCTTAGGCCTTCCTTGTTTCTGTGCGAGGGTGTGTTGTTGGACAATTGGCGCCAACTGTCTAGTTACCACAGACACAAGGCGTTCGTGCATAGAGCATGTGAGTCTTGCATGGAATTTTGGTGTCACCTTGTATGTAAATTCCATGGAGACGCTTGGCGAAGGTCGAAGATGAAACAAGTAATGTAAACCTCCTCATAATTTCTAAGTTCAAAGGTCTCCAATCTTTGTGTTCATCTTTAAGAAGTACATGTTAATCAGTGGGAAGATCGGCTGACGGTCGTGGATTTTAGGTAGGGATCCGAGCCTGTTACCCGGCTGACAGGCTAAGCCTGCACGGCTTAGGCTGGCCTGCCCGGCTTAGGCTGGCCTGCCCATGCCAGGCGGCTAGAACTTTTACTCAGCCGGGCTACTTTTGTGTATGTAGAAAGTGCAGTACTTAATATGAATCCACCTTGAATTTTGAAAATCCCGCCATTGAAATTC
>Ga0169931_10010022_pt1 | contig 13539 bp, 1 predicted proteins | sample Kivu_15m_20L_FD_129675 | JGI IMG/M metagenome (GOLD analysis project Ga0169931, IMG submission 129675) | Freshwater microbial communities from Lake Kivu, Western Province, Rwanda to study Microbial Dark Matter (Phase II) - Kivu_15m_20L... | ecosystem: Environmental > Aquatic > Freshwater > Lake ...
AAACGTCATAATAAGAACACTGAGTTGTATAATCTCTTCTTATTAAATCTTCACTATACGAATCTATATAGCAATCAAATGTCTCATACTCTCCCGGCGATAATTCAATAATAACAGTCCCTACTGCTGAGCCGTTTGCCAAAGAATAGAGAAAATCTCTCCCCACACGCCCATCAACAGTTTTTGATTGAAGGCTTGGCAAATACGACCAGTTTAGTGAAAATTGTTTTTTATTTCGTGAATAATACCTGCGTCTATGCCCGGATGCTAAATCAATATCATTGCCAGCAATTTGCTCTGCAACAGATATTTTTCTATTATGCTCTGTTATTTCTGTTGAGTTTATAGATAGAAGTTTATGTATTGACATCATCCACCTCTATTCAAACCGTTATATGTTGTTATGACTCTATTTTCAAGACCAGCCGCCTTTTGATTTCTTGGCAAAACTTTTGTATTATATTCTTTCATCATTGAATTAAACCACTCTGGTTCACCAACAAATGTGTCAACGTAAATATTTACATTTTGAGTAGACGATCCAGCCGGTGCTTGAGCCATTGTTGAATTATCAATTCTCAGATTTGGCATTGTTACATTTGGAATACTTGGCATATTTGGATATCTTGGCTTGGACAATTTCATGTTGTTTAGTGCATCGAGAGTATCAGTGCCAATTCTCTTTACTGCTTTATGATTAATTACATACTCACCGCCGTGCAATATTGCTGGAACCGCTTGTTGCGCAAATCCATCAGTCATACCACCATAGCCGTAAGCCATGCCGCCTTTCATGTAAGAGCCAACCTTTCCACCATTGTAGAGTATTGGGAGATATGGAAGTCTAATAAAATCAGAAACTTTCTTACCACCAATTACTGGTATAGGTATACCCTTTATTTTCTCCGGGAATGCAAAATTCCCAAGAATACCCACCGCTTTGTTAAACAAACCTGCCACGCTATTTAAAATTGTTTTAAATACAGATGGAATTGCACTTATTGCTGCAGAAATAAAGTCAATTGCACCGCCAATTACAGTTCTAATAAGGCTGCCAATGTTTTCAATGATGGGCTTTATGAAATCATAGACATTTTGGAAAGCCGTCTTTAGTCCATTCCATGTAGTTATAACTGCTGAAATAGCCAAACCAATAGCTTTTCTTATTACATCTCCAATTGCATTAAATATATTAATAACTATATCTTTTGCAAATTTTATTGCGCCAACAAATATATCCCAGGCTCCTTTTACTACATTGATTGCTACTCCAATGACATTTTTAATTATGTCACCAAAAAATCCAAGTATTGGAGATACAAATGTCCAGCCTGTCTTGATTGCATCCCATACAAAGTTAATGCCTTGCTTTAGAACACCCCAAGCACCAACGATAACTTTTCCTATAATATCAGCAAAGAATTCAAGTATCGGACCTATATAACTCCAGCCAAAAGTAAGCACATCCCACACAAACTCGATTGCCGTTTTTAAAGCACCCCAAGCTGCGCTTAGTACTGATCCAACTATATCAACAAAAACTGAAAGTATCGAGGACACAATGTTCCAGCCAAACATAATTATATCCCATACAGTTTCTATGTAAGCCTTCAAACCTTGCCAAGCAAGCCCGAGCACTGTGCCAACAAAATCAGCAAACAGTTGAAGCGCCGGATACACGAAACTCAAACCCGAAGAGATTAAATCCCAAACAAAGCCGACTGCATCTTTAAGAACACCCCATGCGGCAGTAAATATATTAACAATCCATTCCGATATTTGCTTTAAGCCTTCCCAGGTATTAGGAACAATATTTTGTAAATAATCCCAAACAGCACTTGCCGCAGTCTTTATCACACCCCAAACAGCGGTGAACACAGTGCCAAGCCAGCCTGCGACTGTTTTGATGACGCTCCAGAATGTACCAAGAGCAAATTTCAGATAGTCCCAATATAAGCTAGCTGCTTTCTTTAAAACATCCCAAATGACTGTGAATGCTGTACCTAGCCATCCAGCTACTGTTTTAATAAGACCCCAGTATGTACCAAGAACAAATTTTAAATAATCCCAATAGAGACTTGCTGCTTTCTTTAATACATCCCAGATAATTGTAAATGCTGTGCCTAACCAGCCAGCCAGAACTTTAAAGACATCCAGGACAACTTCTATATATGCTTTAACAAGATCAAAATATTTTGCTGCTGCTACTTTTATAACATCCCAAACTTTAACAAAAACATCTGAAAGGAATGACCACAGCTTTTTAATTACTTCATATGCAATAACAAAACCTGCTATTAATAGCAACCATAACGATCCGACATTATCATGCCACCAATCAACAAATTTCTTAACTACACCATAAATTGTGTTCCATGCAGCAACAAGTAAATCTTTCATAAATGTAAATGCTTTGACAACAACATTGTAAATAAACCCCGCTAAATCTGCCAAAGCACCGGCAACTTTTTTAATTACCCACCAAGTTGATTCAAGAGCAATCTTAACACCCCATGTAGCAATAATTGCCGCAACCAAACCTAACATAGCAGCCAATCTTAAGAACCAATCAACAACTGGATTTTGAGCAATTTTCTTAATTATTTCAAAGAATAATTTAAAAGGTGCTAGCACAAGTGTAAGAATAAACGATCCTATTGTGGAAAGAACACCGCCTACTTTTTCAAATACGGCAACAATAATATCAAATGCTTTTTTAAGAATATCAAATACTGGAAGCATAATTGGTTTAATTGTTTCTCCAAAATTTGTAAATAAATCAAATACAAATTTAACAATATCAATCACAAGACCAATTGCTCCATAAGCTGCTTTAAAGATAAATTGGATTGCTTTTAGAATCCCAACAATAGCTCCACCAACAACATCAAATACAAAGTTTGCAATATTTGCCATAATTGGATATAAAAATTCAACTAAATTAAAAATAAATTTCATAACGTTAATAAATGGATTTTTTAATTTTTCCATAATTATTGTTATAGCTTCAGACAAAATAACAAATGCACCAATTATCACTTTTATAATTGGTTCAAATATAACTTTAAGTGTAATAAATATTTCTTTAATAATTTTGAAAACGTTTTCAAATACATTTTTTGTAACGCTCCAAGCAGCCTCAAGACCTACACGCCATGCATCTTTGAGTGGATTAAATAATGATTTAACAATATCAATAATAACTGTCCATCTCCTGACAATTTGATCTTTAATCCAATCCATTGCCATTCCAAATCCGTCTGTGAAACTACTCCACAATTCTTTAATCTTTGGCAATCCAATTGTTTTAAATCCATCCCACATATTTCCAAATGCAATCTTAATTCCGTCAAAAGCTTTGATTGAAATATCTTTAAGGAAATTAAATGCGGCTACAAGACCGTCCCAAATTGCTATTGCAATACCATTTACAACATCTCTTACAGATTCAAATCTTGCATATAGATAAATAAGAATTCCAACAATAGTTCCAATTATTAAAGGAATCGGTGCAACTGCACCAGTAATTGCGAGAGCCAGCCCCTTTATAGCCGTCCATACTGGCACTGCTGCTGCGGCTCCGGCAATTACGCCAACAAATCCAAGAATTGCTGTCTTAACTGGACCGAGATATTCAGCTATGCCAACTATAATATCTTTTAATTTCCCAAAAAAACCCTTTTCCGGATCTTCACCTTTTATACCAACACCAAAAGATTTCATCCCCATTTCATGAGGAGCTTGCTTACTTACTATTGGCTCATCCACTACTTCCAGTTCACTAGGTGTTAACCCCGCAGGCTTCTTACTTTCTTTCTCATCTCCACCACCACTGTCTTCTTGAGACCTAACTGTTTCAATTGTTATAATTCTCTTTTTAAGATCTTCTGCCTTGGGGAATAAACTCTTAAAATATTCCGAAAGTGATTCTAGATCAGCAAATGCACTTTCTACACCAAATATTTTTTTCCAATCCTCATCGGTCATCTTGCCAAATAAATCTTTGAAATAATCATAAAGTGTTCCCCTAAGAGCAACCAACTTTCTCTTCATTTCATTGACCGCTTCCATTATTGCCAATGCAGCTGACTTAACCCACAAATCTTCTGGAACTGTTTTATTCAACTCAGTTTTAACTGCTGTTGAAAATGGTGTGACAAATTGTGAAACTATACCAGTATTAAAACCTTGCTTAAACGCATCTGGCATGCCATTTGCTAATGCATAGGCAGCTCCAAGAATAGAATCAGCATTTGCTGAACCGATGCCGGCTCCAAAAGATCTTTTCGCCTCAAGAACAAGTTTATCCATTGTCATACTAAACATTCCAACTGACGGATCTGTATGCTCTCTTATTGCAGCTGGAAGACTTAGCATTGATTTTTCAAAAGCTGTTGCCATATCATCAGAGAAGCCAGATGCAGCCTTTTGTAAATTACTAAACATCGCTTTAAATTCTTCTTCATTAGAGAAGCCGCGTGCCTTTATAATCTCAATCTTCTCATCAAAATCTTTAAACATCTTTTCGTATTCTTTAACAAGTTTTTCTTTTTCTCTATTAATTACTTTTATAGCATCTGATCTATTTTGAGCCTGCAGTGTCTTGACTCTATCCAGATCCATATCTTTAAGTTCTTTATCAGAATCACGTCTAGTTTTTCTAAATGAAAGGTCTAATGAGCGAACATCTTCAGATCTACCTTCATATGCAGCAACTTTTCTTTCACGCAAATAATTCTCTTTGTCTAGTGCTCGAGTTCTAATTAATTCCCGGCGCTTCTCTTCATATTCAATTTTAGCCGTAAGTCTTTCTTCAGCTTCAGCCAACGCCTCTATTGCTTCAATTTGATTATCAAATGCCTCTAAAGCTTTATCCCTTTGCTTTTCCAAGCCCTCTTTCAATTTATCAACGAACTTATCAACCTCAGCATCAGCTTTACCAAAGAATTTATCTGTAAATTCTTCTTTAAGATCTTGAAGACCCTTCTTAATACCTTTTGCAATTTCACGACCAAGTGCTCTACCAGCAGAATTTGCATCATCTGCTGATCTTAATTTCATTTTATCTGTAGCTTTCAGAACACCTTCTTGCATTGCTATACCTAAAGCTTTATTTATTTCTTTACCAACTGTATCTTTATATTTTTTGCCAATAAATCCTTTAAATTTATCTAACCCATTAGCTGCACCTCTAACCCCTCCTGCAATTCCATTTGCAAGGAAACCGCCAATACCTTCACTTGTTGTTTTTGCAGATTGTTCAAATTCTGCCAGTTTTTTATCCAAAAGCAACAAACCGCCGCCGCCTGCAGCAATTGCCGCTCCGCCTATTGCTATCCCAATTTGACCAGAAATCGCTCCAACAACAGCAACAACAGTTCCAACCAACATCATGACTTCTCTTACAAATTTCATAATTGTTCTAAATGCACTTATCGATGCAGCAACTATTGCATTTATTATTTTTGCCAACGATGGGGCAAAGTATTCTAAAGCTTCCGCCGCTAAACTAACAAATTTACCAAAAAATGCAACTAATTCGTAAAGTAATGAATATAAAAAGCCTCTAAATTTCTTACCAGCACTTTCACCCTTACCACCCAATGCATCTTTAATAGCGCCGCCGAGAAGTATGAATCTATTAATTAACCTTGTAAGAATCGGCACAACAACAGATGTCATATATTTCTGTCCGTCGCCTTTTGCAAATCTTGCAAAAGCTTCTGCTGCTGATCTAATAGCCTTAGAAATTGCTAAGAAAATTCCACCAGTTCTTTTAATTGAATCATTTTGTTTTCCAAAACCCAGGAATGCACCAATCATATCTTCTAATGGCTCAGCTAACTCAAATATCGCCTCTTTAAATGCTGCCCAAGCCGCCTTTAGGTTGTCTGTTGCCGGTGTAAGACCGGATATGCCTCTTTTAACTTTTGCAATCATCGTAAATACTAGAATAAATATTGGTGCAATAATCAACATGGCAGCATTTAGTTTTATAGCCAAGGCTGCAAAGCTTAGTGCTGTTTTAAGAACTGTTTGATATAGAGTTACAAATCCTTGAATAATTGAAGAGAGCTTTAATGTAAATATAAATCTTGCAGCTGCTAGTGTTAATGCCCCAAATGCTTTAATTAAAGGTTTCATTCCAGTAAACAACAAGAACCCCCACATCTTTAATATTCTGCTTTTAGTAAGTGATGCAATAAATGTTGCAATTTCCCCTCTAGTTGTTACTAACAATGCCCTGCCAAATGCTAATGTGGCATTTGTTGCAACTCTTAAAACTGCTGCTGTAGCCTTGGCTACAATATTAAGCCCACCTTTTGCCACAGTAAGAATCTTTGCTGCCCCGGCAGCCAGTTTGGAGCTAACAGCGGCTCTACCAAGAGAAACAGCGTACATATCAAGAATCGCCGCACTCATTTTATAAAATTCAACAGATGACTTACCTATTATTCCAAATGCACCCTTAGCAGCACTGATAGCCATTTTCTTTCCTAACAGTGCCGCTCCGGCAGCGCCGGCTTTCATATATGACATTATGAAGTCCTTAATTTTTGGCAAACCAGTAACCGGAGTTGGTACAGCCGGACCCATTATCGGTCTTGTATCTGGACCGCCAGCTGATCTAATTCTTGCTTTAGCTCGTTCAGCTTTTTCTGCGAGGTCAGCAAGTTTTTTTCTTTTTGCTTCATCAGAAAGATCACTAAACTTTTTCTTTGTATCTTTAAATTTAACATTTGGCGCTACCGTCAATGGTCCTTGGAAGAAGTTTGGTCCTTGGAAGAAGTTTGGTCCCTTAAAGAAATTGGCAAGCGATCTATCAAACTCTACAATTACATCATCAAGTTTCTCAACAATTGCACTGCTACTTACAGCAGCAGTTGTTGCTGTTGGCGCTGCAACTCCTGGAGCCCTTGGCGCTCTTCCAGCGCCACCGGCTGGGGCTCCACCGGCTGGGGCTCCACCGGCTGGGGCTCCAGCTGCTGGTGCGGCAGCAGAGGCATCCATCTTTTTCTTGACTTTGACCATTGATCTTGTCAATTTGCCCTGGGCATCGTCTAATTTCTTTGTAGATCTTTCAAGTTCTTTTGTTGCTGATGCAATCTTTTTATCGCCCTCAGTCACCCTCTTCATCCAACTCTTTTTAGATGCTTCAGTTGGAGCAGCTTCAGCTGCAGCTCTATCTCTAACTTGTTGTTCAATTAAATTATTAAGTTTTTTCTGCGCCGCCTCTTCGGCTTCACGAAGTTTTACAACATCTGGCGGTGTTACCTCAGCGGCTTTAAACATTGCTTTTATTTCATTGGCATTAGATTTTCTAATATCGAGCGGAGCTCTTGTGCTTATAATTTCTTCAACAGTTCTTGCCTTTGGAGGTCCAGTTGCAGGCGCTCCAGGAATCACTGGTGATTTTGGAGGAGTTGTTGTAGATGGAGGAATGGTTGGCATGGCTCCATCAATCTTCTCGTCAATATCTTTCCTAATTGCATCCACTGCACTGTCAACTTTTTCACTCACTTCATCAGCAAGTTCACCAGCCGCATCGACTGGTGCTGTAATAATTTTTTCAACATCATCCTTTACTTTCTTTCTAGTTGCTGGGAGCAGTTTATTTACAGCATCATCACCAGCTGCCACTGCTTCATCATACATTGCAGTAGCAGATGCAATGTCAGCCGCTCTACCTTCCTTAACAAGCCTTTCCACCCCACGCTTTTTTCTTCTTGCTGCATTAATTTCGCCCCTAGATCGCTTGGGCTTGCCTTCAGCAGCTGCCGCCCCGCCCCTTTCACCGCTTTCAACAGCAGCGGCACTTCTTCTTTGCCTCTTTGCTGTTAATTCATCAAGATAGCCTGGGAGCATTGCCTCACTAAATGTGCCAGCTCGTAGCGCTTCTGCTACTGAACTTGTCGTACTTTCAACTGCGTATCCTGCAGCAGCGATTGCATCAAACACTGCTGCCTCAATTCCTGTTCTAAGCATTGCTAGATCACCAACTAGTTTTGTTGTAGCAATTCCTTTAAGTTTATTAAATCCAGAAGCAGCTTTTGCTTTTGCAGTCTGTATAATCCCGCCCTTTGTAGAAATCCCGCCAGCAGAAATTGCTTCCGTAATTTGTGGTGCTAGTGTATCCATTACTCTAGCAATATCTGGACCCAAAGTGCCAAGGACTGTCTCCATAAATTTTTTAGCAGCAGGAGTTGCTGCACTTGCTGCTGTGATTGGAGTTTTTGCCAACACCTCTTTGACTACATCTCTTATAACTTTTGCTTTTGCGGGATCAAACCCTGCCGGGATTGCTTTGACCAAAACATCATCAAGCAATCTCGCTATTTCGGAACCAATTGTTTTTGAAACCCCAGATACAGTAGAAGTTACTGCTTTACCTACATCTGAGAAAAATACTCTAGACACACCGCCACCGGCTCCCTTTATTACACCAGCACCCCCCGATGTAACTACTGGCGCTGCGACTGATGCAGCAGTTGGAGCAGCACGGGCGGCTGTAGCGGCAGATGTTGCTGCAGTCATTTTTGCTGCCTCAGCAGTACTCATTGCAGCAAGCGCCTTTTCAGCTTCATCCAGACTTCCATATCTTTTAATCAGTGCCGCTCGCGTTTTATTAAATTGTGCAGCCAATTTTTTTCTTGCCGTTGTAGCTTGAGCTGTATTATCTGCAGCCACTTTATTAACAGCATTCTCTAAAGCTTTAGATTCCTTAAGAGCAGACGCTTTTCTTTCACCAATTTCTTTCGGGCTATACGATCTTCCAGATGTAAGTCTTTCGTCCACCTCTCTTTGCCTACGACGAGCCGCTACTTCCTTTGCCGATGTTTTATTAAACAATCTTTGCTGAGCAGACGGGTCATAATTTTCCGAATCAATATCGAACAACGACAAATCGGCACGTTGTTCGGCTAATCTTCTGATTAACATTCTATTGCTGGCTTCTAATCTTTGTTTTGTTTTACCAGTTGCTCTTGCAATTGTAGCGGGATCGGAATAGCCTGGTACTTGCTTTAACATACTCAAAAGACTCTTATCACCGGCAGCAATTGCTTTAGCTATTTGTTTTTCTTTTTCTAATATTGATATGTCCAATGCAGCTTTAATATTCGAATTAGATATATCTACCTTTTTGGGCAAAATAGTTGACTTGGCTCTATCCATAACATTTCTATTAATATCCTTGTCGGTTGATCCTTTAAGTGCCATACCGGGGGTTCTTTGAGCCTCAAGCATTTGATTAGCAGCATTGTCCATTGATTTTAATTCTTGTATATCTCTAGACAACTTACTTGCCGGAACTATTTGAGAAGTAGTTGTTGGCAAAGGCTTATCAGCAACCCCCAGTTTTTTAAGAGCTTCAATTTTCTTTCTTGCTTCTTTAAGCCGCTGCCTAATAATTTTTTCTTCTTCTTTAGAAGTACTAGCACTCATTTGCCTAAATTTTTGAAACGCCTGTCTTTCCTCTATTAAAGCTTTCTGCATATCTTCTGGCACAGGTGTGGTAGTGACTGATATTTTTTCCACCAATCCACTAGCTGCATCTTTCTCAGAAAGCGTAAGACCTTTAAATTTTGTTTTAAGAAGTTTTCCTTCTGCAAGGTTATAAGCATTTTTCTTTATTTTTTCAGCAGCTGCTCTTACTGTTTTACTTTGACCAGTTTTAAGCGTTGTTCGAACATCGTCAGCTTTTGTTTTAACCCTGTTACTTAAATTATTATAAACATCTTCTAATGGTCTTACACCTATGGGGAGAGGTTTTCCGGGTATAGATGCCAGCCTCATTCTCTCTTCTAAAAGATCTTGAATGAATCTAATTTGACCTGTATCGCCTTTTGCGCCTACAGCTAAAGCTCTACCGCGCCCTCTTGTCTGTATCTTTCCTTTCCTAACTTTACCAAGAGGACCACCTGGAGTGCTGAAATCTCCAGCTTTAGCAAATTCTTCAAGATCTTTTAATATCTTCTTTTTAGATTGAGTTGCAAGCATCCACTCTTTATCAAGAGTTCTTAAAAATTCCCATTCTGCTGGAAGAGCAGCCCCAACTTTATCAAATACTTGCCTTACTTCTCTCATGGTTAGTGGAACCATACGAGCTCCGCCTTTAGCAGCTTTGGTTCCTGCGGAAACTTTTCTCCCTGCACTTGCAACTTTTGCTTTAGTTTCTTTAACCTTATCCACAACAGTAGCCCCAGCAGAACTTGATGTTTCTGATACACCAGCCATTGTTTCACCAATAGCAGCACCAGTCGCTGCAAGACCTGCGGTTACATTATTCAATCCGGTATCAAATACACGCCTTACACTTTCAGATGTTGGCATTTTAGGCGGAACGGTTGCCTTCTTTGCATCATCAAGTATTTTTTTAACACCAGTAGCATCCAACTTCGGTCCATCGGGTATGCTTTTTACTTCTTCCAACCTTCTCTTAAGAGCCTCGATATCAAATGAACCTGAACCCGATGTAGATGCCGGAGCGCCTGTTGGCGCTGTAAATGTCGGCTTAAATGATGGAGGAGTTGGCGCAACAGATGCAGCTGTTGGAATTTTATACCCACCAGCTGGGGGAGTTACGGATGGTGTTGAGATTTTTGGTGGTGAATAAGGTACTGGCGCTCCAGTGCCTCCAGATGGGGCTACTAGCGTAGATGCTGGAGGCGTAGATGCTGGAGGCGTTGAAGGGGCAGCTGGCGCTGGAGGTGTGCCTGCGCCTGTTGATGCTGCCGGTACTCGCCTTACACCTGCACCAGTTGGTGCTGTACCTCCAGCACCACCACGACTGCCTGTTGGACCAGGACCACCAACAGATCCTCTACCGCCAAATGTATTGCCAAGGAATCTATTACTTACAAATGTAGTACCTTTAAAACCAGTTTTAAAAGCATCAATTATTCCATCTTTTAATGCCCTAGTTGTTTCAGCAGTAGCTGCTGCAGCATCAGCTGCGGCATCCCCCATTGTCGCCGCAGCAGCTGACATTGTTAAAACTGATGAATCAAACCTCATCCCACCTCTTCCGCCTTTAATCATATTAAGAAGTGATTTCATTGTTGGCGTTGGTCCGGTTCCAGCCCTGGCTTCATTTAACGCAGGAGAGAGTCCAGCAGTATTTGCTATAGCCCCTCTTTGCCTACCAGTAAGCAAAATTCTGTCCGGGGCAAATTGGATTGCTTTACTGAACCCTTTAAGAGCTTTGTCACCACGCTCAATTAATTCTGTTGTTGTAATTATTTTTTGACCGGCTTTTCCAAAGCCCATAGCCAACCTTGCTATCCCGCCAAAAGCACTTGCATAAAAGAATTTAAACGACATTGCCATCAATTTAATTGTGGGAATTAAAGCTAAAAGTATAACACCAAAGCTAAGAGTCTTTTTAGCCCCTTCACTTAAATTTTGTAAATAATCCCTAATAGGTGCAATTATTTTTGTAAATATTTTTATTAATGGATCAAATGCTGTAACTATTATTCTTCCAATAGCCAGTATTTCTTCTTTAAGAATTCTAAATCTTGTTATTGCAGTATCAAGAGCAAGTTGCAATTCCAACCTTAACTGTTCTTGAGAAGTATCTTCCTGCCTAAAGGCAGTCATCATAATAATTTTTCCGTACTCTGTACCAATCTTTGATATAAAGTCTGAACCTTTAGCCCCAAGTGCTGCAAATTCTTTATTTAGATTTTGGAACGCCTCAGCCTGCCCTTCTTGAATAATTTTTGCTCGTTCACTAAGAACTCCATTTGTATTTTCAGTAGAAGCTCTATGTAGATTTGTAAGATCAAGTATTTCCTTAAGCTGAATCTGCTCTTCGCCTGCCGCTGCTAATCTTGCATTAATACTTCTCTGAAGCGAACTTGCTATTCTTTCCTCAGTTGTGCCGGCTTCACTTAAATTTCTTTGAAAAATAGCAGCTTGACGAATCGATGTTTCCATTCTTGGTCCCTGACGAACACCAAACAATCTTGCAAACAATTCCAAAGCACCTTGATCGCCGTATGATTCTCTTAAATCATTAAAACCATTGACTAATTTTTGAATATTTTCCATACTAACACCGGCTGCATAATCAAAATCTGGACCAAGTGCTTCATTTAGAGCACCAACAATTTGAGTGTTTTGCTTTGTCATTGCAACCATTCTTTGCAACGAAACCTTAATAGAGTTAGCAGACGCACCGACCTGGAAACCTGCGGCAATCATTGGCGCAAGCAGAGCCGCAGATTCGTTCATAGATATTCCGAATGTTGTTGCCGCTGCCGACATTTCTGGGAATGCGTCGGCAATATCTTTTAGAGAAAGAGTTGTTTTATTTTCAATATAGTTAAAGTCTGCTAGTTGCCCAGTAAGCTCTTCAAGAATAAGACTAAACTGTTGTGGATCCGTTAAATCTATCGACAATCCTTTATCAGCAGCTTGTTCTCTTTTAACTCTTAAAATATTTTGCAACATTGTTTCAATAAATTTTTGAGATTGCGTTATATCAACATTACCAAGTTTTTCAACCATTGTTGTTAGTTCAACAAGACCAGCTAATGCTTCATTATCAGAAATACCTAATTCCGCAAAATCACCAGCAATGCTTTGCACTAAGACTCTACTTGTCCCATACTTTCTAGTTATTTTATCTAATTCTACAGAGAGTTCTTTCACAGAATCTTTTGCATCTGCAATCGCCTCCTCTCCAGTTCCAAAATTGTCAACCAACAGCTTTGTAACTCTTACAGTTTGCTGTTCCAGATCTGCCAAACTAAAAAACGCAGTCCTTAGCCCTCTGGTAAAAGCAAATGTCTGAGCGGTGGTTCTAAGAATACTTTGATTTGTCATTGTCAAAGCTTTTCTTGAGGTATTTGCCCACTGCTGCATTCCAGATAAAGTCAATGCTCTATTTAAAGCCCCAGCGTTAGCGGTTATGGCTTGAAACTGAGCAGACTGGGCAGACAGTGCCGCTGTCATTTTTGCACTGGAGCCCCCGACTTTAGCCATCATTACATCGAGTGTTGCTAAGTTTGTATTAGCATTTGCAATAACTTTATTTGTTAAATTCTGAGCAACCCCGTAAGCCTGTACAAAGCCAGTTAATGTTTTTGTTTGAGTAGTTGCTACTTGAGTTATTCTATTTAAAGAACCATACACATCAGCAGCCTTATTAGCTGATTGCGAAAAACTATTTATCTGACTTGTCAACTGAGCAAGTGATCTATTTAAAACTTCTGTAGCAGTGGTTGCAGCACTAGTATCAACACTAGTAGTTATGCGAATATCACCAACATCAGACATAGTTCAGCCATATTAATTATTACACACTAGGTGAATAAAATCAACTATTTTGCAGGAGTTTGTTCATATCCAAGACCAATTCCCATCTGCATAATATCAAGTCCTTGGATAATTCTCTTTGGCGCTGGGTTATACCAGTCTTCATCAAAGTCAACATCTGCACCTTGTGCTGCGGCGGCTATCTTCATTGCAGTACTTGTTTCATTAACAGCCGCACGATAGAGAAGGAACAGCTCGTTGAGAGTTAGGCATGAC
>Ga0169931_10010024_pt1 | contig 13537 bp, 23 predicted proteins | sample Kivu_15m_20L_FD_129675 | JGI IMG/M metagenome (GOLD analysis project Ga0169931, IMG submission 129675) | Freshwater microbial communities from Lake Kivu, Western Province, Rwanda to study Microbial Dark Matter (Phase II) - Kivu_15m_20L... | ecosystem: Environmental > Aquatic > Freshwater > Lake...
CTGGCGCCCTCCCGGCTCCACTCTACCAGCCGGGGAATCCCCCCATCATCCAACCAAACAACCCTGGTCCAGTGGGGAATTATAGTTGTCGCCACTGGGGAAATCTAAATGTCGTTGACCGCTGCCGTGGCGCGGACGAGCTCGTTACCCTCTGGCATCGGTCGTTGACCGGGTGCGCGGGGAGCTGGAACGCCGCGAACGAAATAGGCTTGAGCATGGGCAGCAGCCGCGCGGGGGGGCATAATGCATGGGCCGCCCCAGGATCGTCGCCAACGGGCGGACTGGGTGAGGTTTGGCGCGCAATGTGCGGCGCAATGTGCGAATTGCGTTCTAGCGAAGGTAGTCCATCACAGGCACTGCCTCACCGAGTGGTTGACGGTTGAACTCGGCCGAGTTCTAGGCGAAAAAAGGCCTTAGCCGCGCCAACGCTTCGTGCTCGGTTTACTGGGTGATGGCGATGTGCTTGTCTAGCAAGACTGGCTTTTCGCTCAACGAGCCGAGGCCTCGATTGAACACATTTTCCCGCTACGGGTTACAAGACTTTTGGCACAGAAGGTGGCGCGGTCCGCGCCTCAAAAAGTGTCAAAAAGTTATTGCGCGAACGATGCCTCACTCCCATTCTCCGCGCTCCGTTTTGCCGGTGGCCAAGAAGAGTTTTTGGGATACTTGGGCGGCGATTCGGAATTTGCACGTAGGCAACAACATTAACTGTGAAGACGTTCAGGCCGTTAACTCCTTCGCAACGATATGCGACCGTTCAGGATTTTTCCGACATCACAAAAAGTCGGCCTGAGAAGGCGTTGACATTTGCCAAGCGAGGAACCGGCGGCCGCAATAACCACGGTCGCGTGACGGTTCGCGCTCGCGGTGGTGGTCATGCGCGGCGTATTCGTCAGATTGACTGGCTGCGTAACCGCTCCGGAGCGGCGAAGGTTGTTGCCATCGAATACGATCCTAATCGGAGTGCGCGAATCGCGCTGATTCAATACGTTGATGGGTTCAAAGCCTACATCGTCGCGCCCGAGGGCTTGGTGGTTGGATTGGAGATTGCTTCCGGAAAAGACGCGGCGCCCTCTGTTGGTAATGCCTTGCCGTTGCATCGCGTTCCGGTTGGCACTGACGTCCACTGTGTGGAAATTCTGCCTGGTGCAGGCGCTCAATTGGTTCGCTCGGCAGGTGGGTTTGCCACGTTGATGGCTGTAGATGCGGGGTATGCTCAACTTCGGCTTCCGTCTGGTGAGATTCGGAAGGTCCACCAGAATTGCTTGGCCACCATTGGGAAAGTCGGTAACGCCCAATGGGAGAATTTGGTGCTCGGCAAGGCGGGCAGAGCTCGTTGGCTAGGTATCCGCCCTTTGACCCGTGGTATGGCGAGGAACCCGGTTGATCATCCAAACGGCGGTGGTCAGGGAAAATCCAAGGGCGGTGGTGGTCGTCAGCACCTGATGTCTCCATGGGGCAAGTTGGCCAAGGGGCAGAAAACTCGCAAAAGGCACAAGCTTTCCGACAAGTTTATTGTGGTTCGCCGGAACGGAAAACCGCTAAAAGCGAAGTAAAATATGGGTCGATCTCTTAAAAAGGGTCCCTTCGTGGATCCAAGTCTGCTCGAGAAAATTGAACGTCTCAAAACGTCCAAAAGCAAACAGCCCATCAAAACTTGGTCGCGACGTTCCACGATCACACCGGAATTTGTTGGCCTGACCTTCAATGTTCACAATGGGAAGGTGTTTAACGCCGTGTTTGTTACTGAAAACATGGTTGGCCACAAACTGGGCGAGTTTTCTTTCACGCGCACGTTTAAGAAGCACGGCGCTCATACCGCAAAAGCTGAAGCCAAGTAGGATCAAATGAAGGTTCAAGCCATTAAACGCCGATTCCGGATGTCCCCGCAGAAAGTGCGAGAGGTGGTCAGGCAAATCCAGGGGTTAAATGCTGTCCAAGCGCTGAGCGTCCTTCAGTTCATCCCAAGAAAGTCAGCTAGGGCCGTGGCGCAAACCTTGAAGTCCGCAATCGCCAACGCGGAAAACAATCATGGTCTTAAAGGGGACGCGCTAATTGTTGAACGGGCCGCCGCCGAGAACGCTGGTAGCATCAAGCGCTTTGTCCCCAAGGCTCGTGGTTCCGCTGGTCCGATTCTCAAGCGCAGCTGCCACATTAGAATAATTCTCTCCTCTGCGCAGGCGAACTAGAATTTGATTCATCCATATGGGGCAAAAAACAAATCCAATCGGCCTGCGGATTCCGTTGACCAAGGACTGGAGGTCCAAATGGTTTTCCGCGAAAAAAGGCTTTGCCAATCTCCTTCAGGAAGATCGCATGATTCGCAAAGCGCTCCAAAAGAAGCTCGAGGGAGCCTCTGTTCCGAGGATTAACATTGAAAGAGCTGCCAGTCGCTGTCGGGTGACGATTTTCACCGCTAGGCCTGGGGTCGTGATTGGACGAAAGGGCGCCGAAATCGACAAAATCAAAGAGGACTTGTCCAAGCTTACCGGAAAAGAAATCTACGTCGATATTCAGGAGATCAAGCAGGCTGAGACCGACGCTCAGTTGGTCGCCGAGAATGTCGCCTTGCAACTTGAACGCCGGATTTCATTCCGCCGTGCGATGAAGAAATCCGTTCAGACCGCCATGGATTTTGGCGTAGACGGCATAAAAATCCGCTGTGCTGGACGGCTTGGTGGCGCTGAACTTGCCCGGGTTGAAATCTACCATCAGGGAAGGGTTCCGTTGCACACGCTGCGTGCCAATTTGGATTATGGATTCGCAGAGGCCAAGACCGTCTATGGCAAACTCGGTGTCAAGTGCTGGATCTGCAAGGGTGAGCTGAAGCGCACCGAACCGGTCGTGTCCAAGACCCAAGATTCGAACAATTCCTAATCAGGTTTTACTATGTTGATGCCGTCTCGGGTCAAGTATCGGAAGATGCAACGCGGTAGTCGTTGCGGATTGGCCACTCGCGGGCAGTCGGTCGCATTTGGCGAATACGGGTTGCAGGCTTTGGAGCGTTGCTGGCTCGACACCAAGCAGATAGAAGCCGCGCGCGTGGCGATCACCCGCTACATGAAGCGTCGCGGGAAGGTTTGGATTAGGATTTTCCCTGACAAGAGCTTCACCAAGAAGCCACTTGAGGTTCGAATGGGAACTGGAAAAGGCGGAGTTGAGTCTTGGGTGGCCGTCATTCGTCCGGCCAACATCTTGTTTGAGGTTGATGGTGTGAGTGAAGCTGTTGCCAAAGAGGCGATGCGGTTGGCTTCGAGCAAACTCTGCATTCGCACTCGGTTCGTTGTAAGGCACAAACTGGGATAACCGTTTATTATGGCGGCAGAATTCAACAAACAAATCAGCGAAATGTCCGATTCGGAACTCGCACTAAAGGCCAACGAGCTCCGCAAGCAGCTATTCGATGCACGCCTTCAAAAGGCGACCGCCCGACTCGAAAAGACGCATGTGATTGGAGATTTGAGGAAGAACATTGCCCGCTGCGAAACCCGGAGGGCGGCTCTGAAACGGCAGACGGCGGCAAAGAACTGAGGATATGTCCACTCCTGATATCAAAAACACAATTGTGCCTGAACGAGTTGGACGGGTGATCTCCGACCGAATGGAAAAGACCTTGGTCGTCCAAGTCGATCGCCGTTACCGTCATCCTCGTCTCAAGAAGGTGGTTACCAAGTCGAAAAAGTTCTACGCTCACGATGAAGAAGGCAACGCTTCGGAAGGCGACTTGGTGCTGATTCGGCAGTCGCGCCCATTGTCTAAACTTAAGCGCTGGACCTTGGTCAAGGTGATGGAAACGAGTGGTGCGGCAACGGAATAGCGATATTTATGCTTCAAGTCAGGTCAAGTCTGGATGTGGCTGATAATACTGGCGCCAAGTTGGCTTGGGCGATCGGTGTTATCGGCAGGAACCAACGCTACGCAGCGGTGGGCGACGTCATCAAAGTTCACATTAAGGAGGCTTCGGCCGACGGAACGGTCAAGAAAGGGGAAGTGCAGTCGGCTGTTGTGGTTAGGACGAAGCGTCCTATTCGCCGTCCTGATGGGTCGGTTTTGCGCTTTGACCGAAATGCCTGTGTAATCATCGACAAGGAGAATAATCCCAAAGGAACGCGCATTTTCGGTCCGGTTGCCAGGGAGCTGCGGGAGAAGAAATTCATGAAAATTATTTCGCTCGCCCCGGAGGTTCTATGAAGAAGCAATCCGAACAGAAGTCATTCCACGTCAAGACCGGAGATGATGTAGTCGTTATCGCCGGAGGGGCAAAGGGTCGCCGGTGCAAGATTTCCAAGGTCAACCGCAAGCGGCTTGTGGTTTATGTTGAGGGCACAGATGCCCGTGCGAAGGGTGAAGACGAGGGCACAAAGAGGCTGAAGGATGGCGGAGCTTCATCCCACGAATTGGATCGCTTCCGTCTTGTGAAGCCCCAGCTGCATCACGTTCGCAAGAACCAGCAGAACCCAAATGGAGCGCTCTTGTGGCTGGAGGGACCGATTCATATTTCAAACGTTATGACAGCAGCCGAATACGATAAGCGTCGGGCAGCCAAGTAAATATTGCATCAACTGATGAAGCCTAGACTCTATCAAAAGTATCTGGAGGAAGTCGCACCGGTTCTTGCGACCGAACTCGGGTGTTCAAACAAGCACCAGGTGCCCAAGGTCCTCAAAATCACCCTAAACATGGGTGTCCGATCTGACGCGGAAAAGGGAGCGATTGAGGAAGCCGTCAAGGAGTTGGGAGCAATTGCAGGCCAAAAGCCGGTAATCACTAAGGCAAAACAAAGCATTGCGAACTTCAAGCTCCGAAAAGGCATGCCTGTTGGTTGCAAGGTGACGCTCAGGAAGGACCGGATGTTTGAATTCTTGGACCGCCTGATAACGTGCTCGTTGCCTCGAATCCGAGATTTTCGTGGGATTTCGCCGAGGAAGTTCGACGGACGAGGCGCGTATTCGATTGGGTTTCCCGATCAGTCCATCTTCCCGGAGATCGAGCTGGACAAGGTCAAGCGTCAGCAGGGCCTTGATGTGACCATTGTCACGTCGGCGAAGAATGATAAAGCAGCATTGGCGTTGCTCAAAGCTATGGGTATGCCGTTCTCTAAGTGAATGATTTATGGCAAAGAAAGCTTGGCTTGAACGAAACAAGCGTCGGACAGAACTGGTTGCGAAATTTGCGGCAAAGCGCGCAGAAATGAAGGCCAAGGGAGATTACGCCGGCTTGGCGAAGCTTCCGAGGAACTCCAGCCCGGTCAGGTTGGTCAACCGCTGTCTGCTCAGCGGCCGGCGTCGCGGCTTTCTCCGGAAATATGGAGTTTCGCGGTTGACTTTCCGCGAGGCTGCGATGGCCGGTCTTATACCCGGTGTTATCAAGGCGAGTTGGTGAGTTTGGACAGCGTTGGAATGTCAGATTATGAATGACCCGGTAGCTGAATTGGTGGTGACCATCCGAAATGGTGCGGCGGCCCAGCATCAAAGTGTTTCTGTTTTTCACTCCAACCTGAAGGAGGCCATTGTAGCCGTCCTGAAGGCTGAAGGATTCGTGAACGCATTCGAGGTGACTGGCGGCAAAATCAAAAAGCTTACGATACATCTCAAATACGCCGGAAAAACGAGTGTGATTTCTGAAATTCGTCAAATCAGCAAGCCCGGGTTGCGCAGGTATTCGCCTGCGGACGAAATCCCCAAAGTGCTTGGCGGGATGGGAGTTTCAATTGTATCCACATCCAAAGGTGTAATGACGGGCGCCAACGCCCAAAAGTCAAACTTGGGTGGAGAGTTGGTTTGTTCGGTCTGGTGATTTCATTTTATGTCACGAGTTGGAAAACAGCCGATCACGGTTCCGGCGGGAGTCAAAGTGAACGTTGTGGGCAACGCGGTGAGTGGCGAAGGTCCAAAGGGCCGTCTGTCATTCAATCTTCCGACGCACACCAAGGCGAAGCTCGAAGGGACTTCAATTGTGGTTTCCCGGGAAGATGATTCGATCCGGGCGAAGGCCATGCACGGGCTGGCGAGGGCGTTGATCAACAATATGGTTCTTGGACTAAGTGCAGGGTTTTCGAAACGGCTCGAAATCCAAGGGGTAGGATTCAAAGCGTCAGTTTCCGGAGAAACTGTGACTCTGAATCTTGGTTTCAGTCACCCGATCAATTATCCGATTCCGGCCGGAATCAAGGTAAAGGTTGAGGAAGGGACTAAGGTCACCGTCGAGGGGCCGGACCGACAATTGGTCGGGATGGTGGCGGCCGAATTGCGATCGTTCTATCCCCCGGAGCCATACAAGGGAAAAGGCGTCCGCTATAGCGACGAAACAGTGAAGCGCAAGGAAGGCAAAACCGTTCAGTAACAATTGACGATATGACTCCTCAGAAAAGTAAAATCTTGGCCAAAGCTCGACATCAACGGGTGAGGCGCAAGGTCGTTGGAAGTCCGGAAACACCGCGGATGAGCGTCAAGTTCTCCGGGCACAACATTTACGTTCAATTTGTCGACGACTCAGCAGGCCGAACGATTGCTGCCGTGAGCTCGTTGACCATGGAGCATGGCAAAAGGAGGGCCAACACGCAGACTGCAACCAGCATTGGTGAATTGGCTGCGGGCGCGGCCAAGGCTGCGGGTATCACCAAGGTAGTGTTCGATCGGGGGGCGGCAAAATATCATGGCAAGGTCCGCGTGCTGGCAGATGCCGCGAGAAACGGTGGCTTAATTTTCTAATCGTTGAGGTAAATCGTGTCTGACGAACCAATCAATACAAAGCCAGCTGAAACCCAGCCGGCGCCGCAGCCGGAGCAACGAGGTTTTCACCGAGGAGGACGCCAGGAAGGGAGAGGGGGCCGGGCTGGAGGAAGACGCAGGGACTCGAGGGATTCTTCTGATGAGAAGAACGACGGGCTTTCTGAAAAGACCGTCTTCATCAACCGGTCGTCGAAGGTCGTCAAGGGCGGTCGTCGGTTCAGCTTCAGTGCATTGATTGTGGTCGGAGATCGCGCTGGCAAGGTTGGGTTGGGACTGGGCAAGGGTGGGGAAGTGAGCGATGCCATCAAAAAAGGCGGCGAACGAGCCAAATCTCATCTCGAGTCCGTCGCGCTGGTTCAGTCAACAATTCCGCATGAGGTTCTTTCCGAATATGACGGAGCCAAAATCCTCTTGAAACCGGCCGCTCCTGGAACCGGATTGATTTGCGGCAAAACGGTGAGGGCGGTGGTAGAAGCGGCCGGGATTCGCGACATTCTATCAAAATCTCTGGGGTCCAAAAATCCTGCGAATGTTGCGAAGGCAACCTTGGCGGCGCTTAGACGCTTGAGGAGCCGAGGGCAGATACGGGCAATTCGCGCAGTTTAATTTTATGAACCTTTCTACACTCCGCCCCAATGTCGGGGCAAAACACCGCCGTAAGCGCCTTGGATGCGGCGAATCCAGCGGACACGGGAAGACTTCCGGCCGCGGTGGCAAGGGTCAGAGCGCTCGGTCTGGAAGTTCAATTCGAATCGGATTTGAAGGCGGGCAGATGCCTTTGATTCGTCGCATTCCCAAGCGGGGATTCAATAATGCCCGTTTCGCTACCAAGCACTTCGCGGTGAACTTGGTGGACTTGGAGGATTCTTTTGGTAACGGTGATACGGTTGACTTGGCGGCATTAAAGCGTAAGGGAGTAGTCGGAGCGTCCGTTAAGAGTGTCAAAGTCCTTTCGGGTGGCACTCTCACGCGGAAGTTGATCGTGAATGCCGCCGCATTCAGCGGAAAAGCCAAGGCCGCCATTGAGGCGGTCGGCGGCCAGATCTCAGTGGTCTGATTCCAGTCACTGGCATGCTCTCCCAAGTTTACAGAACCTTCTCGAATTGCCTCAGGATTCCTGAGCTTCGTTCGAGGTTGATCTTTACTGCGCTCATTCTTTTCGTTTGCCGCTTGGTTGCTGTAACGCCGGTTCCCGGTTTGGATGGGCGTAAGTTGGCCGAGTATTTTGGCAGTGTTGCCAGTAGTGGTGGTGGCAGCTCGGTTCTAGGACTCTACAGCCTCTTCACCGGCGGTGCGCTGGAACAATGTGCAGTTGGGGCTTTGGGGATTATGCCCTACATCAGTGCAACAATCATTCTCCAACTCTTGTCTGCTGTTATTCCAGCCTTAAACAAGATGGTTCGGGAGGAAGGGGGAAGGGCCAAGTTTACCGCATACGGCAGGTATCTCACCGTGATTCTCTGTTTGGGTCAGTCCCTTATGCTTGCCATCGGGTGGGAGAACCCTGAAAGGGCCTTCCAAGGGTTTAGTGGGCATTTGGTCGTTTTGGATAACGTGTGGCAATATCGTCTCCAGACGGTCTTTATCCTTACAGCTGGCACGTTGCTGTTGATGTGGCTGGGCGAGCAAATCACCGAGCGTGGAATTGGAAACGGGGTATCGCTTGTAATTACTATTGGAATTCTGGCCCGCTTGCCCAATGCGATCCAGTCGCTGTTCTCCCAATTCTTCATTCAGAAAACATTTAAGTGGCTGCACGGCGGAATCTTGGTGATTCTTCTCTTTGGCGTGGTTGCCGCGGTTGTTGCGATTACGCAGGGACAAAGGAGAATACCGGTCCAATACGCCCAACGTGCAGTGGGTCGGCAGGTGTTTTCCGGTTCGTCTTCGTTCCTTCCGCTCAAAATCAACTATGCGGGTGTGATGCCCGTTATTTTTGCTCAGGCCATCTTGATGTTTCCGGGTCTCATTCTCGAAAAGTTGAGCGCGTTGAACCCGAGCGTTACCGCATTCGCTGCACTCGCAAGGCTGTTTGTCCCCGGTGGAGCGGTTCACTTGACCGGGGAGGCGCTGATGATTCTATTCTTTTCCTATTTTTGGGTCGCCACGCAGTTCAATGAGCTCCAGATCTCTGATGATCTAAAGAAATATGGGGGCTACATTCCCGGGGTCAGGCCCGGTGTCGCTACCAGTGATTTTCTACATGCTGCCATGTCGAGAATCACTTTTGCGGGTGCGGTCTTTCTGGTTGGAATCGCGATTCTTCCGTCTCTGCTGACTAATTACTTGAAAATCGACAGCGGAGTGGCTCAGTTTTTTGGAGGAACGTCGATGTTGATCACCGTTGGTGTCCTTCTGGACACACTGAGGCAGGTTGAGTCCTATCTGCTTATGCGTCACTATGACGGCTTTCTGAAAAGGGGCAAAATCAAGGGCCGTTAAATTGTCGTGATTGATAGCGCAGGTGCAAAAGCTAATCAAGACGGAGACTGAGATAGAATCTATGCGGAGTGCTGGACGGATTGTGGCCGGTGCTCTGCAAGAAGTGGGCGCAGGGCTCGCCCCTGGTGTCACGACAAGTGATTTGGACACCCAGATAGGTGCCTATGTTAAGGCCAAGGGCGGGGTGAGTGCATTTTTTGGATATCAGGGTTTTCCGAACAATGCGTGCATTTCAGTAAACAGCGAAGTTATCCACGGATTGCCTGGATCGAGAAGGCTTCAGTTTGGAGACTTGCTGAAGGTAGATGTTGGCGTTGAGTTTAACGGAATGATTGCCGACGGTGCGTGGACATATGTGGTCGGAGGCTTGCGCGACGCAAGAACTCAAAGGCTGATAGATGTAACGCTGGCCGCCCTAGGAAAGGCGGTCGACCAAGTGAAAGATGGGGCCAAGATCTTTTCGGTTTCGGCGGCAGTTCAGGACACCGTTGAAGAAGCTGGATTTAGCGTTGTTCGGGAATTTGTCGGCCACGGTGTAGGAAGGTCGCTGCACGAGGAGCCCAAAATCCCAAACTTCCGCTCCAGTGGAACCAAGGGAAAGTTGATTGCCGGGATGACCGTCGCAATTGAACCAATGGTGAACGCCGGTGCACCGAAGGTGAATGTCAAAAGTGATGGCTGGACAGTTGAAACTGCGGACGGTAGCCTGTCAGCCCATTTTGAACACACGGTGCTGGTAACGGCAACCGGGGCAGAGATATTGACCTGCTGTGGCAGCGAGAAGAATTTAAGAGCATGAAAGTTAGAGCATCAGTGAAAAAACTGTGTGAGCACTGCAAGATTGTGCGGAGAAGCGGCATTTTGCGGGTAATCTGCGAAAACTCACGCCACAAGCAGCGGCAAGGTTAGATTTTGCGTTATGCCACGAATCCTTGGGGTAGACATTCCCCCGCACAAAAAGGTGTCAATTTCTCTGCGGTATCTCTACGGTATCGGCCCAGTCAATTCGCTCGCCGTCCTTGAAGCTGCTGGCGTTGATCCTGATGTCCGCGCAAAAGAACTGACCGAACAGCAGATCTCCCAAATTGTTTCGGCCATCCAAAACGGAGGATATGTGGTTGAAGGTGACCTCCGCCGGGAAATTGGCATCAATCTCAAACGCCTTCAGGCGATCAAAAGCTACCGTGGAAATCGCCATCAACGCGGTTTGCCTGTGCGAGGGCAGCGGACCCAAACCAACGCACGCTCGCGCAAGGGGCCAAGGAAGACGGTAGGCGTCCAGCGAAATCCGAATGCGAAGGCTGGATCACACTAAAACTCTTAAGTTTCCAGTATGTCCGAAAAACCAGGAAAAGATGAATTGCCAAACAACCCGGGTGGCACGGCTCAGGCTGCAAGTCCTGTGGTTGAGGCCGTGAGTCCGCTGGCGGGAGCTGCAAGTTCCCCGACCGCGGCGGAACTGTTGGGTGAAGACCCGAAGGCAATCAAGATTGTTAAAGCCAAGGGAGCCAAAAACATCTCTCACGGCATTGCTTATGTCGTAGCCACCTTCAACAACACCTTGGTCACCATTTGTGACTTGGGTGGGAACGCGATTGGCTGGAGTTCGGCTGGTCGGGTTGGGTTTAAGGGGTCCCGCAAGAGCACGGCTTTTGCGGCGCAACAGGCTGCTCAAGATGCGGCGAGACAGGCGATGGCTCATGGACTTCGTGAGGTGGAAGTTCATGTTAATGGGCCCGGGTCGGGTCGTGAGTCGGCAATTCGGGCGTTGCAGGCCATTGGTCTGGAACTTTCTCTCATCAAGGACGTGACTCCGGTTCCCCATAATGGATGCCGCCCACGTAAAAAGCGCAGAGTTTAATTGATATGGCTAGATATACTGGTGCGAGGGTAAAAATAAGTCGTCGTTTCGGCGTTCCAATTTTCGGGGAGTCGAAATACCTCGAGCGGAGAAACTATCCACCCGGAGTTCATGGACCCAAGTCGCGGCGGAAGGTCAGCGAATATGGGCTTGGACTGATCGAGAAACAGAAGCTCCGGTATTACTACGGCCTTCAAGAAAAGCAGTTCAGGAACACCTACAAAGCTGCCTTGAAGGCGGATGGCGTTACCGGTGAGACGCTGCTGAAGTTGCTTGAGACCAGGTTGGATCATGTGGTCTATCTTTGTGGTTACGCCCAGACCAAAGCTGCGGCGCGGCAGTTGGTTAACCATGGTCACATCACGGTCAATGACCGCAAGGTGGACATTCCGAGTTTCCGGGTGGCACCTGATCAAGTAATTGGAGTGAAAGTCGGACCGAAATCCAAGCAGATGATCTCAAAGGCGCTCGAAGGTTCGACTTCCCGGGTGTGCCCGGGATGGCTGATCGTCGATAAAGACGCGTTGCGGGCGAAGGTGATCCGCCTGCCCGCCAAAGAAGACATGGTCTCGATTGCCAGCGAACAGGCGGTTGTCGAGTTCTATTCACGCTAAAGACTGGAATTCAGGAGTCGCGTAAACCTACAGGATCTAAAATGCCAGTTCGACTAGGAAGATTTGAGTTGCCCAAGCGCCTTGCCAAAGACGAGTCGTCGGCGACCCCAACATTTGCAAAATTTGTCGCGGAGCCATTCGAGACCGGATACGGCCACACGATTGGCAATGCTCTAAGGAGAGTTCTGCTTAGCTCGTTGGAAGGAGCCGCCATCACTTCTGTCAAGGTTGACGGGGCGATGCACGAGTTCGCGGCGATTGATGGTGTGGTTGAAGATGTCACAGAGATGGTGCTCAATCTGAAGAGAATTCGCTTCAAGATGCATTCTCGCGACGCCCAGACGCTATTGCTTTCGGTCAACAAAGAAGGAGCAGTCCTTGCCTCGGATCTGCAGCTCAACCAGTCGGTGGAGCTAGTGAATCCGGAGCAGCTCATCTGCACCTTGGATAGGAAGAAGAAGTTCGAGATGGAGCTGGAGGTCAAGGTCGGTCGTGGCTTCTGCCCCGGCGACGAGAATAAGCGGCCTGATCAGGCAATTGGAGTGATCGCAATTGATTCGCTGTTCTCTCCGGTGTCCCGTGTCCGCTACTCGATTGAGGCGGCGCGCGTGGGTCAGCGCACCGATTACGACAAGCTTGTTCTCGAGATTTGGACTGATGGCCGATTGACCCCTGATGATGCGATGTTGCAGGCGTCGGCGATTCTTCAACATCACCTTGATGTGTTCGTCGGCTACGACAAGAACGCAGTCGAGTTTGAGGAAGAGCAGAAGCCCATTGATGACGAGAAAGCAAAGCTCCGAAAGCTCCTGAACATGTCGGTCAACGAGATTGAACTGAGCGTTCGGGCTGCCAACTGCCTGAACAACGCCAACATCACCACTGTTGGCCAGCTCGCGATGAAGTCTGAGCAGGAGATGCTCAAATATCGCAACTTCGGCAAAAAGTCGCTAAACGAGATCAAAGAGAAACTTTCGTCCCTCGGGCTGTCGCTCGGGATGAGCATTGATGCAGCGCTGCTGGAGGCTCAAGGGGAACCCAAGAAGGTCTGACGAATTTGTATGAGGCATTTAGTAAAAACAGCTAAGCTGGGGCGTAAAAGTCAGCATCGGAATGCGATGCTGGCCAATATGGCCTGCAGCCTGATCAAGGCTCCACGGATTACCACGACGCTTCAGAAGGCCAAAGCACTGAAGCCGTTCGTCGAGAAACTGGTCACGTTGGGCAAGCGCGGTCAGACCGCATTGGAGAGCGTGAAGACTTCGGCCGAGGGCAGCCCTGAACGGAGCGCCGCGGTGGCGGAAAACGTATTCGCCCGCCGGTTGGCAGCGAGCAAACTTCGCCAGCAGGCACGAACGCAGTTTAAGGGCACTAAGAAGTATCCTGGCAAGGCCAAGCGCTTGGCATGGAAGAATGAGCATGATGTGGTGCACATCCTGTTCGACCGCATCGCTCCGGTGTTCAAGGACCGCAAGGGTGGCTACTGCCGCATCATCAAGACCGGTCAACGCAAGGGCGACGTCGCTTCCATGGCCGTGCTAGAATGGGTCGAAGCCCCGCTTCAAGCGGAATCGGCGACCACACCGACGGCTGCGGCACCGACAGTTTGATTCTCGGGAAATTCTATTTGCGAGGGACCACTTTTTTGGGTGGTCCTTTTTCTTTGACGTGGATTCGGCGGTTTTCGACCGAAAACTCCAACGGCAGCTCGGTTGCGAGCATAGTAAGCGTCACCGGCAGGACCCGTTGCGTGCATCGATGTGATCGTGCAAAACTATGACATCTATGCGGCGAGGGTGCGGGGGACGGGGCGGGATCTGGCCCAGTTGGCGGGGGTGATTTCGGGGACCTGGTGGTTGGTCAGCGTGGGCAGGCGGGTGAGGACGTCC
>Ga0169931_10010025_pt1 | contig 13536 bp, 14 predicted proteins | sample Kivu_15m_20L_FD_129675 | JGI IMG/M metagenome (GOLD analysis project Ga0169931, IMG submission 129675) | Freshwater microbial communities from Lake Kivu, Western Province, Rwanda to study Microbial Dark Matter (Phase II) - Kivu_15m_20L... | ecosystem: Environmental > Aquatic > Freshwater > Lake...
CCCGCACCCGCACCCGCACCCGCACCCGCACCCGCACCCGCACCCGCACCCGCACCCGCACCCGCACCCGCACCCGCACCCGCGCCCGCGCCCGCGCCCGCGCCCGCGCCCGCGGCACGAGCCAGACGCTGCGCGGCGCGTGCAGCGTCATCGACGTAGCGCAGGTGATCGATGCCGGAGAACACGTGCTGGCACACGCCGCAGCGCACCAGTCCACGACGTAGCTTCAGCTGGTCGGGGATGACCTTGAAGCTCGTCTTGCACTGGGGGCAGGTGGTCGCAAGTGCCATCGCGGCCGATCATCGGGGTTTGGTGCCGGCCAGGCAAGCCCACCCGTCCGCCCGGCCGGCGAGCGCGAGCGGGACCCGGTCCGCGTACGCGGCGGCGACCTCGTCGATCTGGCGTTCGAGCACGCCCGACAGCACCAGTGTCCCCGTAGGCCCAAGCAGATCGCACAGCACCGGGGCGAGCAGCTTGAGTGGGCTCGACAGGATGTTGGCGACCACGACGTCGGCCGGCCCGGGCCGCGGGTCGGTGCCCGCGCGCACGTCGATCGCGACCCGGTTGCGCGCCGCGTTGTCGCGGGTGGCGACCAGCGCCTGGGGATCGATGTCGATCCCGGTGACCCTGGCCGCGCCCAGCCGCGCCGCCGCGATCGCCAGAATTCCCGAGCCGCACCCGTAGTCGATCACCGTGGCGCCGGGCGGCATCTGGCGCTCGAGCCACTGCAGGCACAGGCGGGTCGTGGGGTGGCTGCCGGTGCCGAAGGCAAGCCCGGGGTCCAGCATGATCGCCACCCGCCGGTCGTCGGTCGGCGCGTGCCAGCTCGGCGTGATCAGCAGCCGGTCCCCGATGGGGATCGGCTCGAACTGCGACTGCGTGTGCCGGACCCAGTCCTGGTCGGCGACGCGGCGCAGGCCCTGCACCGGTGGCGGTGCCGCGCCGAGCGCCGCCGCAGCCGCCGCGAGCACCTCGGCCGGGTCGACGTCGCCGGGAAGCAGCGCCGACAGCAGCGTGCGGCGCCAGCCGGCGACCCGGTCGGCCCCGGCCGCGGGCAGCCCGGGCTCCCCGTACAGCGGCTGCTCGTCGGGCGACTCGGCGTCCGCGTCCTCGGCCTGCACCGACAGTGCGCCCGCCTCGAGCAGCGCGTCGCACCAGGGCTCGGCGTCGTCGCGACCGACCTCGATGCGGAGTTCGTTCCAGCCGCTCACGCCTTCTGGGCGAGCTTGTTCTCGAGATAGTGGATCGACGTGCCACCGGCGACGAAGCGCGCGTCGGTGAGCAGCTCGCGGTGCAGCGGAAGGTTGGTCTGGATGCCCTCGACCACCATCTCCGACAGCGCGATCCGCATCCTGCGCAGCGCCTGGTCGCGGGTGTCGCCCCAGCAGATCACCTTGCCGATCATCGAGTCGTAGTGCGGCGGCACGAAGTAGTTGGTGTAGGCGTGCGAGTCGACCCGCACGCCCGGGCCGCCCGGCGGGTGCCAGCTGGTGATCCGCCCCGGCGACGGGGTGAACCGGAACGGGTCCTCGGCGTTGATCCGGCACTCGATCGCATGACCCTTGAGCACGATGTCGCGCTGGCGCCAGCGCAGCTTCTCGCCGGCGGCGATCCGGATCTGCTCCTGCACGATGTCGATGCCGGTGATCTGCTCGGTCACCGGATGCTCGACCTGCACGCGGGTGTTCATCTCGATGAAATAGAACTCGCCGTTCTCGAACAGGAATTCGAACGTACCCGCGCCCCGGTAGCCGATCCGGCGGCACGCGTCCGCGCATCGGCCGCCGATGCGGTCGATCAGCCGGCGCGGGATGCCCGGGGCCGGCGCCTCCTCGATCACCTTCTGGTGTCGCCGCTGCATCGAGCAGTCGCGCTCGCCCAGGTACACCGCGTTGCGGAACTCATCGGCGAGCACCTGGATCTCGACGTGCCGCGGGTTCTCCAGGAACTTCTCCAGGTAGACCGCCGGATTACCGAACGCCGCTCCCGCCTCGGTCCGGGTCATCGTGACCGCGTTGAGCAGTGCCGCCTCGGTGTAGACCACCCGCATCCCGCGGCCGCCGCCGCCGCCGGACGCCTTGATGATCACCGGGTAGCCGACCGAGCGGGCGATCTGCACGATCTCCTTGGGGTCCTCGGGCAGCGCACCCTCGGAGCCGGGCACCACGGGCACGCCCGCCGCCCTCATCGCGTCCTTGGCGCTCACCTTGTCGCCCATCACCCGGATCACCTCGGGTCGAGGCCCGATGAAGACGAACCCGCTCTTCTCGACGCGCTCGGCGAAGTCGGCGTTCTCCGACAGGAACCCGTAGCCCGGGTGGATCGCCTCCGAGTCGGTGACCTCGGCGGCGCTGATGATCGCCGGGATGTTCAGGTAGCTGTCGCGCGACGGCGGCGGCCCGATGCACACCGACTCGTCGGCGAGCTTCACGTACTTGGCCTCGGTGTCCGCCTCGGAGTGCACGACCACGGTCTTGATGCCCAGCTCCCGGCACGCCCGCTGGATTCGCAGCGCGATCTCGCCCCGGTTGGCGATCAGGATCTTGTCGAACATCGGCTCACTCGATCATGAACAGCGGCTGGCCGTACTCGACCGGCTGCCCGTTCTCGACCAGGACCGCGGTCACCGTGCCGGTCTTGTCCGACTCGATCTCGTTCATCAGCTTCATCGCCTCGACGATGCACAGCGTCTGGCCCTGCTTGACCTGTGCGCCCACCTCGACGAACGGCGCGGAGTTCGGGTTGGCCGACCGGTAGAACGTGCCGACCATCGGGGACTTCACGACGTGCTGCGGGGCCGCCGGCTCCGCGGCGGGGGAGGGGGCGGGCGGCGTCGCCGGTGCGGGTGCGACCGCGGCGGCCGCAGCGGCAGCCGCGGGCGGTGCCGCCGACCCCGCAGGCTGCGGCGCGTACGGGTGCGCGTAGCCGCCCGGGTACGACGGCGCGACCCCGGCGGGCGCCTTGACGATGCGGACCTTGCCCTCGCCCTCGGTGATCTCCAGCTCCGAGATCCCGGACTCGGCGACCAGGTCGATCAAGGTCTTCAGCTTGCGCAGATCCATCGGCGGGTTCCCTGGACGTGATGAGACCGCGGACCGGTCAGGACCGGAGCGACGCGATCGCGTGCTGCAGCGCGTACTGGTAGCCGGACGGCCCCAGTCCGGCGATGACGCCGACCGCGAGGTCGGACAGGTACGAGTGGTGGCGGAAGGGCTCGCGCCGGTGCACGTTCGACAGGTGAACCTCGATGAACGGCACGGCCACCGCGGCGAGGGCGTCGCGCAGCGCGACGCTGGTGTGGGTGAAGGCGGCCGGATTGATCACGATGAAGCCGACCCCGGCCGCCGGTGCGCCCTGTATCCGATCCACCAGCGCACCTTCGTGGTTGCTCTGGAAGGCCTCGACCCGCACACCGGCCGCTGCGCCCTCGTCGGCCAGCATCCGGTCGATCTGGGCGAGGGTCGTCATCCCGTAGACCCCCGGCTCGCGGCTTCCCAGCAGATTCAGGTTGGGCCCGTGCAGCACCCAGATCGTCGAGGCCATGGATCAGATGACGACACATTCGGCGAAGTTGGCGCGCATTGTGCGCCGCGTTACGCAACGGTGTCTAGCGCGGCCTCGGCCGTGGCGTCGTGGCGGCCGGGGCCGCGGGGGCGTCAGCCGACCAGATCGATCGCCATCGCACGTACCCGGGCGATGTCCACCCGCCCCAGGATCCGGTGCGCGATGCCGCCGCGCCGGTCGAGCAGCACGGTGAACGGCAGCGCGCCACTCGTGTTCCCGAACCGCCGCCCGAGTTCGGTACCCCCCATGCCGGCGACCACCAGCGGGTACGACACCGGGCGTCGACGAGCGAATTCAGCGATCTTGTCGGCCTGATCGATGCCGATACCGAGCATCTGGAGGCCGCGGGGCGCGAGCTGGTCGTGGAGCTCCGACAACTCGGGCATTTCCTCAACGCAGGGCGGGCACCAGGTCGCCCAGAAGTTGACCACCAGCGGCCGTCCGGCGAAGGTCGCCAGGGCCAGCGGCCTGCCCGCGGCGTCCGGCAGCGTCTGGCCGAACAGGATCGCCCCCGCCTGCAGGTCGGCCTCGCGCGGGCGCCAGCGCCACGTGGCGACCCCGGCGCCGAGCGCCGCCGCGCCGATTGCGACACCGGCCCACCGCAGCGCGCTGCGGCGCGGCGCGGTCATTCGTCCGGCTCCGCGTCGAGCAGGCGCCGCAGCGCTGCGGCGTCGCCACGCTCCGGGGGCGAGCCGCGCAGTGCACCGCGCATCTCGTCGGTCCGGTACAGCGACAGCAGCACCGGTTCGTCGCGCCAGTGCAGCATCAGCGCCTCGACCGGATCGTGCCGGTCGCCTCGAAAGTGCGGTACCTCGCCGACCTCGTGGCCGATCCGTGCGTCGATCAGCCACGCCGAAACGTCCTTCGGATCATCTACGAACAGTTGCATGTGGATCGGTGCATGTTCGGCGACGATCCCTTTCCAGACCGCGCCGGTGAGATGCGGTTGGAAGCCGGACATCCGTTCCATCAGCGCGAGCGCGACCCCGCGCATCCGCCGGACCCGCGCGGGGTGTTCGTCGTCGAAGATCGCCAGGTGCTCGGCCAGGGCCGCGTCCACCTCGGCGTTGTCCGGCATCGCGCCGCGCGGCGCCGACCGTCCGCCGGTCAGCTGCTCGAACGCGCGGCGCTTGGCCGACCCGTAGTCCAGGCCGGCATCGGCGATCAGGCGGGCGGCGCCGATCGCGATCTCGCGGCGCAGCGGATCGGACGGGACGGCCACGGGGGGCGTTCCCGGCGGACGGGAAATCGGATCGGGGGCACCGGGAGGCGGCATGGGAACGTCGACCGCGCGCACAGGCGAGCGAGTGTACCCCGGGTGATAGCATCGTCCGCCATGCACCTCCACATCCTCGGGATCTGCGGCACCTTCATGGGCGGTCTGGCGGCGGTCGCACGCGAGGCCGGGCACGTCGTGACCGGCTGCGATGCGAACGTCTATCCGCCGATGAGCGACCAGCTCCGGGCGCTGGGCATCGAGCTGATCGAGGGCTTCGGCGCCGACCAGCTCGCGCTGCGACCGGACGTCTGGGTGGTCGGCAACGTGGTCACCCGCGGCAACCCGCTGATGGAGGCGATCCTCGATGCGCGCGGGCGCTATGTGTCCGGTCCGCAGTGGTTCGCCGAGCAGGTGCTCGACGGGCGCCACGTGCTCGCGGTCGCGGGCACGCACGGCAAGACCACGACCGCGTCGCTGCTCGCCTGGATCCTCGAGGCCGCCGGCGCCGCGCCGGGGTTCCTGATCGGCGGGGTACCGGGCAACTTCCGGTTCTCGGCACGGCTCGGACCGCCCGGGGCGCCGTTCGTGATCGAGGCGGACGAGTACGACACCGCGTTCTTCGACAAGCGCTCGAAGTTCGTCCACTATCGCCCGTCGACCGCGATCCTGAACAATCTCGAGTACGATCACGCAGACATCTTCCCCGATCTTGCCGCGATCGAGACGCAATTTCACCATTTGGTGCGTACCGTGCCCCGCTCGGGCCGGTTGGTGGTCAACGGCGCCCAGGCGACGCTGGGGCGGGTGCTCGCGCGCGGATGCTGGAGCGAACGGGTGGACTTCGACACGCCCGAAGGCTGGCACGAGGCCGTGGTCGCGGACTCGGCGCAAGAGACCGAGTTCGACGTGATGCGGGGCGACGTGCGGCTGGGTCGCTGCCGACTGCCGCTCGCCGGTCGCCACAACCGGTCGAACGCGATCGCGGCGGTCGCCGCCGCCGAGCACGTCGGGATCGATCCGCGGCGCGCGATCGCGGCGCTCGAGGGCTTCGCCGGGGTGCGGCGGCGGCTCGAGCTGCGCGGCACCGAGCGGGGCGTGGCGGTGATCGACGACTTCGCCCACCACCCGACCGCGATCGCTGCGACGATCGACGGGCTGCGCGCCCGGCTCGCAGCGCACGAGCGGATCCTGGCGGTGCTCGAGCCGCGCTCGAACACGATGAAGCTCGGGGCGATGAAGGCGCTGCTGGCCGACAGCCTGAGCGGCGCGGCACTCACCTACTGCTACGCGGCGAACCTGGGCTGGGATCCGGCGCAGGCGCTCGCGCCGCTCGGCGAGCGCGCGCGCGTGTTCATCGACCTGGACGCGCTGGTGCAGGCGGTGGCCGCGGACGCCCGTACCGGCGACCGCGTGCTCGTGATGAGCAATGGCGGCTTCGGCGGCGTGCACGGCCGCCTGCTGGACGTGCTGCGCGCCGGCGGCTGACCCGCGGCGCCCTCCGGCGATGCTGATCTACCTGCACGGCTTTCGCTCGTCGCCCGCGTCGTTCAAGGCACGGATGCTCGCGGCGCGGATGGCCGCGCTGGGTCGCGAGGCCGATTACGCGTGCCCGCAGCTTCCGGTCTCGCCGAGCGAGGCGGTCGCGCGGGTGGCCTCGCGCTGGCGGCTCGATGCGTCGACCACGCTGGTCGGCAGCTCACTCGGGGGCTGCTACGCGACGTACCTCGCCGAGCGTCACGGCTGCCGGGCGGTGCTGCTCAATCCCGCGACCCGCCCGTCGGTCGGGCTCGCCGCGCACCTGGGGCCGCAGACCGGCTACCACGATCCGTCGGCCGCGTTCGAGCTGCGCGCCGAGCACCTCGAGGAGCTGCGCCGGATCGAGGTTGCGGCGATCACCCGACCCGAGCGCTATTTCCTGATCGCGGCCACCGGCGACGAGCTGCTCGACTGGCGCGAGATGGTCGCGGCCTATCCCGGGGCGCGGCACACGGTGGTGCAGGGCGGCGATCACGGCCTGTCGGACTTCGCCGACCATCTGGACGACGTGCTCGCGTTCGCGGGGATTCCGCCTGCGCGCTGACCGGCCCGCCGAGGGGCCGGTGACCGGTCAGGCCTTTTTGTTGTAGGCGCTGCACCAGCCCTTGCCCGCGACCACCTTGCCGGGAAAGAGCGGGCAGGCCGCGGTCGCGTCGGTGGGTTTGCCCTGGTAGAGCGCGCAGTTCGAGCACAGCTGGCCGGCCGCGTACTTCGGGAACTTCGCCTTGTCGACCTTGGTCGCGTCGGCGCGGTAGCCGACCCCCTGAGCCTGCGCGTCGGTCTCGGCCACCGCGGTCTGCGCGCGTGCGGATGCGGCGAACATGGTGGCGGACGACGCGCCTGCGACGGCGATCAGGAAGGTACGGCGGCGGGTGGTGGCGTTGGTCATGAGAGTCCCCACTAGACGAAAGGCCATTATAGACGATCGGTGGGGCCCGGCTGGGCCCGGACCCGGACCCGGGCGCGCGGTCCGGAGCCGGTGGCGGTGGGCGCGTCGCCACGCCGCCCCCGGTGGGCGTCGGCCCGGCGCGGCCGCGGGTCGGGCGCGCGGGCGCCGCGGCCGGCGCCGGCCGCGGCGCCGACTAGAATCCGCGCCACCGCCGCTCCTCGGGGATCCGCACCGTGCGCCTGTCCGACAAGATCGCGATCGTCACCGGCTCCGCCCAGGGCATCGGGCTCGCCACCGCGCTGCGCCTGGCCTCGGAGGGGGCGAAGGTCGTGATCGCCGACCTCACGGCCGCCCGGGTCGAGGCGGCGGTGCGCTCGGTGCGCGAGGCGCGCGGCGCGGCGATCGGTTGCGTGGTCGACGTCACCCGGCGCGAGACCGTGGACGCGATGGTCGCGCTGACGCTCGCCGAGTGGGGCCGCATCGACGTGCTGATCAACAACGCCGGCATCACCCGGGACGCCCGGCTGCAGAAGATGAGCTCGGCGCAGTTCGACGCGGTGGTCTCGGTCAACCTGAAGGGCGTGTTCGAATGCACCCAGGCGGTGGCCGAGACGATGGTCGCGCGGCGGGCCGGGTCGATCGTCAACGCATCGTCGGTGGTGGGGCTGTACGGCAACTTCGGGCAGACCAACTACGCGGCGACCAAGGCCGGCGTGATCGGGTTCACCAACACCTGGGCACGCGAGCTCGGGCCGAAGGGCGTGCGGGTCAATGCGGTCTGCCCCGGTTTCGTCCGCACCCCCATCCTCGACACCATCCCCGAGGCCGTGATGCAGCGGATGGTCGACAAGGTGCCGCTCGGCCGGCTGGGCACGCCCGAGGAGATCGCCGCGGTCTACGCGTTCCTCGCGTCCGACGACGCGTCCTACCTGAACGGGGCGGTCATCGAGGTGTCGGGGGGGATCCAGCTCTGACGGGCGGCTCGGTCGCCCGCACCAGCAGCGCGACCACGCCGATCAGCGCCGCGCCCGCCGGCGGCAGGCTGGCCCAGCCGAAGGCGGCGATCATCGTGCCCCCGAGCGCGGTTCCCGCGGCGGTGCCCACGTACAGCATCGAGGCGTTCAGCGCGATCGCCGCGGTGGCCGCCTGGGGCGCGAGCGCGATCAGTCGCGACTGCTGCGCCGCGTAGAACGCGAAGCCGATCACGCCCCACACGAGGAAGAGACCGACCTGCACCCCGGTCCGGCCGGGGGTCGCCCACAGCAGCGCGAACACGAGGGCGAAGCCCGCGCAGATCCCGTACAGCACGCGACTCGGTCCGAACCGGTCGGCGAGGCGTCCGCCGGCGAACGTGCCGACCAGCGCGGCGACGCCGAAGGCGGCGAGCACCGGCGCGACCGCTTCGCGCGCGAGTCCGGCGTGGGCGGTGAGGAACGCTCCGACGAAGCTGAAGATGCAGAAGATCGACGCGAAGTACGCCGCGGTGACCGCGAGCGCGCCCAGCGTGCGGGGCGTGCGCAGCAGGCGCGCGTACGCGGCGAGGCTCGCCGGCGCGGTCGGTACGCCGCGGGGCACGCGGCGCAGCGCGAGGCCGGCCGCCGCCGCGACCGCCGCGACCACCCAGAACGCGAGCGGCCAGCCGAAGCGCGACACGCCCGCCCAGGCGCCGAACGGCACGCCGATCACGTAGGACAGGCCGATCCCCGAGAACGCGATCGACAGCGCGCGGGCGCGCATCGATTCGGGCACCAGCGCGACCGCCAGCGCAGACGCGGTCGGCGTGAACAGGCCGGCGGCGAGCGCCATCGCCGCACGCGCCACGGCCAGGCTGCCCCAGTCGGCGGCGAGCGCCGAGGCGACGTTCGCGGCGACCAGGCCCGACATCGCCCACAGCAGCACGGTGCGGGCGTCGAACCGCCCGGCCCAGGCGAGCAGCAGCGGCGAGCCGAGCGCGCTGGCGAACGCGTAGACGGTCATCAGCTGGCCGGCGGTGGCGACCGATACGCCGAGCGACGCCGACAGCGGCTCGACGATGCCGCCGATCGCGAACGCGCCGGTGCCGATCACCAGGCTGCCGAGCGCGAACAGCCACAGCAGCGGCGGCGGACGCGCGGTCGCGGTCACGTGCGCGCCCGCGCGGCGCGCCGCGACCGAGACCGCGGCCGCGCGCCGTGCCGGTACCGCGGGTCGCCCCGGCGTCGGCGCGCGAGGTCGGCCACCCGGCGTCGGCGCAGTGCGGCGCCCGCCGCGCACCGGTGCGTCCGGATCTGCACGGGATGTTCGGTCGGCGGGCGTCGCGGTGACGGGGGCAGGGGCATCCGGCGCGGTGAGGCGAAGGGATCCGAGGTCGCGCCACGACCGGCTCGCGAGCCCCGGGGCCGTGGCGGGCGGCGGCCCAGGGCGCGAGCGTACCGCGGGGCGGGTCGCGCGGGGTCGACTGTCTATAATCCCGACCAGTTCGCGGCGGGTGCCGCGGTCGGTGGCAGTCGGCGGCGCCTGATGGCAGCTTCACACGTGCTGTTCGAGGAAGACGGGGCCTTCAAGGCCGGGACCGTGCTCGCGGACGCCGGGGCCAGCCTTCAGGTCGAGGCGGTGAGCGGTCGGCGCACGAAGGTCAAGTCCTCGGCGGTGATGCTGCGCTTTCCCGAACCCGCGCCGGGCGACCTGATGCGGGAGGCGCAGCGCGCCGCCGACGCGATCGACCTCGACTTCCTGTGGGAGTGCGCGCCGCAGGAGGAGTTCGCGTTCACCGGACTCGCCGACGAGTACTACGGCCACCCGCCGTCGCCGGTCGAGGCGGCCGGCCTGCTGTTCCGGCTGCACGGCGCGCCGGTCTACTTCCATCGCAAGGGCCGGGGCCGCTACCGTCCGGCGCCGCCGGACACGCTGCGCGCCGCGCTCGCCGCGGTCGAGCGCAAGCGCGAACAGGCCGAGCGCGTGGAGCGCTGGGCTCGGGCGCTCGTCGGCGGGACGGCGCCCGACGAGATCCGCCGCTGCGCCGCGCGGCTGCTGGTGCGGCCCGACCGCAACGCCGCCGAGTGGAAGGCGCTGGAGCAGGCGTGCGCGATCGCGAGGTCCACGCCGGCCCGCGTGCTGCTGGAGGCGGGCGCGTTCGCCGACGCGCGCGCGCTGCACCTGGGCGTATTCGTCGCCGACCAGTTCCCCGGCGGCACCGGCTTCGGGCCGGTGGATGAGGCGGCGCTCGACGCGACGCTCGACGAGCGCGCCGTGGCGCTGCCGCTGGCCGAGGTCGAGCCGTTCTCGATCGACGATTCGACCACCACCGAGATCGACGACGCGCTGTCGGTCTCCCGCCTGCCCGACGGGCGGGTGCGGATCGGCGTGCACATCGCGGCGCCGGCGCTCGCGATCGACCGCGACGCTGCGCTCGATTGCGTCGCCCGCGACCGGATGTCGACCGTGTACATGCCGGGCGACAAGATCACGATGCTGCCCGACGCCCCGATCGAGCGGTTCTCGCTCGAGGCGGGCCGCGTGCTGCCCGCACTCTCGCTGTACGCCGATCTGGACGCGGCGGGCACGCGCGTGGTCGCGACCGCCACGCGCGTCGAGCGGATCCGGGTCGCGGCCAATCTGCGGCACGACCGCCTGGACGGCCGCGTCGACGAGGCGGCGCTCGCCGCACCCGCCCCGGGCGCGGCCGATCCGCTCGCCGATCTGCCCCAGGCCGAGGCGCTGCGCGTGCTGTGGCAGCTCACGCTCGCGCTCTCGGCCGAGCGCGACCGCGTGCGGGGCAAGCCGGAGGCCCGCCACCGCGTCGACTACAGCTTCTACGTCGACCTGGACACCGAGGGCCGCGAGACCGTGCGGATCGTGCAGCGGCGTCGCGACGCGCCGCTCGACCGCATCGTCGCCGAAATGATGATCCTGGCGAACGCCGAGTGGGGTCTGATGCTCGCGCGTCACCGCGCCGCGGGCATCTACCGGTCGCAGCAGGCCGGTGGCCGGGTCCGGATGTCCTCGCAGCCGCTGCCGCACCAGGGGCTGGGCGTCGCGCAGTACGGCTGGTGCACGTCCCCGCTGCGCCGCTACGTCGACCTGCTCAACCAGCGGCAGCTGATCGCCGTGGCGTCCTGCGCGCCGCCCGCGTACGGCGCGCAGGACGCCGAGCTGTTCGCGGTGATCTCGGGCTTCGAGGCACGCCACGCCGCCTACGCCGAGTTCCAGCAGCGCATGGAGCGCTACTGGTGCCTGCGCTGGGTGGGGCAGCAGCCGGGCAGGCGCTTCGAGGCGGTGGTCGTGCGCGACGAACTGGTGCGCCTGACGCTCGCGCCGCTGTACTTCCGCATGCCCGAGCTGGCGTCGATGCGGCTTGCGCCCGGACGCCGGATCGTGGTCGAGCTCGGAGCCCTGGACGCGCTCGAGCTGTCGGTCGCGTCCCGGTTCGTCGAGCTCGCCTCCGGGCCGCCGGATGACGCCGAGCCGGTCGGCCTCGAGGATCCGGAAGCCGGGGTGGACGAGGTTCCGGGTCTGCCGCCCGCGGCGCTCGCTGCGGCTGTGGAGGGCGCGGAGGGCGCGGAGGGCGCGGACGCTGGCGTCGACTCTCGCGTCGACTCGGGCCCCGACGCCGGCCCCGACGCCGGCCCCGGCTCCAGCCCCGGGACGGACCCCGGCGTCGATCCCGCCGCCCCTCGCGGCGGCGGCACGGCCTGATCGAGCCCCGCGATGCGCCCGGGCTCCTCCCGCTCCGCCGGACCGTCGGCCGTCCGCACCGCCGCGACCGCCGCGGCGCGGCTGACCGCCCGGCGCGGCACCCCCGGGCCGTTCGCCCCGCCGCCGCGCACCGGTCCGGGGTTGGGTGCCCGCGCGGCCGCGGCGCTTGCCGATGCGATGCGCGTGCGCGACCCGCTCGGCTTCGCGATGATGGCGTCGCTGGCGCTGCACCTGGCCGTGCTCTTCGTGAACTTCGCGCCGCCCCTGCCGCTGAAGCTCTCCCCGAACGACGCGCGGCTCGAGGTGGTGCTGCTCAACGCCCAGACCGTGACGCGACCGCTGACTCCCGAGGTGCTCGCGCAGGTCGACCAGGAAGGCGGCGGCGAACACGAGCGGGGGCGCGCGAAGTCGCCGCTGCCCGCGCAGGCGACCGTGCGGGAAGGCAACGCGCTGCAGGAGCAGCGTCGCCGTGTCGATGCGCTCGAGCGGCAGCAGCGCGAGCTGATGGCGCTCGCCCAGGGGCCGCAGGCGTACGTGCAGCCCCAGCCGAGTCCGCGCGACCCGGCCCGCCCCGACGCGACCGACCCCGACGACCTGAACGCGGTGCTCGCGCGGATGCAGGCCGAGATCGCCAAGAACATCGACGACTACAACAAGCGCCCGCGCCGACTGACCTACGGCGTCAACGCGGTCGGCGTCAGCTACGCGCGCTACGTCGCCGACTGGGCCACGCGCATCGAGCGCATCGGCACCGAACGCTACCCGTCCGAGGCCCGCGGCCGCCAGTACGACTCGCTGATCATCACCGCCGAGATCGACAAGCACGGCAACGTGGTCGAGGTGGTGATCAACAAGAAGTCCCGCTACGAGGCGCTGAACCGCGCGGTGCGCCAGATCGTCTATGCGGGGCAGCCGTACGAGCGCTTCCCCCCGGAGATGGCGCGCGAGGGCGACATCCTGCAGATCGTTCGAACCTGGACCTTCACCAACGATGCCCTCCTCACCCAGTCGGTACGCGGTGATCGGTAACCCGGTCGCGCACAGCCGCTCGCCCGAGATCCATGCGATGTTCGCCGCGCAGACCGCGCAGCCGCTGGTCTACGACCGCCTGCTGGCGCCGCTCGACGGCTTCGAGGCGGCGGTCGACGCGTTCCGCGCCAACGGCGGAGCCGGCCTGAACGTCACGCTGCCCTTCAAGGAACGGGCACACGCGATCGCCCGCCGCCTGACCGCACGCGCCGAGGTCGCCGGGGCCGTGAACACGCTCGCGTTCACCGACGGGGGCGTGGTCGGCGACAACACCGACGGCCCCGGGCTGGTCGCCGACCTGCGCGAGCGGCTCGGGCTGGACCTCGTCGGCTGCGACCTGCTGTTGCTCGGCGCCGGCGGGGCCGCGCGCGGCGTCGTGCACCCGCTGCTCGAGGCCGGGGTCGCCCGGCTGCGGGTGGCGAACCGCACGCCCGAACGCGCGCAGGCGATGGTCGGAGCGCTGCGCGCGCGGCTGCCGCCGGGCCTTCGCAAGCGGCTGTCGGCCTGTGCGCTGCAGGAGGTGGACGCAGGCGGCGACCTGGTGATCAACGCGACCGCGGCCGCGCTGGCGGACGCGGCGCCCGCGCTGCCCGCGCGGGCGTGGGCCGGCGTCGCGCTCGCGCTC
>Ga0169931_10010026_pt1 | contig 13536 bp, 25 predicted proteins | sample Kivu_15m_20L_FD_129675 | JGI IMG/M metagenome (GOLD analysis project Ga0169931, IMG submission 129675) | Freshwater microbial communities from Lake Kivu, Western Province, Rwanda to study Microbial Dark Matter (Phase II) - Kivu_15m_20L... | ecosystem: Environmental > Aquatic > Freshwater > Lake...
CAAGGACTTGCAGAGCCAGTACCGTGACGTCATTCAGCAGACGGTTCCGCAGTCCATGATGGTTTCTACTGCTCCAGTAGAACAGGGCGCGATGTACGTGTGGAACAATCTCCCGAAGCGCTGAGTGGCCACCAGATCTCGACAACGCCAGGTGCGTGGTGCCAGCGCACCGCACCCAGGATTGCCCGGTCCACGAACCTCGATCCAACCCAGAGTGGATCGAGACCGGGGCACGCTTCTGCGACCTGTGAGACGGTCCGGCGGTTGATGGTGGTAGACATGTGGATGTCCTCGCCGGTTGCCCACGTGCGGGTGTAGGTGTTGGCGGCGTGCCGCAGGATGTACGGCTCGCGTTCCCATGGGCCCACCAGGTCGCGTGGTGGGCTGCGGTCGTTGGCGAGGGCGTATCGCACGATGCCCCACCAGCGGTGGGGGTTGGTGGGGAACTCGCAGGTCAGGAGATAGGAGGTGCCCCGCTTGCGGTGTCGTGACGGCATCCACTGCCGGGGAATCGTGGTGTTCAGGTACAGCCTTTGACACTCGAGCCTGCCGCCCAGACCCTGTGTCCAGCCGGATTCAAGGGTAAGTCTCTGTGCCCTTTCCAGGTTCATACGGTGCCTGCCTGACGTGGCTGAGCTGATCCATGACCACTTCGACGTCTTGCTTCACTTCCTTCATGTACTCGATCATGCCGGTGGTTGTGACGCCCTTCTTTGAGAGTTTCACGAGTTCGTGGACAATGCCGAGTCCCACCATGCCGGAGCGGGTGCTGTGCGCAAGGTCGTCGAAGAACTGGCTGGACGTGATCCGGTGCACTCGCTCGATGCTGCACTCAGAGAACTTCATTTTCCAACTGGTGTTGATCTTGTCAAGGAATGCCGGTGACGGGTGCGTGTAGTAAATGAATGCCCAGGACGAGTTCTCTTCGCTGGAGATGCAGATGGACCAGCGATCGGGCTCCATTCCGTGGAGACTGGTGCAAGCGGCGATGTGTTCCTTGATGTCCTGATACGAACCATGGTCAGGAATCGACATGACGATCGTTGACTCGTATGGCATTCCCTCATCCTAAGGGTGAAAGAGAAAAGGGCCCCGTGGACTTTCATCAACACGAGGCCCCTATCCGGGGGTCTCTCCCACCAATGAGGGGAGGGGTCGCCTTGTGGGCTGCACCCCTCCCCGGCTGGTGGGGCTCTTGAGGTCAGGTCGACAGTGCCTTCTGCAGGTACTCCTTGCGGTACTCCCTGCCGTCCTTGCCCTTATCGTACTGGCACTTGACGACAACCGCAATCACCGAGTCGGTGTTTTCGATGCGGTGAGACAACTCAGCCAGGGCTGCACCCACGTCCTGTGGCTCACGGCGGAGGCAGGTAGTCAGGTGGCCCTTGAGACGGCGGAGCTCGATCTCGGCACGGGTCTTGGCACCCGGGTCGTTCAGGGCGCTCATGTCTTGGGGCAACCGGATTGGTGCGCCGAGCCAGCGGCGGGGTTCGTCCTGGCCCGGGTCGTTGATGAGTTGGTAGGAGAACTGGATCTCGAAGCCGGGGAACGTCTGCCCGTCCTTCTGCTTGAAGGTGCTGTCCTGCATGTTCACGTCGGTGACAATGCAGTCATGGTTGCCCTCTTCCGGCCACCAGCCCAGTGAGCCGAGTCCAGCGTCGGCCTGAACCGACTGGAACGAAGAGTTGAGGGCGGAGAAGACGGTCTTGACCTTGTTGTCAATAGGCATAACGGGTCCTGTAAAGGAGGTGAGATGAAACACGGAACGTGGATGAGAAGGCAAACGCGCCCCCCGCGTCAGCGGGGCGCGTTTGCCGCTTCGTACGCAGCCTGCAGTGCGGACCATGCACCCTCGGTGGGAAGCTTCAGGGTCTCCATGGGTTGCAGGGTGCGTACTTTGGCGATGCCTTCAAGCTTCGGGTTCGAGAACGTGGCAAAGTGTTCTCGCACCTTCTTGCTCACGACATTGTTCTTCTTGATGACGCGGTCGCCGATCTTGACCTCGACTTCGTTGACTTCCTCACGGACATCCCAGGTGGTGGTGATCGGAACGACTAGGTCAAACATGGGGAACATGCGGGCGTACAGGCCGTCCGAGATGAGGATCTTGTACTCCTCGACGTGCTGCTGCTCAGACAGCGGGATGTGCTTGCGGGACAGGTGGGCGATGTAGTACACGCCGTAACCGTGCCGACGCAGGGTTGCACCAAACTCGATGAGGGTATCGAACAGGCGTTCCCAGCCGAGCCGACCGTCGATCTCGTGGAATTGCTCGCGTCCATAGAGGCTGGCTACGTACGGACGCAGTAGACGAAGGGCTGCACCAAGGGTATCGATGACGACGGTCTCCGGGCGGGGCTGGTTGTTCTTGGCCAGCTCAATGAGTTGCTTCTGCTTCTCCTCGACGAGCTTCCACGTCAGGACGATGGGGTTGCCCCGTTCGTCGGTGGGCCTGCCGTCAGGACCCGGCACTGGCCACATCACTGCCTCGCTGGTGGGGCACACGGCGGGCGTGCCGTCGAGGTTGAGGATGAAGGCGTTTGGGTTTGACTGAAGGAGGAACGACTTGCCAGAGCCTGCTTCGCCAACCACCAAACCGAGCATGCGCCCAATAGGGACACGCCCAGTGACCACCGCAGAGCCGAGGGAAGGGTACTTGGAAGCAATCGTCTTACCGGTAGCAAGGGCGTGTGTCATGATGTCGCCTTACAGGTTTTCCATGAATGTCGGGATGCGCATTCCGCCTGGCATGACCATGCGTTCGCCTCCCTCGTATCTTGCCGGAACGTCCGGCATTGTCTTTGGTTCGTCGAACTGAGCGACCACGGATTCTTCGGCTGACTCCTCGGTCACCGGCTGCACTTCGCGGGCGGCAGGTTTGTAACCGGGGATGTTCACCACGACGCGCTTCTCGAAGGTGATGCCTAGCTTGTCGCACCACTCTCCAAACGTGGCCATGGTGACGTGGCTGCTGTAGGTAGTGTTGAAGATGGACAGCAGTTTCGTGCGTGACTCGATGTCGGGCGTGCCGTCCACGATGTCGGAGATCTTTGGTGCGATGATCTGCCGGAGGATCTGCTCCTCGAACGCAACGAATGGATGCGACCTGCTCATGCGATGTCTCCTTCGGGCACCGCATCATCGCGGTCCCGCTGCACGAAGTTCTCGCCGCGCACGACGTCCGGCCACACGACCGGGTCGGTCAGCATGAAAGGCAAGTACGTGCTTGCCTGGCCCATGCCTTGAATCGGATCACCCATCTCGAAGTTGTCCGGATAGGGTTCGCGGTTCGCATATGAACGGCAGAACTCAAGACGGGAATTGTACTGCTTCACGAGCTTGTCGTCAAGCAGATGAGTCGACGAGGTGAAAGAAATATTGACGCACGGATTGGTCGCGCGCTCGGGTGCCATATGTAGGTACTCGCCATCGCCCATATACCATTCGTAGCATCGTTGCTCGTAGAATCGTGGGTCTGGTTCGCCGACGTAGATGCGTTCGTTGCGAGGCTCACCCTTCCGGGGGCCTGACTTGAACGGGCTGGTGTCCAGGGTGAAAGCGCGGTCCTTCATGCCGTACTCGATGGTGGGCTTCTGCACCGCGATGTGGATGACGCCACCCAGCCGCTTGGCGGAGAAGTCTGCCAGGTTCAGTTGGTTCATGACGTGGAAGTAGTGCTGCGTCTGGAACTCGATGGGGCACGCCTGCAACCGCTCGATGGGTCCAGAGGACGTGGTCTTGAAGTCGACGATCCACAGGGTGTCAGGGTCCTTCGGGAACTTGATGAGTGCGTCGGGCTGGATGACGCAGTCGTTCCATCGGATCATGGGTTCCTGAGACACGACGTCGACAACCTTGATCCACTCGTTGAGTATGCCGGTGGGGCCTTCCGACTCGGGCCGGAACTGGACCGCAATGGCGGCGGAGAACCAGGCCCACGCAGTGCGGGCATCCTTCTCCTCACGAGCCAGGATCTCACGCACGAGTTCAGAGGACTGGCCAACAGTCTTGCCGTAGCGGCGGAGTTCCTCAAGGCGGAGCTCGATGGTCCGGTCGTACATGTCGAGCGCGGCTTCTTGGTTCTTGCGCAGGCAGTAGGCAGCAAAGGCCAGGTGCGCCCACGATCCACGGGACAGGGCGGCGCTGTACTTGGACGCCTTGACAAGGCCCAGCCGGCGGGACAGGTACCACGTGAACGGGCAGGTTCGGAGCGAGCGGTAGTCGGACGAACGGATGCCCACGTTGCGCGGGGCAAGACCGTGGTGGTGAAGCCAGTCGGCGGCTTCCCTGCCACCGTTGGTGGGGACCTTGGGCGTGTCGGTTTCCGGGGGCATATCAATCTCCTGAGGATGAAATGAGAGTGCGCGGGGGGCGCACACGCGACCCCCCCGCGCACTCATTGTCTCCGCCTGGGGTGAAGTAGTTGCTTCCTCAGACCTTCTGCTTCTTGCAGAGGTAGACGCCGGCACCGAAACCGACCACGCCCATGAGGAGTGCGAACCAGATGTTCCCGAGGAAGTCAGAGAAGTCAGCAAGGATCATGTCGATTCCTTCTTGTGAATGCGTCGCCACGCAGCATCAAACTCCGGGTCAGAAGCCCGCCGCGCAGCGACATATTCACGGGCATCTTCGGGTGATTTCTCGTCAAGCATCCGGTAGGCAAGGTCCGCATCCCGCTCCTTCTTCCGGGGGATCCAGCCAATAGCCACACGAATGGCCTGCCCGATTCCGGTCTGCCAGAAGATGATGACCACCGCCACGGCAACCACGGCTCCAGCCAACCACACGATCGTTTCCATCCACGCAGGTGTCTTGTCCTTAAGACCAGGTAACTGGTCATGAATACCAGCAGCCAGGTCGTAGATTCGCTCGGCACGGGTGACCACCTCCTTGTCTCCGGTTGTCTCCCCGTGCATCGACAGGATGCGTGCCTCTCCCCTGATCTCGTTGGCGTTGTCCGAGACGCGCTGCGTCGCGCTGCACCCCACCAGCAGGCTAGCGAATAGAAGACTGGTCCAGCTTCTTCTCAATCCGTTCCAGACGTTGGTTTGTGTGGGATTGTTCCACTACCAGCATCGTGAGAAGCCGGTCATGGTGGACGTACACCCCGAGGAGTCCGCCAGCCAATGTGATTGCGACGCCTACGATCTTTGCCCAATCACCTGCGGACAGTTTTACGATGTTGGAACCTGGTTCGACGGTCATCTATTTGGCTGTTCTTGATTCAGGATTTTCTTCTGTTCTTTGAGCAGACGCCGCTGCTCACGATCTTGGTTCCTGAGTTCGTTGTTGTCCCAATTGCACCGCTCGCGGCCACCTCTGCCATCGACGTCTTCGATCTTGATGGTGCGTTCACGCTTGTTCATCACAGGCTTCCGCAGAGTGCGGCAAACCCATTTGCCGTAGTGGACTGAGAGAAGTGGATCTCCAAGAGTTCGGTTCCGATGGTGTCGATCAGGAAGAAGCCACCACCATTTGGGGTTCCGTTGTAGATCTTGGTATCGCCAACAGCGGTTGTGCCGTAATCGAAGATCTCGCGCAACTGGCCAATGTTTGCCACGTTGGCGAAATTGGTTGTTGCGCACGTTACGTTCCCTGGGGTAATCGCGCAGATGCGTTTTGCATCCCAGAGCCCGCTTCTTGCTTCCTTCGACCAGCCGTAGACATGGAACGTCGGCAGAGTTCCGAGCGTTGATGCGCCCGTGGTCAGGATCTTGATGCGCATGTAGTTCAGGCCGCATCCAAGAAACAGAGAGTTTGGGTGATCAGTGAGATTGGGCTTTGTGTACGTCGGCAAGTGATTGCCAGGTGCTGCGAATGCATCCACTAGTGCGGAGACAAGCGCAGCTCCGTTGGCGTCACCCGTTCGCGTTGCGAAGTTGTTTGTCGTGGTGTTCGTGTAGATCTGCGTGAAGCCCATCTCGTGTCTCCTGGGTGATGAGCCACCTGGCCGTCCACTCGCCTGCTGCCCTGCGCTGTGCAGGCGTGCCGGTGGGGAGTACCATCAGCCCGATAGAATGCTCGTTAAGGATACGCAATAGGGAATCAACCGCAAGACCCGGATGCGGCTTTCCCGCCTTGACTTCTGGCATCCCCACCAGCCCTTCGAGGAGGAGCAGTGGGCGGGTGGTCGTGTCGCGGAGTCGCTTGCAGCAGTCCGTGAAACGGCGGCGTCCGTCAGGGGTCAGCAGGTTCTGTGTGATCTCGTCGATGGATCCCTTGCGTTCCACGACGGAGGTGCTCCCGTCGATGGCGTAGTCGCCCGTCTTGAGGGTGCGCTTCTGGGTGCGGAGCCGGACGGTCACGCCTCGCTGCGCACATGGATCCCTGGTGGGGTCCAAGCAGACGATGTGTTCGGGGAAGGTGAAGGGCTTCTTCTCCCGCTCGTCAACGAGGATGATGTACTCCTTCTTCACCGCGCTGATAGTAGCTGTTCAGCACGTAGCCGAATGGGCACTGCATAAAGAGTGAATATGCAACCGTTCGGATGGAGGTGTACACATCATCTCGCAGGCGATGCTCGCTCTGGTGGGTACTGATCACCAGTTCGTCATGGAGCTGGAGGCAGACAGGATTGCCACGGTTCAGGATCTGGTGCTGAAGCTTGGCCATGAACATGGCGGCTGTGCCCTGAATCATGAACGACACGGTGTCATGTATGGTGCGGGTGGGGTTGTGCTGGTACTTGATGCCGGTGCCAGGTAGGACCAGTTCGTCGGCACAGCCAAGGCGGAATGTCTCTTGCTGCCACTGACGGAACTTGGGCCAGTGCCACACGGGCAGGGCCTTGACCTCGGACTTTGAGATCAGGGTTCCGGTCGTGGCGATGGCGGTGCGCCATGCCTTGTCGGGGTTTCCGCCGTTGATCCCCACCAGCATGGCGGTCTTGGCGGCGGCGCGGTTGCTGAGGTTGTTGTATGGGTTGGGCTGCGACGCGAACTCGATGGCCTGCTTGTCCTTGGACAGGAGGGCTGCGATGCGGAACTCGAATGCGGTCATGTCGAGGTGCCATGTGGTGGCCTTCGACTTGATCATCTGCCGCAGTTCCTTGTGCCACGTCTGGGCAGCAGGTCGCCGGCAAGACAGGCGGAGGGAGCGGGCTCCGCCATCCTCAGTGGGTGCCCCGTACCACGACGGGTAGGACATGCGGTAGATGCCGTCCATCACGCAGCCTGAGTTGACTGGTGGGGTATCGCCTCCGCGCCAGATGTTGTCTGCCATCACCTTGCGTGCATCGAACTCCATGGCACGCAGTTCGGCGTGGCGGTTCAGGTTGTCCAGCATGTACGCCTCATGGCTGGTGGGATCCTGGTCACGCAGGATGGCGATGAGGATGTTGCGGTTCTCCCGGTTGTTGCGGACGGCACGCTTCTTGTCGGAGTACTCGAGCAGGTTGCTGTCGTGCAGGTCGATGAAGTAGGACGAGGCCTTGTCGATGGCACGGTCGATGAGCTGCGACTGCGTGGTGTTCGAGCCTTCGCCGGAGAGGAGGATGCCGCCGTGGCCAAGCGTGTCCTCGACTGCATCCAGCTGCGGCTTGAAGGAGTCGGCGTACTCCACGAGTTCGGAGTCGACGAACGACTGGCCGTGCAGCGACATGTAGTGCAGGCTCCACAGCCTGTTGGAATGGAACCGCAGTACGTCGGCGTCGAGGTCGACCTGGTTCTCCTCCCATATGCGCTGGGCCAGGACGCGTGCCGCAATGGCTGCGTTGTGCGTGTCCTCTGCGTTGTACTTGACGGCACTGGCACACATCGGGAACGGGAACTTGCCGTCCTTGATCGTGCGGTCGTAGGCGAATGCGCCGAGTGCAGGACCGAGCGCCTTGAGCGAGCGTTCCTTGCGTGCGCCCGAGTGGATCCACGAGAGGATCACTGTGTCCACGAGGATCGGAGCCTCGCGCAACCGGGTCTCGATCGCCTTCTCGATGGCAGGGAATCGGTAGAGATACATCATGTCGAACACGATGTTCGATCCGATGATGGCATCGCACTTGGTGAGGATCTCAAGCAACACCGTGAAGTCGGAGTCGCTGGTCATGTCGAACACCGCCGTGGACCCAGGCTCCCAGCCGGTGGGCTTGTCCCATTGACCCTTGACGATGGTGATGGCGCACTGCGGGACCATGCGCACGGGGATGCGGACGCCGTCTACCTTCTCCGAAAGCATGGGGTTGAACACCGTCTGGTCGGGGCAGTCCTGTCCTCCGTGGTCGAACTTGCGGAACGCACCGTAGGTCTCGATGTCGAGGGAGATCACGCGTGGACTGGTCATCGTTGTCCTTCGAAGCAATCCCATTCCCGCTCGTCGGCGATGTTCTCGGGCGAGCGGTAGTTGCCGTCACGCCAGAGGGTGTCTGCCATCTCGCGGCAGTAGAGTCGGCGTGCTTCGTCCCGTTGGGTGCGGAGGTATGCGACTTCCTGTTCGAGGTGCAGGATCTTGAAGGCTAGTTCTTCTCCGGGGGTCATGACTTGCGAAGCTCCTTCAGTTTCTTCATGTATCGGTCGACCGATTCCTTGAGCCGGTTGTTCTCGAACTTGCGGCGGTTGCCCCACTCGTCGACCATGCGGTAGTTGTCCGCGATCTCCTCCATCAAGTCGCTGCTCAGGCAGATCCAACCCATGGCGTGGGCCACTCCCTTGAGGTAGAGGAGATGGTCCTTCACGGACAGTTCGTTCTCGACCTGATGCACGGGCACGTTGCCGTCGCATCCTTCAGGGGGTGGCATGTACTTGACGTCCTTCATGGGTTGACTTTCTCCTTCCGGCGGGATGCGTGGTGCATGTCGATGTTGATCTTGATGATGCGGTCGACGCGCCACCCCACCAACTGGCGGAGGTGCTTGAGCTCGGGGTCATTCCCATCCCCTGCAGCCACAGTAGTAGGAGTCTTGGATGCCATTGGGTCGGTACTCGAAGTAGGCGAGAGAGGTGTCGGACGGTTGGGTGTTGGTGCAGGATCCGCACTTGGCGGTGCGGCCATTGAGGATGGTGCGGTCGGTGATCCAGATCTCCTCAGCTTCCCTGCGGATGCCGAAGCAGGAGCAGCAGCATGGGCTGGTGGTCCCGTCCGGATGGACGATGTATGAGGATGCGGCGTGGCCGCACTTCATGATGGGCTTCACTTCGCCCGGGATGGTAATCATGCTGGGTCTCCACCATGCAGGGGGCGGGGGTTCCGTCGTGGGGAAGCCCGCCCCCTGCTGGGCAGAAAGGTTTGAGAAGCGTACCCCACCAGCCAGAGCCTTATCGTGGTGACGAATTAGTGTGCATGGCTGTGCGCGGATATCACGGCAGGGAACCAGAGGCGTTTCGTGCTCAGAGGAGGGCGGGTGGCTGGAGGGATACAACGCACCTTCCTACCGCTGTACGGGCGGCAGATCTGCGGTGCGTCCACTGCGGGACCTAGCAAGGGTCCGGGTGGTCAGGTGAATGACGGACGCGGGAGGAACATGTCCCGCTTGTTGATGGTGCCGGCTCCGGACATGATCGGTCCGCGCTGGTACTCCTTGTTGCTGGGCTGCGGCATGCCATCGCCCAGCGTCTTGGCGTACAGTTTACCGATGGGGTGGTCCATGTCCAGCGGGTGCAGGCAGTCGATGTACTCGGATGCCTCCGACGAGGGGGGCATCAACCTGGTGGGCTCGTCGAGGATGCGGTAGTAGAGGCGGCAGTACAGGTCACGGTCAGGCATGTGGCTCGTGTTGAGGAGGTAGATCCCACAGAGGGAGAGCGCCTCGATCACGGTCCACAGTTCGTCGTGGAGATCTGCATCAAGCCACATCTCGTACGGCGGTACCGGGATGATGCCACACTCGAGCAGGCGCTGGCGGCCGGTGACTTCGGGTGCCTTCTCCAAGTCGTAGACCAGCGTCCAGTGGAAGCGGTCTGCGCTGGGGTCAGCACGTGCCATGTCGTCGATGGCCTTGGTGCGGTTGGAGAAGTGCTCCTCACGCATCTCGATTGCCTGCTGCTGGATGGCAGTGATGCGGTGCGGGCTGGCGTATGGACGGGTGCGGGTGGCGATGGTCACTTGGATTCCTCCAGTTCCTCGATCTCGATGTTGTTGTCAGACAAGATGGAACGCAGACGCTTGATCTCCTGCTGCTGACCGTGGATGGTGCTGGACAGTTGGGTGATGACGTCACGTGCGATGATGGCTGCCTCGTTGAGGGCGATCCACCTGGGCACGAGCTTGAAGTACGCAGCCGAGTAGGTTGCCAATGCCTCGATCGACGACTTGCTGCTGGGCTTGTCGTAGAACCACTCGTTGTTGTCCTTGATGGCGGAGTCGAGACGCTCGATGTTTCTGGTCTGGTCGCTGGTCATGCTGAATCTTTCTGCCCTGCTTCTTGCAGGAGCTGGTGGGTGGACACAATCCTCGGCTCCGATGCAGAGGGTGTGTCACCACGGAGGTGAGAACGGAGGATGGAAAGGTGATCGGATACTGAGTGGATCTTCTCGGGAGTGCGGAGTACTGCTGATGGATGGAACGTGGAGAACAGGTTGAAGGTGACGCCTTCGATGGAGAAGGGCAGGCCCTGCTTGAGGAAGGCATCGGTCTGCTTCATTGCTTTGCCGGTCACCCAACGGGTGAGATGTGCGAGCGGATCCGCGCCGGCGCAAAGCGCGGCGCGGAAACGCGCGCCTTCGTACTCCCTCATGATGGCGAGGAAGTCCTTGGTGCCGTGCTCCATCCAGCATGCGCGGTACTGCCTGCTGGTGGGTGCCTTGCCGGTGGGTGTGTAGCAGCGGGCGATGTTGCCGAGCCAGATGTCGGCGTGGTCAGAGATGTGCGAGCCCTTGATGTAAGACTCGACGAGCACCTTGCCTGACCTGCCTTGCCAGCATGCGTTGGCAACGTCCTCGTGGAATCCTGGGTTCATGCCGAGGATCAGGACCACGGCGTCTGCGTTGGGCGTGGTCTGAAGTGGACGCCACGGTACGCCGGGGTTCTTGATGCCACCCATGTGCAGGTCGCAGCGGGTGCATGTGGGTTGCGGTGCCAGGATGGTGAGGTTCATCAGCCTTCTCCTCTGTAGAGTTCGACGGCAAGCTGTCGCTTCAGGTCCTCCACATCCGATGACTTGGTGGGGACACGGTTCATGTCGACGGTGAAGGTCATCTTGCTGAGCCACCAGTCTGGGGTGGGCAGGAAGCCCATGTCTTCCATGACGTGCTGCTCAGCAATCACGCGGGTGGGAACCTCCTTGCCGTTGACTTCGAGGATCGTGCCGAACTCCCGCTCACACCAGAAGATGCCGGCAGTGTGGTGACGCAGGGCACGGTGCCTGGCGTCGCCGAAGTACTGCTTGGTCTCGTCGAACCAGTGGTGAATTCCAAGGTAGAGGGCAGGGATACCGCCGTGCTTCTTGGCAGAGGAGAGGGCGTGGTGGTAGGGGTGCATTAGAAATCCCTGTACCTTTCTTCGGTGCTCATGATGTTCTCGCTGTGCTCGTGCTTGCGGGTGCCGTCCGGGTAGAAGACGAAGGCACCGTCGCTGCCCTCGTTGATCTCCCACCCAGCCTCTCTCTGCTCGAGGATGTCGTAGAGTTCAGTCTCGATCTTCTCCTGGTTGTGTCGGCTCTCGATGTCGACGATGATGGTGCAGACCTTCTTCTCCTCTGCACCCATCGAATGGAGGTACCACGATTCCTTGCCATTGCGAAGGGCATCCACGTGGTGGTGGCTGATGCCGACGTCGTCGATCTTGACTTCGTATCCATCGAACCAGCCCTCGTCACCTGATCCGCTGTAGGTGTAGTAGACCTTGACCTTGGCGTCGGGGAATGCCGAGCGGATGTCGGCAACGAATGCGTCTGTGAGCGGGGTCTTTGGCATGTTGTTCCTCAGTCTTCCTTGGGATCGGATGCGTGCGGGTTGTCTTCGTAGGTGGGGCTGTTCACTAGTTCCTTCACCTTCTCCTCGATGGCTTCCCAGATCTCGGCGTCCAGTTCACGCATCACCTTCTTGATGCGTCCGTCCATCTCCTTGCCTGACTTGAATGTCCAGTCGCCGAACGGCTTGCCTGACGGGAGCGTGAAGTCCGCGCTCACCAAGCCGTGCGTGTAGCGGGGGACCCACCACTTGCGGCCGGTGTCGTCCGAGTCCTTGTATCGGGAGATGGTGAACTCGTACTTGAGTACAAGGAACCCGAGCGTGGGCTTGTCGAACTCGAACTCGATGACGTAGTGATTCATGTGGATGACTCCACCATGTGCGTGATGATGTTGTGCGCACGTGACATGCGGTCAGGCGTGGAGATGGGAGAGAGCGAGAGCTTCTCCACTTCGGTCACTGCCTGCATGACATCACCGAAGTGGATGTCACGGTTCTCACGTGGGAAGAAACCGCCGGGTCCATCGGGGCGCAGGATCTCCGAGCGCAGGTTGCGTACGTTGCGCCAGGAGATGGCGTCGTGGGCTGCGAGTTCCACGCACACGTGGTCGACGGCCACCTGTTCGGAGTCCGTCTCGAAGATCTCCTTGAGGTAGTGGCTGTCGAGTGCAGCGGATGAGCGCAGGAACTTGTCGGCTGAGTGCAGGAAGTTCATCATGGCAGAGGCCATGATCTTGGGCAGGTCGGCTGAGAGACCGGGCGTGTTCTTGCGGTTGAAGTGGAACGCGTTCTCGCCTGCGAACGCCATGTTGTCGCAGACAAAGGTGTGCCTGGCGAGGATCCCGTTGGCAGCGAAGCGCTGGTTCCACGAGTTGCGGAAACCAAGGCCGAGTTCCTGCCCGGCTGGGATGTCGAGACGTGGGTGCGTGAGGTTGACGAGTCCGAAGAACTCATCGCCGCCGGTGTCGCCAGGCTTGATGCCGTAGAACTCGGAGGTGATGGTCGCACCCATGAAGGTGAGCGTGTCCTTGATGGAGTTGGCGAAGTCCTCGTGGTGGAGTGGACACCATGTGCTGGTGTTGTCTGGTGCGATGAGGGTGGAGATGCCGGCCATGTCGATGGGTTCGGCACCGCAGTGGAGATAGAGACGTGACATGTCAGTCCTTGGTTTGGATGCGGCAGTGCTTGAAGTGGGCAGTGAGTTCGTCTCGTTCCTCGATGCTGGAACGAAGCCAGCAACGGACAGCCTCGGTGCTGCCGTGGCAGAGGTGAGGCGTGTAGTTGAAGATGTACTTGACGATGTTCTTCACGCTGCGCATGCTGTTGTCGTCGGCGAACATGACTGCCTTGGACAGATTGTTCTCGAAGCATGCGGTGATGAAGTCGCCGGGCGGGATGCCGTTGTAGATGTACTGCTCCATGGCATTGAGCAGGTGGGGCGGGATGCCGGCGATGATGGATGGAGATGGCTTCTCGTGTGGTCGCATTGGTTCCTCAGAAGTTGAGTGGCATGTGGCAGTCACCGATGTCGACGACCTGGGGTGGCTCCATGTCTGGGCCGAGCACGTACTCGGCACGGTCTGGGTCCTGCCATCGGTCGATGCGGCATGAGACAGCTGCTTTGCGTACCTCGTCGCGCATCTGGTTGGCAAGAGAATCCCAATGACGCATGGCATTCTCCGTGCCATGGGTGTTGTCG
>Ga0169931_10010027_pt1 | contig 13535 bp, 10 predicted proteins | sample Kivu_15m_20L_FD_129675 | JGI IMG/M metagenome (GOLD analysis project Ga0169931, IMG submission 129675) | Freshwater microbial communities from Lake Kivu, Western Province, Rwanda to study Microbial Dark Matter (Phase II) - Kivu_15m_20L... | ecosystem: Environmental > Aquatic > Freshwater > Lake...
CAGAAACATTTCATCATGAATAATAACCACTACTGAGTTGAGTTTACTTCTAATAACCACGCTGTAATTTTTGGACGTATTTCATGGACTCGGTCAAAGCCTTGATATTTTCTTCCATACTTGTGAGTATAAACTCTACGTATGCATGTATGTACAACGCACCAATCATGGCGAAGGCGAAGAATTCAACGGCACGATGAATTTGTTTGCCACCAAGAAATTTCTCCTTAATAGGCTGTAGAAAATGCATCTTATGGAAACGACGCTCAAGAATACCAGCAACAAGACAACGCCAATTATCTTCAAAATCTGTGTGATGGTTTAACTCCATATCACACCACTCTGAATCTTCTTCATCGTCAATTTCCTCTGCCAGTGTCAGCGATCGGGATGCAAACGTAATTGATGCTTTCATACTACCGTCTAGGTAAGTAGTGATTCTCTTTTGAATTTCTGATAAAAATAAAATAACAATCGTCTTAAGCTCTCCGGGGTCGCTAAACTTTAAGCGTTCCTTGAGTATTTTCTGCTCTTTACTCAAGTGGGTCAATTCTTCACGGATTTCTTTCAATACAATCGGGAGTTGTTTGTATGTATGCTCAAGCATAGTGTTTCTCATGGCAGTGACAACTGCAGGGAAACCAATACGATCCGCTATATCCTGTTTAAGCAGTTCATCTGTGCCACCTTCCTGATCATTGTACGTCTTGTGACCATCGATCCACAGTTTGAACCTATCTTTCTCAACTTCATTCGCTGACGAAATTAGTTCCTTCCTTTTTTCATACAACTCAGCAGGTGGTAATGATTCTTTGGCAAGAGTCGGCGTTGAGACCAAATATGGAGCAAAATGATTAGCTAAATACTCCTTGAAAAAATTGTTCGCCTTGCTGCCAGTACGACTGTCTTCAAACTGTTTGTCAAATTTAGTCATGACTGGAATAGCCTTCCCTAACCATGACATTCTGTCGCCGAACGTTTCATCAAGAAAGCTAATGATTGCATTTGTAGCAAATTCTTTCGGTTCTAAAAGGAGACACAGCTTGGCATTAGGCTTTCTCATAGAGTTACGCAAGATATCCATAATATCCTTTCGGTTGTCTTTTCCCGTGCTTAGATTCGAAATGAGACCTGGTGTGTCAACGAAGCGCATATTTTGTACGGTCTTGGACTTATAGATGAGACGGAGTGGCTCAACGCTGAACTCATCTTTAGAATCGAGCTTCTTGTTGTGATTGGTGACATATTCAAATACTTTATCGGTGCCCAAATCTTTGCCTTGATGATCTGGATCAAGTTCTAATCCGCTCAACTCACAGTTGGGTTCAGTCGCCGTGGGATCATGAATACAGGTCGTGTCAAGTGGACAACGAGTTCCTGTTCCTTCCTGAACAATGTTGAGTGGAGCTCCTAAGAAACGTTCCATGATTGTACTTTTCCCCGTTGACTGCATACCACACAGAACAAAGGTCATAAAGGGAGCCGGTTTACGGAGTTTCTCCTCATAAATACGGTTGATATCAGCAACCCATTTTAAGAGACTACCTTCATTTTGGGCAAGAAAGAGCTGCGCGGAGCGGTCACTGGACAATGTGGACTCTTCGTCTTGATCATGATGATTATTATCTAATGCTTCGTTAGAGACTGAAGCTCTTGCTTTTTCTCGCATGAGACGTCGCTCCTCTTTGGAAACTAGACTTTTCCCAACTGAGGCGGATCTACTTGGAATGGCGCTCATATCTATTCCAATTGTTGTTTTATCACGTTGAATGACCCCTTGATGGTAAAGGTGACTGCCCTTCAGGCGGACTTACAGTCCCACGAGCAAGATGGGAAAGCCTACGCATGTTCCTCTTTTACCTTAGTGATTTCAATTGCAGTACATATTTGAATCTTGTGCAGAGTAGGAAAGAATGAACTACATACATCTTTTATTTGTACAGAATTAAAATGTGTGCTTGCGTTGAATGTTGTAATTGACTTTTAAAAGTCGTATAATTTATTCAAATCAAAGCATAAATTGCCGTTGAGATTCAGCCTTTTTTACGGGACTGGGTAAGAGGGAAAAAAGAGAGAATGACAATTGAAAAATTATTCCATTCACTCCGATTGATGGCATCGATGGGGTGAGATCTAAATACATATTCATATGTACATGTGCGAGAAACAGTCTACTGCTCATCCATAGAAACCAAGAATCGAGTGAAAAAAAGACCTGTACCGCAACGGGTTTAGAAAGAACAATTATCAGCAGTAAAACACTTGGTGTTTATTTTGGCCTTCATTAAACACTAAGATGACCGGTATAAGTGACGTGTTCAGAAGCGCGAAGAACGTATTACATCATGTGAATTGGCTGTTTGTCTGTGCATTAAATGTTCTGCCTGAAAATTTTTCAAATCAAATAAGGATACTCTTTCCGACTTGGCTAGTCGTTACACAGCAGATTACTTGTCCTCAGCCAAAAGTACCTGATCCGAGACCCACTATACGCCAGTCGCGTGTGGACGGTGTCAAGCAAAGCACTACTGTGATTGCATATCATAATTAGCAGACCGAAACAAAACCAACTCGTTGGTCTCTCCTTCTCCCCATCACAAGTCGCGGACAAGAAGAACTAGTGTTCTGGAGCCGTTTGGAGAATACCATTAAGAAAATTGGTATGTCCGTGAATGACTCGTTACTACGCAGAACAGAGTTGCGTGTAGCCATAGACGTACGAGATCCAGTGCTTGACCATGAAAAGGGTCGCCAACGAATCTCGGCGTTGGTTGCTACTAATGCCCATGTAGTGGACTTAGTGTTTGAAGAGCCGTTACCCCCTGCATATGAGGGTAAACTTTGCTGGATCTGGGGTAGAATCGCACACCATGCTGTGGATGATGGAGCAGATTATATATTGCTCATTGGTGATGATGTAGAGCTACTTACACCAGATTGGCAAAGCGAGGTAGAAAAGGAATTTTTCAATATATCCACGAGAACTTCAATGCCATTGGGAGCAGCTTGCGTTGCGTTGCGCGATACCAGCTTTCCCGCCTTTCCCACGTTCCCAGTGATAAATCGATTTCACTTAGAGGTATTCGGGGAGCTTTTCCCGAACGAATTCAGAAATCAGCATGGAGATCCATTCCTATTTGAGCTCTATCGGCGCTTTGGAGCTGCATGCTTCGCACCAAGCGCCTCGGTGTGCAATACGTTGGGTGGCGTTAAAGCTGCGCGGTATGATAAGGAAGATTCTGATACTGTATGGCATGGTGCCTTGCTGTCTCGTGCTGTCGCACAGCTTCAGTCCACGATTGAGCCATATGGAGCAGTAAGGATTCCCTGTCTCGATGTTGTTATTCCAACGTTTCGTTGTGATCTGGAAGCTCTACTCAAACTGACGTCAATAAGGTTCAGCAATGACAGATACGCAAGCCTCAGTATCATTATTGTGGTTGACCGTCCTGACACTCCAAACATAGCCGAATTGTGCAAGGCCCTCACGTCATACGCTGCTAATAGAGTAGTTCGTGTGGTTGTTATGCCTGAAAATCAAGGTGCCAGTATGGCAAGAAACACTGGACTTGCACAGTCATTCGGAGAGCATGTTATTTTTCTTGACGATGACGTCATTCCCTGCGAAGGACTTCTGGACGAATATCTCTCCGCTATTGTCCGCTTTCCAAATGCAGCAGGTTTTGTGGGTTCGACCATCCTGCCTAAACCTCAATCTCTCCTGGAGCATGCAATATGTGCTTGCCACATTTCATATTTTTACGATATTGCAATGAAGACGAAGACACCACCATGGGGTGTCACCGCCAATATTTGCGTGTCCAAGTTGGCAACAAATCACTGTATTTGGTTCGATAATCGATTCCCGAAATCCGGGGGTGGAGAGGATGTTGATTTTTGCCTTCGCTTGAAGAAACGAGGCGCACTCGTTTCCGTTCCCACAGCAAAAGTCTTGCATCCCTTTTGGAAGCGTCCTTTGGCACAAATTGCAGGATGGGCGAGTGGGGATGTGCTCTGTCTTGAATCTCAACCTGGCTCTACGTTTCGTGCGCCTCCTAATTGGATTGAGTTCATTGCATTCATGCTACTTGTTGGTTACTTTTCTTGGAGACGCTTACTAGTGGTCGAGGCGTTGGTTGTTGTGGGTGTGGAGTTTGTCATGCTTTCGTTGAGCTTCATTCCTGAGACGACACCAGCCCTTCCATGGTACAAGCGAACTATTGCCGGAGCCCTAGGAACAATACCCCCGATGCTTCAAGACTCAGTTCGTTTATTCTCGAAGCTTCGGAGGGTTCAAATTGGCGAACTTTTGTTACTGTTCAACTGGATGGATGGCGAAGATCATGTGGATCACAAAGGTAGCACAATACTTTCACTTGTCATCAAGAACATATGTTATTTTCTTGCATTATCTCTCTTGCATCGTAGCCTCGGTAATATCCAATTCGGTGCCCTTGCAACAATACTCATCGCAATATTGATTTTGTGGACATTTGGGCAACGCCGAATATTACTGCGTTTGCCTCTAAACCCATTGGCACCTCTCAAGCTCAAGACAGAGGCCATACCCTTTGTAGTGCTAGGTTGTCAGCGAACAGGCAGCAATCTTCTATGTGGGCTACTTCATCATGTAGATTCCATTGCAATGCACAACGAGCTCTTCAATGTCAAAGGTGTATTCTCACATTGTGGTGGGGTGTGCATAATCCCTCACGAGCGAAATACATGTCCAAGAAAGTTTCTTGATGACGCATTTTCTGTGAGAGGAACTGGTTATGCCGTCGGATTTAAGTTATTTCCTGAGCACATACGACTCTCTGAGACCCACCATGATTTATTTTCTCGGCTACTTCGTGATCCCGCAGTTAAAGAGATTATTCTTAAACGGGAAAGTCGTCTCGCAGTTGCAGTGAGCATTATCAGAGCTCAGGTCACGGGCATGTATACACAGAAAAATACAGGAAATCTTCGCGTTGTAATAAAGCCTGGAGATTTGCAGAGGTTTTATGATAGTTATGATGAATACTACATGTTTTTGGACCAAATGACAGTTGGGCAACGAGTTTTGCATATTTCTCATGAGGATGTGGTAGCAAATCCAGAGTCCGCAGTGCAGCGTATCTGTAGTTTCTTGGGTGTTGCTCGAGGCAGTACGAATCTAAAAAGCCTTTTCTCAAGGCAATCTGACAGGCTGGTACCAGATGAACGCGACATTGTTAATTACAATGAGTTGAAGTTAGCATTTGGTCTTTCTGAGCCGAGGTGAGGAGTGAGGAATATACATTGTGTGAAGAGTGTACGTTGAATATAAATAGATTTCGAACCTACAATTACGGGCTATCTGAGCCTTGTAGAGCAAAAAATATTAATTCCTAATGTAAACTGTAACAATAAATTCTTGTCTAATTGTATTAATGAAAGATACTTTTCGAAAGATCCATATTCCACCCGACATAGAGGGGACATCTTCGATGCGACCGCCAAGCCAGAGTTTCTCTGCACAAAGAATACTGTCACTCATTGATTGAGTATACAACACAACTGCAAACAGAATTTCATGAAACTTCCATCGATGATTTAATAGTACCAAGAAATTTTATTATGTGCTGGATATCCTCGATGCGACCTCCGAAGGCAACGTTGCTCTGCACAATGAACACGGACACTTTTTGATTGAGTATACACAGTTGCAAGCATATATTTCATGAAACAACCAACAACGATGGAAGAATTGTTTCAATCAAGGATGTAACTCTTTACACAAGTCGTTGTATATATGAAAGTTTCAATACTATTACTTCAAAAACTTAGTTTGTCCTAGAAACCACATGGTAACGAATTGACTCGCTGCAAAAGATAAGACCATAATTTCTCTCTTGGGTCCAGTAGCAGCCGTAACTCTCGGTATATTATTTGCCATAGTTTTAAGCATAAAATAACTGACAGAGGATGCTGTCCAAAAGAAGGAAACGTAATATCCTCTATAACTAGTCATAGTAGTCGATTTAGAAGATGAAGAACTATTCGCAGGTATGATTTGCATCAGTAACATTCCAATGAATAAATTCATACACAATCCTAAATATTTGTAACCTGTTACAGCAAATAAGTCCATGATATCAATCGATGCTTGCATAAGATAAAAACCAAATCGGATAATAATCACTTCAATCATTTGTGTTACAAAACATTTGGTTGTTACAGACTGTAAGACCTGTGGATCAAATTGTCCCGCGGCACCATAACAAAGTCCACATAATAATACATATGTAATCAAGGACATGGATGGGATATATAAATCAAAGGCATTATCATCCGAATGTGGTAATGCATAGTTGACCATGAAACGACTACTATCGGCATGAAGTAAGGAAGATTCTGATGAGGAGGTAGTTGTAATCGTATCTGTTTCCTATATATCATTTCAAGAAAGAAAAGAAACGTGTTTCAAAAAATAGAAATACAAATCCATGTCTAACTAGCTTTGTTTGAATATCATAAATAAATCCATACCAACCGTTTCCAATTTCGATACAAAAAAGAAAATAAAACCCTTTGCATTTTTCTTTGAACATAGGTATTATTTACAGCAAAATAAATTCGTAAATATTTCATTGTCTTTTCAAGACCTGGTATCATTTTAGCTGTGCCTAGATCTAAAAAGGTTTGTCCCGCTTTGAAACCCATATCCAACAACATGATATTATGATTGGAATTATTAGTAATGGAATTCGAAGATGTAAATGCAGCAGCTGCTGCTGCAGCCACAGCAGGATTCCAAAAGGAAGGAATTGACGTAGAAGTAGGCTGCTGCTGCTGTTGTTGTGTATACAACGTATTGCTGGTATATGGTTGGCTGCTATCATTCGGATGAGTCGAAGATGTTCGATTTTGATAATATGGATCTGCTGCTGTTGTTGTTGTTGAATGAGCAGCAGAATACACATGGTTATAGCTCGATGAACTCTGTTGTGCGGGAGGGTGTTGTTGTTGCTGCTGCTGCTGATAATATGTGCTATTGATCGAGCCTGAGTAGGGAGAATAAAAGTCGCTCATGGTGTTATGGATAGAGAAAATCGGAGTTTGCCCAATCGATTCGAACGAATAATGGATATTATAGTTCTGTGGATGTATTCGTGGTTCGTGGCTGCGATAAGATAGATTGCTTAATAAAAATACTGTATTTATTGCTTCAGTAAATTCATTCCGGTAGGCTACAGGCTACAGTAGGTACAACAGTACAGTATGTACTGTAGGACGATTTTTTCCGGATTCGTGCATGGAAAATATCTTAACTGTACATCTGTACATACTCCGAAATAAACGGTCAGACATTGTAACGGGTAATTTCTGTATGTAGAACTCCTATTAGAGTGTCGATTTGAGATTTGAAAATGCTAGTAGTATTGTGTAGAGGACTGTACAGGGTCTACGTCATTACGAGAGGAAAATGGGCGCACTCTGATCATCACACAATACTCTTAGAAAAATACTACAGATGGTAAAAAATGACAAATATCGACATGACTTTCGAGGGATAAAAAAATTAAGTGTATGTCACGGCTTCTCCATGTTCCCTACTTCATCACCCGCTGCGACCCATTATTTCATCCCACCCAAAATTGATTACACATTCCACTAAGATATATCATATACGTTGAGGTTCAACCAAAAGCAGTCTCTCATACCTCACAAACAGTCTATACGTCTAGACTCTACATTACACTTTGTATGCTTTTGAGTCAGAGTGAGAGAGACATACACACCCAGCCTCATTCTCCAAACGAGTCAAACATCCAATTCCTATTTCCTCTCTGCAAATATATACGATATTTTAAAAAACATAAAAAAATTATTTAAAATCATGACAGCGGACGATCGATCCAGTGCATACATCTTTGTCGAAGATAGTGCTAACTTTGTACGTAAAGACTCCAAGGCACATATCGTACTCAACTCCAAACTTAAAACAGAGTGTGTGGATGTGTCACCGGATGATACATCCCTTCGAGCTCAATATATTCGTTTTATGGCACCGAAAGTGGGACGATTATTTACACCCCGAAAAATGATTGCTATATTACGAATATTGAAAGCTTTCACTTTCTTTTTTATTGTACTCGATGTACTGGCAGATATTATATATATATCTGTCGTGGAAGCCAAGGCCGGATCGGAAACACAAGCTAAATTAGGAGGACATCGTGATTTAGTTGTCCGAGCCTTTGCTGTATTTGTGGCTATTGTTGTTGCATTGATTGAATTAGATCATGCTCGAGTCAAGGAACATTTTTCAGGTTTCAAACCCTTTTTAACACGGAGCATTTTAATTATCTTTGTTTCAATACTGACCAATACACCACCCATTATCGCCTATGAAAGAAGAAGTAACGCTTCATCTAGTAGTAGCAGTAGTAGTAGCTACAGCTCTAGTAGTTCATACTCCAACTATGGTTATAATAGTGGTGGATCATCCAGTTCCAAATCTTCCACCTTGATTCAGGATGAAGTCCCAAAAGGTGTTATTTCCTTTCAAAGTATCGCAGCATGGATGACGTACGTACTACACGTTTTATTTTTCTTTTACTCTTTTTTTTGATATAGCATTATATCATTTATATGTCTCTTTACTCTACCTCCGTTAAATAACAGATTTGCATGTGGTCTTGGATACTTTATTCTTGGCCTTTTATGCTTCGATCGATTTACGAGCGATGCGTTTGTTTCGGATAATGATTCTGTAAGGAGAAGTTATATCTCCCCAGAAGAAGGACCAGATGAATATTAAAGAGGGAAATCAAAGTTTTACAAACCTTTGCATGTTCAAACAAATCATCACACCTTTTTTCACAAGTATACAAGTAGACGTTATTAAAGATATATAAATGTACTTTTTGTGGTCATGTGTTATGCCATTATTCCATTATTAACGTTTTGAGTAGCTTCCTCTGCCGAAGGAGATCTCGAAGCACTTGCCGGCACGGCAATTGGGGACGAGAACGATAAATCAGGTATATCAACCGTATCGGGATCCTTGGGTGGACGAGGAATCATTTTTCTTGTACGAGTAGTATCACCACGAGGACTGATCTCATCATGTGGAGACCTTGGTGTCATATTCAGTCTCTCATACCCATTCAAATTGATAGGTTTAGGGTTTACATCAGTTATTCCTTCTTCAGTGTGTAAGGAATCGTCATCTTCCATACTAGAACTACCCCTCAAAAGAGGAGATCTTTGATATTTGTGTGGTGTTGATCGCTTCATGGCAAATAATAACCTAGTAGGATGACTTGGTGAATACTTTCTCCAGCCTCCCATACTACTGGGGATGAAACGACCAGGGACAGCATCTTCTACCTCTCCATAATCATCCATTTCTTCATCAGCTGGATCGTTTTCCGCGTCATTTAAGTCAGTCAATGATGTCGCCCTAGCATTTGCATACGCAACTTTTGCTTTCTTCCATCGAACACAAAATAATTGCATATCCACAAGTCCTATGTGATCTAAAATAGAAATTATACCATAGATAAAACCATAGACAATCAAAAGAACAATCAACCAATCAACTATATCCCATTTCGCTTCAGGAATAGGTTTCACTGTAGCTATAGATAATGGGGCAGATACGATGGCTAAAAATGGATCGGTTGTATTGATACGTAAGTAATGACCACCATCCATGTACAAATATACATGAGTCGTCGACGAATTCCTGGTTGTGATAGTTGGGGTGGCATTAAAGTTTGACAAGTTACTATCCAATACAACAAGCCTCCGAATACCATACTTGGGATCGGAAAGACAAGTAGATATAATAATGGCTGTTGTTGATGGGACTTTGTCTTTCTCGGCAGAAGTAGACAATATCCTTTGAAGAGGATGTGAAAACGAATTACGAACATTTCCGTGATGATGCGTATTATCATTGAAAGCAAGCACATTTTCATGCTGCATAGCATACCTCGAGTCGATTCTCTGCTGAATCTGATGGCTCTTCTTCTTCATAATTACTTTTTGTTTTCTCTGTGGTGGCCTTCGACGATGCCAATTAGTCTCATCCTCAGTTAGTTCCTGAGGTGTGAATGAAGGCTGAAATGTAGTTGGGAAGAATGTAAAAGTCGGATTCAATGTTGTAGGTGAGCTCGTAGGAGAAGAAATGACTGGGGAAACAGATGAGGGCGGAATGTTGACTGCAGATGATTCGGTATTGAAAATATACGATTCTGAAGCTGTGGGCTCTAAAGTGGGTGAATTCGTACGCTCTAACGTGGGTGACTTCGTATGTTCAAAAGTGGGTAGAGTCGTAGGTTTGTAAGTGGGTGGATATGTTGGAGCCGCAGATGGTTTAGTTGTAGGTCCAACGGTTGGTTTTTGAGTTGAAACGACACTAGGACTCGATGTAGGAAAACTTGTCAATGGTATAAAGGCACTGTAATCCCCTGTTTGCTCGGCCCATATACAAGAATAGAGTTTGTTATAAAATAATGCAGCTGCATGTGCCACACTGATAGGTTCATCGTCATTTGTACCCTCATCTTCGTAATCTTGAATCATAGAATAACTGGATAGATAGATGCTGTCCCTCTTGGCATCTGCAACATAAAGTTCTAGTGCATAAAAATTTGGTGTCAGTATCGGGTGAAAATCAACGTATAGAAGAGCCAATTGATCAATCACATTCCGGACAAAGTCATCACTGTTACTGGATTCTAAGACGATGAGGTCCTTTGATGAGTAACTATGATGCGTCGATTTGGATATATGCGGTACAGAAGATGAAGACTTCGAGATATTCTTTGTCATCTGAGTTGTATTGGTGGATCGAACAACAAACGGTTGATATCTAGGGTGATGTGTAGTATAATCTAAAATGTAATCAAAAACTTTGGATAAGACCGCTCCCGTCATGGGTGCCATGAAGTAGGCATTATCCCAACCTTGAATTTCCGTAACGTTCGATGAAAAGGTATAGTAAATCTTAGCTGTATTTTATCACGATCAATAAGATGTATGTAAGTTTATTTATTTGCAAAATGGCAATAAAAGGCATGGAAAAGTGTCGTACCATCATTCGACCAAGATACATATTTTTCATCCGTTCCTGTATACATAACAGTAGGAACCGTATCATAATTCAATAACGCCCCAGCTCGTAAGGGACCATACTCTAGTGTAAGCTGTAGCTGTTTTTCCGTGGAATCTGGTGCAGCCGATGACGCCGGCGAGGATGATTTAGTTCCTTTGGGTCTATAAAAGAATGCGATGGCACTTTTACGAACTTCAAGTGCGTAGCCGAGCTGTGTATGATCCAACTTGTGGATATCATGGCTACTAAAGGGTTCTAGCTTTGCGGATCGAGTCAATATATAACACTCAACGACATCGGCAGCTCCTAATTTCGACAAGGCTGACAGTAGTGATGTTTTAGATCTCGATAATATTTGAGGTAAGTCTATGTGGTCGTTAGATTCGAGAGTTTCTTGCCAACTCCCGCCGTCGGTCGAGTTCTCCATAGTACCGTCGACGCTTACAACTGGTAATCTTAAAAAATCGACGCCTGGACTGGATAATGAGCTTATTCATATGAAGGATCCTAGGAGATTCTGTCAGCGTCGATAAGTTGGATTTCGAGGTCGAATGGGGCACACTAAACGATCAAAGAAGATATGATGGTATGTTGTTTACAAATTTTGGTCCCTATTACATACAGTAGTCCTACTGCAAAACTGAAATCCTATAAAACTGAAGGTAAACAGTCGTTCCCCTGCACGACTAAGACAGCAATTAATAACTCTCGAATTCTCCGAATAGGAACGTGCGTATGTACCATTCACAGAGGTGCAAAAAGTACGGCGTTTGTTGACTCATCCTTTACGACTTTTGTCAAGAATGTCAAGATCAGTATATTAGTATACATGTTTCGTGCTTATTCTGGCTTTTATTGCATTCAAACTGTGGAATACCCGTACAGTATCATGTTTACATATTGAATCTTTTCAATAGAGTGGATGAATTGTGAATGGGTCTACTTGAATTCATAAAGTATGCAGGTTCCGTTTTTATTGTGATTATGAGTATTCCGAGAAGTTTGGTTACCTCTTTCTTCATTCCTCCGAGCAAGGTTCGATGGATTCATCGAGCGATCTCGCAGCCGCGTAAAGCATGCATCATACCTCTCTATAGACCATTGGGCCAGGCTTCAAAAACGATAAGATGTTTATCCTCTGCTAGTTCACACTCAGGTTTCTCAGCAAAAGAATTCATTCCTCCGATACCACCTACCTTTACCGGTGCTGCCGTTTTCGCTGATGTCGATATTTCACCATCTGAAAATTCAACTGCAAAACAACTAGCCTTGACAAGAAATATGGATCCAGAGGCTGTGTTTGTAGTATCTGGAGCATCCAGAGGCATAGGCCTACGTACGGTTGAGGCATTACAACAAAGGACAAAGGTAACCGTCTCTTTCATCCTAGAATGTCTGGCTCATTCATGTCATCTCACTGATTCGACTATCTCTATCATTTAGGGTATAATCATTGCTTGTTGTCGATCTCCAGAGAAGGCAATCCGTCTACAAACTTTATCGCGACATAATGGTAGTCACGGTTACGCCAACGTTGAAATCACGCAACTCGATCTAGAGAATCCTTCGTCTATAGAATCTCTAGTAAATACACTTACTTCAAAATATGCGGGGCGTATCGTGGCATTATTTAATGTAGCAGGAATTCTAGGGGATGGTAAATCAACAGCAGGACCAGAACGATCCATCGCCAAGATTCAACGTACTTGGTTAGAAAAAACGATGAATGTTAATTTTATAGGTCCTCTTTTATTAACTCAAGCTATAGTACCTTTGATGCGTCGCAACTCAACAACACCTAAGAATAACAAAACTTTTCCAATGCAATCGATTTCGTCCTATCCATCCATAGTTGTCAGCGTTAGTGCACGAGTTGGCAGTATATCGGATAATAATCTTGGTGGTTGGATTAGCTACAGATGCTCCAAAGCCGCCTTAAATCAGGCTTCAAGAACCATGGCACATGAACTGAAACGTCAAGGGATTATCGTTGCTACATTTCATCCTGGTACTACAGATACAGACTTATCGAAACCCTTTCAAGGTAATGTTGCAGAAGGAAAATTATTTCCAGTGGAATTCACTGTTGAACGATTACTAGCCGTGGCGGAGAATTTGGACATATCTCATTCAGGGGGGTTCTACGATTGGTCAGGCAAAGCCTTGCCATTCTAGGACATGGAGCATTTGTTTCATAAATGAATTAATTGGGATTTTTTTTAAATAGATCAATAAAATCGGTTCCAGTTCCATTGATACTGTAGTGGAGCAGATAAATCTATCGTGCTTGTAGAGAAAGAATGGAAGCTGGTATCCTCTGAAGGGTCCGCGCACCTAAGAATCGAGCATGAAAATTCCCCTTAGGGATAGTGTCCGTATGTAGCGTCAACGAATCCTCTTGGTACATATTCAATCTAATTTCATCAAAATAGGCTTGTTGTAC